>Ga0315901_10002192_pt1 | contig 27365 bp, 35 predicted proteins | sample LakEriMetagenome_10_FD_203761 | JGI IMG/M metagenome (GOLD analysis project Ga0315901, IMG submission 203761) | Freshwater fungal communities from buoy surface, Lake Erie, Ohio, United States - Buoy 2 MA116 | ecosystem: Environmental > Aquatic > Freshwater > Lake | place: USA: Lake Erie, Ohio...
GTATCCGCTTGCTCAATCCATTTGGCGTTTACCCAGAGATTGACAGATTCGGTCGTACGATTTCTTTGACTCAGGTTATCCAGACCGATGCTGAAACATTGGCATCGCAGTATCCAGAGTTTGCATCACAGATTATGCCCAAGACTTCTTTCACAATGGGCAGCCCTTATATCTCAATGGTTCGTTATCACGACAAAGACCAAGATGTTGTCTTCTTGCCAGATCGCGAGAACCTTGTTCTATCTAACTTGCCTAACCCAACAGGTAAGTGTATGGCTCGCGTTGCGGTTCGCTCATCTCTTGACGGTGAAGCACGCGGTCAGTTCGATGATATCTTGGCAGTGCAACTCGCACGCGCTCGCTTTGCAGTATTGCAAATCCAAGCAGCAGAAAAATCTATTCAGGCACCTATTGCTATTCCGCAAGATGTACAAGAACTTGCGCTTGGTCCTGACTCCATTATGCGTTCAGCTAATCCACAGGCAATTCGTCGTGTACCGCTAGAACTGCCACCTGGAGTATTCACAGAGTCTGGTGTTCTAGAACGTGAACTTCGTCTTGGCGCTCGCTACCCAGAAGTACGTAGCGGTAACGTTGATGCTTCCATCATCACAGGTCGTGGAGTTCAAGCGCTACAGGCTGGCTTTGATACTCAGGTACGTGCAGCACAAGCACAGTTTGCACGCCTCTTTACTGAACTTGTTTCTCTCTGCTTTGAAACAGATGAGAAAATCTTTGGCGCTATGACCAAGGAAATCAAGGGCGTTGACGACGGTACTCCATTCAATATGAAGTATGTACCAAGCCGTGCAATCAACGGTGAGTACGGAGTAGATGTTCGTTACGGCATTATGTCTGGAATGAATCCAAACAATGCCATCATTGCTTTGCTACAGATGCGTAGCGATAAACTTGTATCACGTGATTATGTACGCCGCGAAATCCCAATGGAGCTAAATGTCACTCAAGAAGAACAGCGTGTGGATATTGAAGAGATGCGCGATTCTCTCCGTGTTGCTGTTGCTCAGTACGCCCAGGCAATTCCAGCGATTGCAGCACAAGGTCAAGATCCTTCTCAAATCGTTTCCAGAATCGCCGAAGTAATCAAGGGCCGTCAAAAAGGTTTACAACTAGAGACTATTGTGGAGAAGGTCTTTGCACCAGAGCCACAACCAGAAGTGCCAATGGGCGCAGAAGTTCCAGCAGCAGGTATGGCCCCCGTTCCTGCCTCGCAGCCAACTCCAGAACAAATGGGTGCGGCCCCTGCTGCTGGCTCTCGTCCAGACATTGCTACGTTACTCGCATCTATTGCAGGGTAGGGAGGTGTGAAATGAAAAAAGGTGGTCGTGCAAAGGCTTCAACACAGAAGCCAACAGAAGGCTCAAAGAAGGCTCCAATGCCAAAAGGCGGCAAAGTTGCTTTTGGTTATGCAGCTAAGGCTCGTAAAGGCAAGAAGGCTTAGGTATTACTTAGCGAGAGGATAGGGCGTGGAAGAAGAACAAGACTATGTACCACGCTCTGTCTCTCTTGCTGATTTCTTAGTAGTTCTATCAGGATTTTTTGTAAACATAGTTAGAGCAGTAGAGATGCTCGCATCAGAGATTTTAGATTTAGCAGTGTATAACGCAAATAGAAAAACAAAAGTTTCTAAGGTATGGGAACAATTCACATCAGATTTAGAGAAGATGGAGGACGGTAATGGCTGAACAACCAATGAATCCGTTGGCTGGAGTCGCAGGTCCTGGGCCATTTTCCACACGTACAGATCAACTCAACTTCCAATCAGATTACTATGGTCAAGGCGTTGAGAATAAGATGCTCAAAGAAGCAGCACCTCTTGCAAAGACACCAGATGTTCGCGGTGCTACTGCTACAGAAGTACGTCAAGCAGCAACACGTGAACCAATAACAGAACTTTTTGCTCCATCACAGCGTAAGGATGAACCTATTACTTCAGGTATTGATATTGGAGATGGACCTACATCTGCTGTTCTTGGGGCTAGACAACAAACAGAATCACTTTCATCCATCCTTGCCACAATGGTTCAATACGATACCAATGGAGAAATTGCTGCTTTATACGAGCAGGCCGTAGCTAGAGGATTGTAATGTCCCAAAACATCAATAAGGGAAATATCTATCAAGCTGCTAAGCGAGCAAATCTGACTCCTCAACAGACTCAGAAAATCAACTCGCTTACAGATATGTACTCACAGCACGTGCGGCTCAATAACCTGCCGCCATCTGTTGGTGCTGCTGAATATAATCAGTTGCCTATTGACCAACAAAAGGCACAGGCAGATTTCTTTGGTGGTATTGATGACACAGATCCCAAGCGTGGATTTATCGGTCAAGCCGCATACATCATCTCGCGTCCTGTTGTAGAACCAATCAAGGCTGTATTCAAGGCAGCAGGGTGGGCATCAGACCAAGTAACGCGTGCGTATCGTGTTGGTGCTATCGGTATTTCCGAAGGCGTAGATCTTGGAGATGCGTTTCAGCGTTCTGGTGCCAATGGTGAGCAGGTATTCAACCCTGGCAGAATTGAAAAAGTTGAGAAGACTTACGGTCGTGACCGTACAAATATCGCCAAGAAGATTTCTGCAGGTATTCCGCTAGACCAAATCATTCGTGAAGCACAGACTGAGAACGAGAAGGCTCTTGCATTTGCCGCTGGTTCTAAAGAAGGCGACAAACTTACAGAAGAAGCAGTAGCAAAAGTCAATGCTGCTAAGTATTCTCCAGGCCGTCAAGTTGCTAACGCGTTCTTGCCAGATGACCTAGAAGGTAAGTCTGGTATCTATTCGTGGATTTCAGGTACAACAGATGCTGCATTCCGTATCTTTTTAGATCCTACAATTTTACTAGGTAAAGCTCGCAAGGGCTATCTAGGTATGAAGTATGCTCTTGACAAGACAGTTGGTACTGCTGAAAAAGTAGAAGATGCTTTCAAGAACAAAGGCATTGAAAACTTTTGGACAGAGTTTACAAAGACCACAAAAGATTTACGCGACGCTCGCATTGCTAATAATGCAGAAAAGATTGGGCAGGCTACAGGTCGCCTACGCGCTCTCAATCCAGCCTTTGCTGAGAATGGTGTAGACAGCGCTCTCATCAAGTTCGCTAACGAAGACTTTGGCGGAATCCTTGATGTCAACACTGCTAAGGCTTTTCTCTCTAACGCACAGCGTATTGAACCAATCTTTTACGGACAACCTGGTTTCAGAACCAAGGTTATGCCTATCTTGTCACCAGCACGCAAGGCTAAACTTGCGGTCTATGATAAAGCTGGAGCAGTCTTTGATCTCAATAAAGACTCTGCAAACTTCTTGCGTAACATCGTATTTGATGAGGCAGATGCCCAAGGCATCTCAAGCCTAGAGGCCGCACGTCGTTCTCTTCTTGGACGTGAAGGTGAGTCTGCTGTTGCAGCAGGTGCTAGAACTGCTGAACGCATTACCAAGGCAGAATCAGAGCAGAAACTTGCTCGTTTCTCTATCGCTGGAATCAATAAGCGTCTAGATAATTTTACTCGTAAGTTTGCTCTCATTCCAGATATGGATGAACTAGGCAACTTCGCATCAGAGAAGTCAGCGCTAGCATTTGAGCGCTACGCACGTCTTGTATATGGACGTTACTCAAGCCGTATTCTTGGTGATGCTTACAAGCAAGCCAACATCGGTCAGCGTCGTGAGATGTTCATTGGTCTGCAGTCTGCCGTAGGTGAACTACGTGGACTACGCGGTACACAAGGTGGACGCAAACTTCTAGATTCTCTTGGTGCAGTAGGCCGCGATGCTGTCTATACTAACCGCGTTGTTACACCCGACAATCCAGATGGAGTTATTCCATCACAAGTCAATGGTGTTGACTCTGCTGCTTATGCTTATCAGCTCAATGATCGCCTAGCATTTATTACACCAGATCAATTAGACAAGTTTGGTGCTCGTGATGGATTTTTAGCACGAGTTTGGGGTACTCAGTATTCCAAAGCTGCAGATGATGCAACATCTACATTCGTTACAGGTACTCTTGTAGGATTTAGGTTTCCGATTCGTAACGCAATCGAAGATTATTTATTCAGCCTTGCTAATGGCAGAGGTGTAATTCGTAGCGCGAAAGATATTGTCAAGGCTAGAGGAGTTGCCAAGAAGGTAATTCAGGCTAGCGAAGATTTGAACTTTGCAGTCCTCAACCGTTATGCCAAGGCAAAAGATACAGACAATCTATTGGCCCGTATGAACGCTATTGATAACGGATCAGAACTACGTTGGAACGCAACAACCAAGACGTGGGACAAGGTGGATGACGTATTCAGGTCACCTGCTCAAAAAGAAGAAGCCAAGCGAAAAGTAATGGGAGAAGCACTTCTTCGTGAGAACTTCAACGATGCCCAGATTGGTAAGTTTGGCAGCGACTTTGACCGCTATGCCTATGAGTTTGCAATGTATGGCGACTACGAGAACCTTCTCAAAGGCGCATCCGAAGGCGCATACAACCTCAACGCTGGTAATGATTTCTTCTCTCGTGCAAAGCGCCTTAGCCGTAAGCACGGTAAGGTCGTAGATTTTGAAATAGATGGCGAGGCTTACAAGCGTGCCTATGGTTCTTTTACAGAACTTTCACCGCTAAGCCAAGAAGGTCGTCTTGCTTGGGCTTTCCAGATTGCAGCCAAAGCAAATGACGAAATTGGCTCTGCGGGATTGAAACTTCTTGCTCAGTACAGAGGAGATCGCACAGGTTTTATCAACGCTCTTGCCAAGATAATTGATACAGACCCAAAGATTTCTAAGTTGAAGCCACGCTTTGACCGTTATGTCGACGAGACATACACATCTCAACAGCACGCAGCAGTTATCTATGACGATTTGGCTACAATGCTTGGCAAAGCAGATGGCAGTATCAACGATGATTTGCTTGATAAGTTGGTAACGCTCAAAGATGACGGCGATTACGCCATCAATATGAAGGATTTCAAGACCGAATGGCTGCCAAAGGGCCGTGCAGATGTACCAGCGACCATCAGTGGACCGCTTTTTATCCCAGCAACACAGTCAAAGAACATTATCTCTGACCTCAACACTCGTCTATGGGACTGGCTTGGAGATGCGAACGCACGTTTATCACGTGACCAGCTAGTTCTTGATGCCGCTTTTGACATCCGCAAGGAGTTACAGCCATATCTTGATGACCTGTCCAAGAAGATAGGCGAGAAGGCTGCAACTCAGCAGATCGTTGAGATGTCACAGAACCTTGCTATTGAGCGAGTGATGGCATTCGTAGATAATCCAGCCGTTCGTACACAGATGGCGTGGTCAATGCGTAACTTTGCACGTTTCTATCGTGCAACAGAAGACGCTTACCGCCGTGCATATCGCACAGTCAAGTACAACCCAGAGGCTTTGCAGAAGATTGCCTTGACATACGAAGGCGTAAGCCATTCAGGTTTCGTACAACGCGATGACCAAGGTGAGGCATACTTCATCTACCCAGGTTTGGCTCCAGTTTATGGCGCAGTCAACAAGATGCTCAATGTCTTTGGTCTTGGAGACAAGTTTGTAGCACCAATGCCATTGCAGTTTGGTTCATCCTTGAAGATGCTCACACCATCTGCAAATCCTGACTCGTGGTTGCCTACATTTTCAGGACCACTTTCTGGGCTAACGCTCAAAGCTATTTACAATATAACAGGTTTCTTATCTGAGTCTGATATTCCTGTAATGGCTAGAGTTGCCAAGGAAATCAAATCTACAGAGCAGTACACACTTGGTGATATCGGAGAAGGACAGTCGTTCTTCCAGTCTGCATTGCCAGGCCACGTCAATCGTCTTATTGCTACCCTTGATAAAGATGAGCGCGATAGCCAATATGCTTCAGCTTTCCGCAAAGCGGTTACGTACCTAGAAGCAGGCGGTCATACGCCATCAGCAACGGCAACTCCTGGTGAACTTATTGAATACCAGAAGAAGTTGAAATCAACTATTACAGCAGTCTTAGGTGTTCGTTTTATCCTAGGCTTTATTTCACCAGCATCACCAACCACAACACTCAAGAGTGATATGGCTGAGTGGGTTCGTGAAAACGATCGCGTCAACTTCAAACAAGTATTCTCTAAGTTGATTGACCAGTACAGCGATACCAATGATCCTGTTGGAAATGCTATGGCAGATTGGGTCAAGTATTACCCAGAGCAAGTTCCATACGTTATCAATGAGTCTGACCCTGTATTCCAAGCACGAGTCAAGACTTCTAACGCGGCAGCAAACTGGGTCGATGACAACAGCGAACTCATCAAGAAGTACCCAGAAGGTGCAGCATTCTTGATGCCACAGTCTGGAACATTCTCGTGGGAGGCTTACCAGTTCCTCAAGGACAACGGATACCGCGAGACTAAACTCGTTGGCGACTTCCTCAAAGAAACTTTCGTGGCAAAGTCCAAGCAGTTCTATTACATCCAGCGCGATAAGTACGAAGAGGCGCTACAGAATGTTGGAACTGACCGCGAGCGTAAGCAACTCAACGAGGCTTGGGATGCTTGGTCTAAAGAGTTCAAGCAGACCAGACCGCTTCTACAAGAAGAGTTTGCTAACTCTGCAGCTAACAACGTCAAGCGTATGGCTGCCTATAAAGATCTCAAAACAATGCTTGATGAAACCAAGATAGCTTCACCAGCGGCTAATGCTATCCGCAAGATGGTCCAACTATACGATGACTATAAGTTGCAGATTGATACAGTCTATAACAGCCGTAGCGAAGCAGACATCAATGCACGTGAAATTCTTCGTACAGCAACGCTTTCCCAGATGCAAGACATTGCAGCTTCAAATCCAAACGCTAGCGGTGTCTATGACATCCTATTTAGCAACTTCTTGAGAGGAGACTAAGTGAGCCTACAAGGTTTCACCCCGCCATCTGGCGCTTCTAAGACTGGAATCATTACAGGATCAACACCTTCAGTAGGTGGAGCACGTCTCCCACTAATTGGACCTGGTGGTACAGGAACTGGCGGTATTGCCAAGAAGTCTACTTTTAGTTCAACCAGCGCAAAGCAGATTGTTTCAGACTATCGAAGAATGACACCAGCCTTTCGTAAGGCTTTGTCTCAAAAACTCAAGGATGCTGGTTATCAGACACCTGTAACAGGAGAATACAGTGGAGCTGTACGTCAAGCGTTGCTTGATGCCTATAGTGACCTTAGTGCTGAAATCACATACCTTGCTAACAATGATCCAGCATTCCTAGAGACAAACAAGGTCGACCTCAATTCGTTCCTAGGTCAACGTTCTGCTGGCGGTGGCGGTGGAGAACGTAAGCCATCTACTTACATCACTAAGACTAATATCCGCCCTGAAACTCTTGAGGCTACAATCGATGAGGTAGTCCGTTCATATACTGGTCGTGGTGCTACTGCCGAAGAGATTGCAAAGTGGTCTGAAAAAATCAATACACGCTTGGCAAAGCCAAGCAGTTTTGCTGAGACTACATATACCCCACAGGGTGAAACAACAACATTTCAAGAAGTGACTCCAGCCTTTTCGCCAAAAGAGTATCTATTCCAGCAGATTGCCAAGACTGACGAGGCTAAGGCTAACAAGGTCTTCGGTTTTTACAATGCTTTCAAGAGAGCGCTAGGTGTTAGCTAATGGCATTCAAGGCTTCAGACTATCCAGAAATTCGCAAAGCATCAGAAGAATATGATGTTGCAAAAGCCGAATTTCAAAAACTTGATCGCCAACTCAGCGAAACTCAAACGACATCTAAGGAATATAAACCATTATTAGAGCGTCGCAATGAAGCGAAGGCAAAAGTAGACTATGCCCTAAAATGGTATAAAGGTTTAGTAGAAAAGCGCAAGACTGCATACGAAGAGCAACAGCAAAAAAACAAATACTCAAGTATGCTAAAGAGTAACAAAGCAAAACTCAAGGTACTTGAGGATGATTTACAACGAGCCAAAGATAAGGGTGAAGATACCACTTCTATACAGTCTGCAATAAATAAAATCATTGGTAGTACTGAAGAATTAGAAGGTAAACTTGACGAGGTGGGCAAAAATAAGCGCCCAACAGGTGTACCCAAGGATGCTAAGTTCAATACTGTTACAGGCAACTGGGAATCTGGCGACCAGAAGTGGGATACTAGCGGTCAAGCAGTAACTAAAATTACAACCAAAGAAGTCAAGGGTGCTAAAGGCGGAACCCCAACAAAGGGAACTATGCCAGAGTTTCCTACTGGCGGACCAACTGGAACGGGTATTGTTGGTGCAGGCTTTGACCCAGGACGATTCCGTATGGGCGAAGAAGCATCTATGGGCGCTGCAAAGCCAGTAATCTCAACAACACCTACTGCAACTCCATTTGAAAAGATTATGGCAGAGGCCGTCAAGTTATATGGCGGTATTGATGAAATCTTCTCGACAGATGAAGAACTCAAGAATCTTCTTACTCGCGCAATCGGCGATCCTGCATCTGCTAAAGACGATATGGAAGAAGAGCAGTTCATCAATCTTCTGCAGAATACGCAGTGGTATAAGACTAACTCTGGACCTATCCGTCAACGCGGTTTTGAGAAGCGTCAATACGATGCACTTGTCAAGAAACTCAAGACAGATGACCCACAGTACAAGGCTAAGATTGAAGAACTCAATCGCACATCTGCCTATGGTCGTGGATTACAAGATGTCGTAGACATCCTGCGTGAGAACGCAACCAGACTCGGCAGACAGATTAGCGATGATGACCTAAGAGTTATCGCTGCTGGTATCTATGACTATGCCAATGAAGATGATGCAGTCAAGATTCGTAATGCAATCCTAGGCGCTGGAACATTTGGCGCTGGTAAGGGTATTGTCAGTGGTGCTGCAGGTCAGAACCTAACAACCCTACGAGCAGTAGCTCGTGCTAATGGATTCGACCTTGACACCGTATTCAAAGACTCAGTAGATACGTGGCTTGACAAGATTGCCAAGGGTGAGTCTATCGAGACATTCAAGAGCGTCATCCGCAATACCGCTAAGGCTGGCTTGCCAGATAGAGTTGCAAGTCTTCTAGACCAAGGCGTAGACCTTGAAACTATTTATAGCCCTTACAAGAGAATTATGAGTGCTGTCCTTGAGGTAAGCCCAGAATCAATTAGTCTCAATGACCCAACTCTTCGTATGGGCATTGGACCAGACAAAGAAGTTTCTCTTTACGAGTATCAACGTATGCTCCGAAAAGACCCACGTTGGCAGTACACCAATAACGCTCGTGAAGATGTTTCAAATAGCGTACTAACAGTTGCACGTAACTTCGGATTCCAGGGGTAACAATGGCAGAACAAGTATTACCACCAGGCTTTACAGCCGCTACTGAACTTCCAGAGAAGTACAGAGGATTCTTTGGTAACCCAGAAAACTTACTTGGCTACAAGGTTACTCAATATAAAGATCCCGATACTGGCAAGACATACTCCAGACTAAGTGTCTCTCAAAAAGGTGCTTATGGTCAGGCTGTAAGTGGTTCGTCTGAGTTTGGCGCTGGATTTACCGAAGAAGGCGGGTCTTTAGTTTCTTATAGGCCAGGCGGAGTTCCTGGTGGAGATAATAAACCAGGTTCTAATACTCCTGGGACAGCAACATATACCGCTACGGATGGAAAGTCTTTTACTAATGCAGACGCGTATACGGCGTATCAGGCAAACCTCGATACACAAAAAGGCCAGCGTCAGTCTGCGTACGATTTGCTCTATACTCAGTTTGCTCAGTATGGACTACAGTCTCTTGTCGAGCCACTCAAGAATCTAATCCAAGAAGGTGTATCTCCGTCAGAGTTCACACTCCGTCTTCGTGAGACAGATGCCTACAAGAAGCGCTTTGCTGCTAATCAGACCCGTGTCAACCAAGGTCTTCGTGCGCTATCAGAAGCTGAATACATTGGTCTTGAAGACCAGTACCAAGACATTATGCGCCGCTATGGTATGCCAGAGTCTTATTACAAGAAGGGTGACCTAGGAACTCAAGCAGGATTTGAGAAGTTTATCGGCTTTGATGTATCACCTGTTGAACTAGAAGACCGTATTCAGACTGCACAGTCACGAGTCTTTGATGCTAACCCAGAGGTTGCTGCTACTCTCAAGCAGTTCTATCCAGGAATCACTAACGGTGACATTCTTGCTTATGTTCTTGATCCTAAGAGTGCATTACCAGAACTCAAGCGCAAGATTACTGCTGCTGAAATTGGAGCAGGCGCAAAGATTGCTGGACTTGCAACAGGACTTGAGCGTGCAACAGAACTTGCTTCCTATGGTGTCACCAAGGAACAAGCACAACAAGGTTTCCAAACAATCGCAGATATCGTCCCACGAGGCGGTCAACTCGCTTCTATCTACGGAGAACCTGCTTATACACAAACAACCGCAGAACAAGAAGTCTTCGGACTTGCTGGAGCAACAGAAGCAGCCAAGCAGCGTAGGAAACTAACCGCGCTTGAGCAAGCATCATTCTCTGGCACAAGCGGTATGGCTGGCACAGCGCTAGGGCGCGAGAGAGCTGGTCAATTCTAAGCCTGCTAACGGAACGACTGGCCCGTTAGAGCGACACAAACACCAGTAGTAGAAGCCATACAGAAAGTCCCCGAATCTGTATGAGGTCTACGAAACCAACTAACAAGGGAGAAGGACCTATGTCCAACTACGACTACGAAGACGACGACTTTGATACTGATACCAGTAATGATCTCGTCAAGCAGTTGCGTAAAGCAACAAAGCAAAAAGACAAAGAACTCGCCGAACTAAAGGCGCAGTATGAGTCACTTGCAAAAGCAAACAGAGAACGAGCAATCAAAGATGCCCTCGCTAGTCGCGGGGTAAACAGCAAAATTGCAGCGTTTATCCCACAGGATATAGACCCAACTGAGGAGTCTGTATCAAAATGGCTCAGTGATTATGCCGATGTATTCGGCGTAGATACTGGGTCGAACCAGGCAACACCTAATGTAGACCCAGCCCAAGCTGCTGCATATCAGCGTATGACTAATGCCGTAGAACAAGGAGTTACTCCTGAGTTCCAGGCAGATATTCACCGTCGCTTGATGAACGCAAACAGCAAGGAAGAACTGGACGAAATCATTAGAGCGTCTGGACTCTAACCGAACCTATCCGAAAGGCAAGATAAGTGGCAATTCCTACAGGTACGCTTACTTCGTCTTCGACAATCAGCAACCTCGTCCAAACAGCGTACGATCAGTATGTCCGTATGGCGCTTCGCTCCATCCCAGTGATGCGTGCGTTGGCTGATGTCAAGCCAGTACAGCAAGCAATGCCAGGTTCGTCAGTTGTATTCTCCATCTACTCAGATCTCGCAACAGCGACTGGTACTTTGACAGAAACTTCTGATGTTTCCTCTATCGCACTTGGTAACCCAAATCAGGTTACTGTTACCCTCAATGAGTACGGCTCAGCCGTAACAACCACCAAGAAGTTGAACCTCACTTCTTTCAACGACGTAGATGCAGCACTTGCTGACATCATTGCATACAACGCTGCCGATTCAATCGACACAGTTGTATCTTCCGTCTTGACTGGTGGCTCCAATGCGCTATACGGCGGAACCGCAACAGGTACCGCATCCGTTACAGCATCTGGCACAATGACAACCGCTCTTATCCGTAAGGCTGTTGTTCAACTTCGTACCAACAAGGCTGTACCTCGTATCGGCGAACTTTACGCTGCATACCTCCACCCACGTCAGTCTGCGGATCTCCGCGCTGAAGCGGGAACTGGCGGATTCCAGGAACTCACCAAGTACGTCGAGCGCACTCCGTTCGTCGCTGGTGCAGTCGGAGCGTTGGAAGGTGCTTACATCGTTGAGACACCTCGCGTTCCTTCCGAGACAAACGCATCTTCTGTCGTTGTTTACAAGGCAGTAGTTGCTGGTCGTGAAGCACTTGCTGAAGCTCTTGCACAAGACACTTCAGTAGTCATCGGTCCAGAAATCGACGCACTCCGTCGTTTCCGCACCATCGGCTGGTACACATTTGCTGGCTGGAATCGTCTCCGTGAAGCGGCTCTATACCGCATCGAGACTGCAACAACAATCAACTAGTTTGTTGTCTATCGGGCAGGGGCAACCCTGCCTGGTGGTGAATTAGCTAGGAAAGGAAGTTATGGCTTACAGATTGACAACACCTTGGCGTTGGGAAACGTGGGGCGCTGGATATGAAGTCTACGACCCATACTCACGCCTTGCAGGTAAGCCAGTTACTGGTGGTTCAATTACAGGTACAACTAATCCATACCTGACAGACATCCCACGAGGTTATACATTTATCGTCAATGGAACAACAGTGACTGTAGAGCAGACACCAAGCCAAGACACACTGGCTGCTGCTGATTCATATTATCTTGGTGGTACTGAATCTATTATTAGCGACTCCGAAGCCCAAATCTTTATTGATGCAGGTTACTCCGACTACCTAACACCGATTGCGTAGATATGCCTAGATACGATTACATTTGCCAGACTTGCGAAGTACAAGAAGAAATCTCTAAATCTTACGCAGAGTTTGAAAGAAAAGAAATTTGCTCTACCTGCGATAACGAGATGGTCAGAGCAATCAATATGCCTAACTTTGCAGGGTGCTTCCCTACTCGGCAACACTGGGATAAGACCAAAGAAATCAAATGGGACAAAGAAGTAAACTCCTATTACGACGCGGTACGTCAAGGAGTCGAACCAATCTCCACCAAGCAAAAAGATATAGATGCCGCAATGAAGTTTTCCAACGAAAGCGGTAAGGCTTTTGACGGAAATACAATGACTCTCAAGGAGAAATAAAATGCCAGCAAACGATCCAAAGCAGTACGAAGAATCCGAAGACTTTATGCCTTGGCCTAGTGATACAAACGACAAGCCATTTATGACCTATGACAAGTTGATGACAGGCGCTCCAGGAAAGGCAGCAAAATAATGGCAAAGGCAAAGAAGTGCAAGAAGTGCGGCAAAGCAAAGTGCAAGTGCTGATATGAAAAAGAAAACAGCCGCCAAAAAGGTCGCCAAAGTAATGCGTGAGTTCAAGGGTGGAACCCTTCACTCAGGTAAAAAGGGACCAGTTGTAAAGTCCAAGAAGCAGGCTATTGCTATCGCTTTGTCTGAAGCAGGAATGTCCAAGGCTAAGAAGAAGGCAAAGAAGAAGTAATGTCGTCGGGTCAATACCGCCGACGTGAGAAGTTCAACTCTGTCATTATCAGAGACGGGATGGTTGTCAGACTCAACAAGAATGGCACGATTCGTGCAGTTCTAGGAAAGTATGGAGAGTATGGAAAGAAAGACAAAGCGTGATCCGCGTCTTGCAAGAGCTGGCGTTACGGGCTTCAACAAACCCAAGCGTACGCCTTCTCACCCAACTAAGAGCCACGTCGTCGTTGCCAAAGAGGGAAGTCAAGTCAAGACAATCCGATTCGGACAACAAGGCGTAACAGGCGATAGACAGCCTACGAAACGGCAAAAGTCATTCAAAGCACGTCACGCAAAGAACATTGCTAAAGGCAAGATGAGCGCCGCATATTGGGCAGATAAGGTGAAGTGGTGAAAAAGAAAGCATTTTGGGATACAAAGAATCCTAAGAAGACATCTAAGAAACTAACACCAGCGCAGAAGACTGCTGCCAAGAAGCGTGCTAAAGCTGCTGGTCGTCCATATCCAAATCTGGTAGATAACGCAGCAGTAGCAAAAAAGAAGAAGTAGGAGATACAAGTGGCACTAGGAGTTTACGGCACAACGCTCAATGACGAACTCAATCGTCTAGCCAATGGCGGCACTTACCGCACAATGGGCAATATGGTTGATATGGCTCTGGCAGCACAGCAGTGGGCTACCCAACGCTCCGTGACCACAACAGTTACAGATACAGTGGGGGTACTCAATGAAATTGCTGGCATTGTTGATAAAGATGAGTGGCTTGATTTTACTGGCGTATGTAACTACCTCGCTTCTACTTCTGGACTGGCTGCAGCGCAAGCTCTCAGAGGAATCTCATCCTGATGAGTGCGAAATATAACCTCGTTTGCGACCAAGCAACCACATTCAATTTTCAGTTCCAGATTACCAATGATGGTACTCCTTGGAACTTGGCTGGCTATACAGGCACAATGACAGTGCGCCCATTCGTAGGCGCTAATACAACTACTGTTGTGGCATCTACTGCCAATGGTCGTATGACCTTTGATGCACCTAATGGCAGAGTTACTGTGACCATCAATGCAACAACTACTGGCGCTATAGGTGCAGGTAGATATTCATATGATTTAGTTTTGAACTCTGGCGGTACTGTGACAAGAATCCTTGAAGGTAAGTTTGTAGTGACAGGAGCTGTAACTCAATGACACCAACGATTATCGTAATTGAGTCAATCACTCCACAGGTAGCGGTAGAGTTATCTAACGATCAAGGACCGCAAGGCGGTCAAGGTATTACTGGTCCTACAGGTCCGACAGGACCTACTGGTGCCACAGGTCCAACAGGACCTTCTGGCGCTACTGGCCCGACGGGGGCAACAGGACCGACAGGAGCAACAGGTGATGTTGGAATTACTGGTCCGACTGGCGCGACGGGACCGACAGGTCCTATCGGCGCGACAGGCGCAACAGGACCACAAGGCGTTACAGGAGATACGGGTCCTACGGGAGCAACAGGTGCTACGGGACCTCAAGGAATTACAGGCGACACGGGAGCGACTGGACCGACAGGACCAGTTGGTGCTACAGGACCGCAAGGCGTAACTGGTGACACAGGACCTACAGGCCCTATAGGAGCCACAGGACCCGTCGGAGCGACGGGACCAACAGGACCAGAGGGTCCTACAGGCCCAATCGGTATTACAGGCCCTACAGGGCCTACAGGAGCCACTGGACCAGTAGGTGCTACAGGCGCTACTGGGCCTACAGGAGCTGATGGACAATCAGCTAACTACTACGATTATGTAGCCAAGACAACCGCTACAAGCGGTTCACCAGGAAGCACATTCCTGCTATGGAACAACGCAACTCAGACTTCAGCTACTCAAATCAACATTGACCACATCAATGCTGACAACGTAGATATTGATATTTTCTTAGCGCTACTTGATGTAGGCGATGTCTTGGTTATTCAAGACAAGACAAACTCTACCAACTACCAGAAGTGGGAAGTTTCAGGCGCTATTACAATCGTTACCAACGATTATGTACAGGTTCCTGTTACCCTGATTTCATCTGCAGGTACTGGTTCTTCAGGATTTTCTAACAACACGAACGTAATTTTAGCAATCGTATCCGTTGGTATCGTAGGTCCTACTGGACCTATTGGAGCTACTGGTCCTACTGGACCTATCGGTGCGACAGGACCGACAGGTCCTGAAGGAGCAACTGGACCTACAGGTCCTCAAGGAACACAAGGAGTCACAGGTGATATTGGCCCTACTGGTGCTACTGGTCCCACTGGCCCTGCTGGGGCTACTGGTCCTATCGGCGCGACTGGAGACGTTGGACCAACTGGCGCAACTGGACCTACGGGACCCGCAGGATCTAACGGAGCCGTTGGAGCCACAGGAGCAACTGGTCCTGTAGGTGCAACAGGTCCTATTGGTGCAACTGGTCCGACAGGACCTACTGGACCTACTGGTCCTAACGGCGACCCAACTCTTACTCTCAACTCTCAAACAGTCTCATATACTTTGGTTCTGGCAGATGCTTCTAAGTTGGTAGAAATCAGCAATGCCTCTGCTAATAACCTGACAGTTCCACTCAACTCATCTGTTGCGTTCCCTATCGGAACTCAAATCAGCATCCTTCAAACTGGTGCTGGTCAGACAACGATTGTGGCTACAGGTGGCGTGACTATCAATGCCACACCTGGACTCAAGCTCAGGGCGCAATGGTCATCGGCAACCCTTATCAAGCGTGGAACCGACACGTGGGTAGCCGTAGGAGACTTGTCAGCATAGACAATTTGATACGATTGTGGTATGAGATTTCACGTCGTAGCACTACCACATACCCAAGTCACTAAAGCATTTGCAGGTTGTGCGTACACTGAAAAGGTACGCAGATTCTGTAATATGATGAAGAGTCTAGGTCATACAGTTTATCTTTATGCTGGCGAAGAAAACGAAGCCAATGTAGATGAACTGATTACCTGTATCACTGAGACACAACGACGAATCGTTGTAGGTAACAAGCCGTATGTAGAGGCACCGTTCAATTACAGACTGCCTCACTGGGAGAAGTTCAACAAGAAGGTTGTTGCGGAAATCCGCAAGCGAGCAGAGAAGCAAGACTTCATCTGTGTTATAGCAGGTGGCTCACATCAGCCTATTGCTCTAGCTCTGCCACATATGATGACAGTAGAGTTTGGTGTCGGATACTCTGGAGTATTTTCTAACTACCGAGTATTTGAATCCTACGCTTGGATGCACAGCGTTTATGCACAGCACAAAGACGCAGCCACAGTAGATGGTTCATTCTTTGATGCGGTGATTCCAGGTTACTTAGATCCTGAGATGTTTCCGCTAGGTGAAGGTAAAGGTGATTACTACCTTTACATTGGTCGAATGATTCCACGCAAAGGCGTGGACATTGCAGCACATATCTGCAAGACCATTGGCGCTAAATTGATTATGGCAGGTCCTGGCGACCACATACCAAACTATGGCGAATATGTCGGAGCAGTAGGACCTGAGCAACGTGCAGAGTTGATGGGTAATGCCATTGCAACTTTTGTACCTACTCTGTACATAGAACCTTTTGGCAATGTGAACATTGAGTCACAAGCCTGCGGAACTCCAGTTATCACTACAGACTGGGGCGCATTTACAGAAACTGTAGTAGAAGGCGTTACAGGCTTTAGATGCCGTAACGTAGAAGAGTTTATCTTGGCGACACAGAACGTCAAGAATCTAGACCGCAAGGCAATTAGGGACAGGGCTGTATCGCTCTACTCCGTAGATGTTATTGCGAAGCAATACGAAAAATACTTCAACAGGCTACTAACCCTGTGGGGAGACGGCTGGTACACGGAAGGAAACAATGCCAACACTGTCCGAGATGATAGACGAGGTGAAGAGTAACCTACAAGGTTACACACTCCGTCAAGATCGCATCACTTACGTTGCTAACGCTGCTGGTTTGACTACAACGTCAACCCAGATACAGGTCGGTTCGCAATCCAATCTTGCCAAAGGCATCATTGAGGTTGACGACGAATTGATTTGGATTGATTCCTTTGATAAAGCAAGCAATACACTCAATGTTATTCCAGGTTTCGGTCGTGGATACCAAGGCACTACTGCCTCACCGCATAGCCAATATGCCCCAGTTACCTTAGCTCCTACCTTCCCAAAGGTAACAATCAAGAAGGCTATCAACGACACTATCAATAGTTATTACCCGAAACTATGGGCAGTAAGTTCAACAACCTTTACATTCAACGCATCTCAGACAACATATGCAATGCCAGATGACTGCGAGCAGATTCTTTATATGTCGTGGCAGACTACAGGTTCAAGCCAAGAGTGGTTACCTATCAATCGCTGGCGCATTGACCCAATGGCTAACAGCGCAACATTCAATACCAATGTAACAGTAAATATCTATGAGAATATCCAACCTGGTCGAACAGTGCAGGTCTGGTATACAACAGAACCTAATACCCTTGATGCCAGCACAGATGACTATGAAGATGTCACTGGCTTACCAGCCAGCACATATGATGTGACAGTCCTAGGTGCCTGCTACAAACTTCTATCATTCGTTGACGCTGGTCGTATCAATCTATCCAGCGCTGAGGCTGACCTCAATGACACCAAGAACCCATACAACTCTGGTGCCTCTGCTTCTCGTTATGTATTCGCTCTGTTCCAACAGAGACTCAACGACGAAGCCTTGAAGTTGCAAGATAAGTTCCCTATCAGAATCCACTACACCAAGTAAGGAAAGCCAATGACACGTCTATTCTCAAGCATCAGCGTTCAGACTACGCTGGCAACACCGATTGCAAGCGGTGATACAACGTTGACTGTCTCCTCTGGTACAGGTTCAGCACTCCTTGGTGGTGTGACTCTGGCAGCAGGTGGAGCAGACCAATTCACAGTAGCAATCGATCCAGATACCAATAATGAAGAAATTGTTTTTATTACTGCCGCTGCATCTGACACTTTTACTGTAGTTCGCGGTCGAGCAGGAACAACCGCAGTAAGTCATTCAAGCGGTGCCACAGTCAAGCACGTTCTAACTTCAGACGATCTCAATGCTTTTGAGGCTGGACTAAATGAAACACTTCCATTCAATGCACAAGTTGGAACTACATATACCATAGCTCTGACAGACGCTGGAGATGTAGTAACTTTGACTAATGCTTCTGCTATTACAGTTACCGTACCTACTAATGCTTCAGTAGCATTTCCTATCGGAACGCAGATTACCTTAGCTCAAATGGGTGCGGGTAAAGTTACAGTGGCAGGCGCTGCGGGAGTCACAGTTTATTCAACTGATTCACACCTAAGCCTACGTGCTCAGTATTCATCTGGAACTCTTATCAAAACAGCTACAAATACTTGGTTACTAATAGGAGACTTGGCAGCCTAATGAGAATCCTTGGAGTTATATCTTCATCAAGTCGTGAGGTTCCTGGAGCGCCGACAATCGGTACTGCTACAGATGTAGGGACTGGTCGTGCCTATAATAATGGTGCGGCAACTGTAACCTTTACAGCCCCTGCTTATTCTGGCGGATTGCCAATCACTGGATATACCGCTACTTCAAGTCCTGGTGGATTTACAGGTACAGGTTCCTCTAGCCCTATTACTGTTACTGGGCTACAGGCTGGAACTACTTACACATTTACAGTAGTGGCAACCAACTCTGTTGGTAATTCAACAGCATCTGCTGCATCTAATAGCATTGTTGCAACTACAGTTCCACAAGCGCCTACCATTGGTACAGCAACGGCTACCAGTTCTTCAACTGCAACTGTCGCATTTACTGGCAATGCAAGCGGTGGCAAGGCAATATCTACCTACACAGCCACATCAAGCCCAAGTTCAATTACTGGATCTAGCGCTACTAGCCCTATAACTGTTTCTGGCTTGACTTCTGGCACCCCTTATACATTTACTGTTACTGCAACAAATGCGAATGGAACTTCAACTGCATCTTCGGCCTCTAACAGCGTAACTCCTTCTTCTCCATTTGCTGCTACAGGCGGAACAGAATACACATCTGGTGGATACAAGTATCATAAGTTTACATCTAATGGAACATTCCAAGTAACATCAGGCTCAAAGAATGTCGAAGTTCTCCTAATTGCTGGTGGTGGTTCAGGTGGTATAGCCACAGAAAGCACAACTAGCGGTAGCGGTGGTGGTGGTGCAGGTGGAGTTCTTTATACTTCATCTCAATCAGTTTCAACAGCCAGTTATTCTATTGTGATTGGCGCTGGTGGAGCAGGACGCGCATCAAGCAATGTTCTAACAGGAGCTAATGGAAGCAATTCAACATTCAACAGCACCACGTTAGTAGCAACAGGTGGCGGTGGTGGTGGCACCAAGGGCGAAAACTCAAACAACGGTAACGGCGGCGGTAGCGGCGGTGGTGGTGCTTACAACAGCGGCAATAACACAACTGGTAATGGTGGCGCTGGAACATCGGGCCAAGGAAACAATGGTGGAAACTCTGGTGCAGTAGACCAAAACGGTGCTGGCGGTGGTGGCGGTGGTGGTGCTGGTGCTGCTGGCAGTGCTGGAACTAGCGGTACTAGCCGCAAGGGTGGCAATGGTGGTGACGGAACAAGTTCTTATTCAGTTTGGGGTAATGCTACTTCCAGTGGAGTTGACTATAACGGAACTCGCAAGTTTGCTGGTGGCGGTGGAGGTAGCGGTGGTACTGCTTCCCCAAATAGCAATGCTGGACAAGGTGGAGGTAGCGATGGTCGCGGAGATAATGGAAGTTCATCGCCAGGAACTGCAAATACAGGCAGTGGCTCAGGCGGCGCTTGGTCTGCAGTGAAAGGAAATTGCACAACTGGTAATGGCGGTTCTGGTATTTGTATTATTCGTTACACAGTATAAAGGATGACTATGGCACACTGGGCAGAAATTGATGAAAATAATATAGTAATTCGTGTAACTGTGGGATCTAATGAGGATCCAGACGAAGGTTATCAGTGGTTGATAGATAACCTAGGTGGTCGATGGATAAAGACTTCCTACAACAGTTTTGGCGGAGTCCATTACAAATCAGAGTTAGACGAAAAAGGGAAACGCATCCCATCTGGTAACCCACATCTTCGATTCAACTTTGCAGGTACTGGGTTCACATACGATGAAAACCTTGATGCTTTTATTCCACCTAAGCCCGAAGAAGATGAAAATACAAAATTCTGGCTAAATCCACAAACTTGTCTATGGGAAGAAGTATAATGAAAAGAGAATTACAATCATATACTGATGAACAGAATCGCAAATATGTTGAAGAACATATGCCTGTAGAGTTTATTGGAAAGCATCATTCAAAGCATAATGGTACGCCAATTCGTATGGCTGTATACGATGAAACAGAAGATAGAAAGTTTATTGTTGATTCAAATAAACTAATTCTAAGAATGTCCGATGCTGGCAAAAAAGGCCTCGTAGCATTTTGTGATTATTATGTAAAAGAAGATAATGGATTAGATATAGGATTTATGTATGTCCATCCATTTCATAGAAATAAAAACATATCAAACAATATGGCTTTATTTTTTGAAGAATTGATACCCCTAACCGCAACTCTTGATGCCTATAATGTTTCAAGCGAATATGTTGAAAAACTTATAGCAAATGCAACAAATAAAAGAACTATAAATGTTCGCACTTTTGAGTACACAAAGTAAGGAGTAGTTAGTGGCTTACGGCGATGACATCACAGAAGGTTTACCTTATGTACTTTCCAATCCAGTTGGAGCAATCAACTTTTCGTCTACAGGCGAGGCTTACGATATTGCTATTGCTGGTCAGCCGTTCTTTCTAGCAACTTCTGACGATACTCCGTATCGTCGCGTCACTGCTCAGTACCGCAAGCAACAGTATGACCAGACCCGTGAAGCTGGAGAACAGTCGCTTACTGGCTGGTGGTTTAGATCTCAGTCATCATTCCATCTAGGTCAGGGCATCAAGTATTTTGAGCCTGCTCAAGATGAATCGCTACGCTTCCAGTACAAGGAATCCAAAGGTGTAGATGTCTGGACCAAAGGTCAAGCAACGCTTATCTACGATGTAGATGAAGGACACGTCACTACAACTCCTTTGCAGGATGGAGATAGACCAGGACAGTATCTGCGTTCCATCAAGTGGACCAAGAGTGGTAACACCTATGATGGTTGCTTACTGCTTGACGGCTATGACATCAACAAGGTTTACCCAACTATCACAGCCTCGGTCAATAACAAGGCTCTTACCTCTAACGTAGCAACACTCACCACAACTGCTGCTCACGGCTTTGCCGTAGGTATGACAGTGGAAGTATCAGGCGTAGATGCTACCTTCAATGGTTCTTACACAATTACCGCAGTCACTAGTACTACTTTTTCCTATGCTAAGACTGCATCAAATGTAACCTCAACTGCAGTCAGCCCTGTCGGAACTGCCTATAGCAATGATACCCACTTCCAAGACTACTCAGTATCTGGTGCGTATAAGGTCTACGCACTCTGTGATGATGGTGTATATGCCTATTGGATTGCACTTATCGACGATGCTGGTACAGATAAAACTGCTATGTACAAGAAGTTACTCAACGATGATGCAACAGTATCACCTACAGAAATGTGGAAGTCATCAGCTATCATAGTTTCCAATGCAGTAATGGAGTTCACTAAGGAACGTATCGTTGCCTGCATCAACAACAAAGTATTTGAATATGCAACCAATGCCTCTGCTATTGGTACTGCTGTTTATACCCATCCAGTAGATGACTTCTACTACACCAGCATCACATCATCTGGTGCTGCTATTTATTGTGCTGGCTTCTCTGGCGGTCAATCCAATATCCAGAAGTTTACACTGACTACTGCTGGTGCTATGCCTAGTTTGACTAGCGCTATCACCGCTGCTGAGATGCCAGTAGGAGAGCGCATCTTCCGTATCTATTACTACCTTGGTTATATGCTGATTGGAACAGATAAAGGTGTGCGAGTAGCGGCAGTATCCGATGACGGATCTATAGCCTACGGACCACTGGTCTTTGAATCAGAGCAACCAGTCTATGACTTTGCAGCTCGCGACAAGTATGTCTGGTGTGCTACTAACGTAGATGGTGCGCCTGGTACCACACGCATTGACCTTGGTACACAGATTGCTCCGCTCGTATTTCCTTACGCTTGGGATACCTACTATTTCCCAGAGACTGTCGGGAATCGCATCACAGGTCGTTACACAACTGCCTGTGCTTTTGTCAATGGTACTGACAGACTTGCTTTTTGCACTAACTATAGTGGGACTGATGGACACGTCTACATTGAATCCGATACGCGTCTAGTATGGGAAGGCTACCTACAGACAGGTTATATCCGATACAACACACTAGAGCCAAAGATATTCAAGTTGGTATTTCCTCGCTTTGTAGCCACAGATGGTGGTCTTGTAGTCAAGTCAATTACTGCAGATGAGACTGAGTACACCATTGGTAATTATCCACAAGGTTCTGATGTAACAGAGACTGGTGTTCCATATCCAAATACCCCACAGGAATATCTAGCTTTCAAGTTTGTCATTACTCCATCAACAACTAACAACACCCTTGGGCCACTATTCACTGGCTATCAAGTCAAGTCGCTGCCTGCAATCCCGCGCCAGCGCTTGATTCAGTATCCACTATTCTGCTACGACCACGAGTCAGATAAGTTCGGCGTGGAGGTTGGATACGAAGGCTCTGCTTGGCAGCGTATGCAGGCTCTTGAGAACATTGAAAACAATGGAGACACTATCCGTATTGAAGACTTCCGTACAGGAGAATCATTCCTTGGTCTTATCGAGGAACTAGATTTCATCAACAAAACACCCACAGATAAGCGCTTCACTGGTTTCGGTGGAGTTCTTATTGCAACTATTAGATCCGTATAAGGAGCCAGTAAATGACCCCTGCTGATTGGGCAATGCTTGTTGCCACCATTCTAGGAATAACCTCAACCCTGCTAATGGGATTGCGGTGGCTAGTCAAAACATTTCTTATGGAACTCAAGCCCAATGGCGGCTCATCTATCAAGGACAAGGTAAATGCCTTGGAAGAAAAAGTAGATTTACTAACTGAACTAGTCAAAGAAGCACTAAGGAAGTGACGAATGAAACCTGTTGCAAAACGTGCAACACCTGCTGCTATTGCCGTTCTTCGGCAGGCAACTGCGCTTGCTCCGAAGCGCAACAAAGCATCGGATGGATTACTACCAAGCAAGGCTCACATCAAGGCAAGCCCTGATTCAGACCACAATACGGGCCTAGCAGTAGACCTGACCCACGATCCAAAGGCAGGTATTGACTGTGCCGAGATATTTGAAAAACTCAAAGAAGATGAAAGGGTTGCTTACCTTATCTTCAATAAAAAAATTTGGTCACGCCTCAAGGCTAGCGCTGGTAATCGTGTTTATACTGGCAGTAATTCACACTCTAAGCATCTTCATATTTCTATCAACGCTGATAGCGCTAATGACACTAGCCCTTGGTTCTGGTGGATGAATCAACCTAAAGTTGTGAACCAGGTGAAGGCTGCCCTGCAGCCTCAACCCAAGAAGAAGGTGGCAGAAGGTGTCAAAGTGACACCTGTATGTACCTGCTGCAAGGTTCACGGCAAACAAAAGAAAGGCAACTAATGGAAACACTCAAGCAAGTATCGCTGACGTGGTTTCGTGCTGCAGCCTCTGCTGCCATTGCACTCTACCTCGCAGGTGAAACTGATCTCAAGACTCTAGGAACTGCAGCACTTGCAGGATTCCTCGGTCCTGTATTGAAGTACCTCGACTCATCCGCTAAAGATTTCGGTCGCGGAGCAGCGTAGTTTGTAGATAGCGCGAGGCAAAGCCCCTGTCCCTTACGGGATGGGGGCTTCTTTTTTTATGCCTGAAAGTGGACGAATGTCAGTTACTGGAACTTGATAGTTATGTACCTTGTTACCCTCTGGACCTGTCCAAGAAGGCTCATATTGCTTGATATCAGCAACAGTATTCCAGCCATAGATGATGACTTCTGTGGGCTGTAGCGGGTCTACAGAGGTCCATAGAAGGGCATCTGCTTTCTTCTCTAGGAATGGCAGTTGCTTACTTGATACTGCCCTGCCCCATACCTGCCAGTAATTAGTGTTCCACGTCTTGATATCCCAGCGCACAGCATCTGCTGTGATGTCACAAAAGTTATCCTCTTCAGCATTGAGAAAGTGTGGAGTAGTTTCCATACCCAACTGTTTGAAGTATTTATGGGCAGCTAGTTCACCGAACCTGCCTATAGAGTGTGATGATCTAAGGTTGCGATAGTGACCGTTGAAGTTTTTGTATTTCTGATAGGTGCGCTCTGACAGTTCTTCGGCTATAACCAAGTCTTCTTCTGTCAGGGGAATGTTCATTCTGGCCTGTCTACTGGGCAGGGAGCTTTGAGTAAGTTTCCACAATTAGCACATTGTACATCCAAGGCGTACCAAACTATCTCATAGTTCTCAAACTGGACATACGTGTTGAACACAGTACAACCACAGACACACTGGTGGGTTGGACCTACATCGCGGAGGTCAGAGGCTTGAATTGGTGGCAGCTCTTGGCTATATTTCAGCAGCCGAAGTAGACGGAGCAGCATTGCCTCACTCCTATCGGCCCGTGAGGGCCGTACTGTAATTCGCCTGACGGCTCATATTGTAATGAACTGGTGTGTCGCTACCGCGACGACACGCCGATGAATGTATAGTTCCGCTATGACAACATTGGTTGGTGTGCAACTCGAAGATCGAGTTGTGTTAGCTGCAGATTCTCAGATTACTGAAGATAACTTGAGGACCGTTAGCACATCCACTCCGAAAATAATTCACGTGGGTAAATACCTGTTAGGTATCACAGGTGACTCACGTCCTGGTGACATCCTTGCCTACAACTGGAAGCCACCTGTATACAAAGGAGCTAACCCTGTTCAGTGGATGGGTACCAAGGTAATGCCATCCATCATCACGGCGTTCAAGGAGAATGGATATGATCCGTATGAATCGACAAAAGAAAAAGACGCAGGGTTCGACTACCTTGTTTCGTTTGATGGCAACCTCTTCCATATTGCGACGGACCTCTCGTTCATCCAGTCGTCCGCCAATATTTATGGACTTGGTAGTGGTGGGCAGTTTGCTCTTGGTTATCTTTATGACCGCGTGGGCCGTCTCACTATGGGCAATGTAGACCAACACGCCGAGAAAGCCGTTCAGATAGCCTCGATGCTTGACATCAATACCTGTCCTCCGATTCAATTAGTTACTCAGAGACGGGAGCTGTAATGTATAAAGATTTCAAATCGTTCACCCTTCACGTGAACAAACATACCCTAGAGAACTTTGCTCTGGGTTTTGATTACTACATCATCTATATGTATCCGACAAATATTAGGAGAGCAAAAGTGTTTCAGTTGAACTTTTTGTTTTTCAATGTAACATTGACTCGTTGGTTCACACGCGAATATATCTCAGGGGCTTGATATGGATATCAAAGAACTACTTGTAAAGGCTCTTCACGAGAAAGAGAACAAGCGCGGCAGGTCCACGCAAGTTCAAATCGGTCCATCAGAACTCGGTGGATGTAGACGCAAGGTGTGGTATCGGTTGAATGGTCAACCTGAAACCAATGACAACGAGATAAAACTCGCAGCGATTATGGGGACTGCCATTCACGCTGCAATAGAGAATGCACTTGCAGAGAATCAAGAGGTCCTTCTGGAGAAGACCGTTGAGTTTGACGGTATGAAGGCCCACGTTGATTGCTTCATTCCTGGGACAGGGGATGTCGTTGACTGGAAGACTACGAAAGTCAAGAACCTTTCTTACTTTCCGTCAGAACAGCAACGCTGGCAAGTACAAGTCTATGGCTACCTGATCTCTAAGTCTGGCTTGGGGAAGGTCCAGAACGTGAACCTAGTAGCTATACCTCGTGACGGAGATGAGCGAGATATTCTTGTTCACTCCGAGCCATATGACGAGGCCATCGCACTAGAGGCTCTGAATTGGTTAGCAGCGATTCGGACTATGACTGACGCTCCTGCGCCCGAAAGGCACGAGAGCTACTGTCAGAGCTACTGCAAATTCTATGATGCCTCTGGTGAGATGGGATGCGTTGGTATAAAAAAAGGACTTACCAAGTCTGAGTTACCTCAGCTTGATGACTTCGAGGCTGCGATGGATGCACTGCATTACACGCAGGTAGACACCGAAATAAAAACATTGGAAGAAAAGAAACAAGCACTACGCGATAAGTTGCTTGGTAAAACTGGAGTTACTACTACTGGATATGAGATCAAGTGGTCTACTGTTCAGAGTAATACCATCGACAAAGAAGCAGTGGAGAAAGCACTAGGCTTCGTGCCGATGAAACAAGGGAAGGAAAGCTCAAGGCTTTCCATCAAGAAGACTGGAGATAAATAATGGCTGCACCAGAATCAACAAAGTTCCAGGTGAACTTCAAAGCACCAGATGGAACTCTTATCAATTTGTACGCTGCGAATAAGGAAGAACTTGAGGCGCTGTTATCCACAGCGCAGGACTTTTCTGCCCTCATTGGAAGCGTTAGCCAATCATTCTCAGGCGCTAGAGTTGCTGCGCCCGTACCAAGTGCTGCGCCAGTAGCATCTGCACCTGCACCACAAGGTGGCGCTAATGTCTGTAAACACGGACCAATGGCTTACAAAGAAGGCGTAAGTGCTAAGGGTCCTTGGAAAGGTTATATGTGTCAGGCACCAAAGGGTGCTACTGACAAGTGCCAAACTATCTGGGTCCGATGACCCAATGCGAGAGCCTCGTGAATTCGAGGATCCTCTCTGCGCTCAATCAGGTGGTGACTTCTGGTTTCCAGAACCAGGACAAGGGACAAAACCTGAAACTTACTTCGCTAGAAGTATATGTGGTAAGTGTATCCATCAAGCTGAGTGTGCAGAATGGGGCATCCATAACGAGCGTTACGGAATCTGGGGTGGCCTTACAGAGGCACATCGAAAGCAGATAAGAAAACAAAGAAGAATAGTAATACGACGGGAGGAAAGTGCTTAGGTTAGACCGCGCTTGGAAGACTGCCCATACATTGGCGCAGCCACTTCCGACTGTGTGGAAAGACTTAGATACTAAAGGCATAAAGTTTCGGCGTGGTCAAGTGT
>Ga0315901_10002193_pt1 | contig 27356 bp, 22 predicted proteins | sample LakEriMetagenome_10_FD_203761 | JGI IMG/M metagenome (GOLD analysis project Ga0315901, IMG submission 203761) | Freshwater fungal communities from buoy surface, Lake Erie, Ohio, United States - Buoy 2 MA116 | ecosystem: Environmental > Aquatic > Freshwater > Lake | place: USA: Lake Erie, Ohio...
TCAGGACAAAGCGCCGCCCGCCCAGGCCCCGCTCCTGCAGCACGCCCGCCGCCTCGCGCAGCAGGTCAAGGAAGCAGGCGGCAATGCTGGCCTCCAGCGCAACCGGTTCGGCAAAGCGGCGTTCGAACCGCAGCGGCCCGGGCAGCTGCAGGACTTCGACCGGGGCCTGCTCATCCCCCGTCAGGCGGCGCAGCGCGGTTGCCGCCCCGGCCCCGAAGCGCGCAGCCAAGCCGGCCAGCGGGCGGGACACCAGATCGCCAATGGTTCTGAGACCGGCGCGCTGCAGCGCCAGGGTCGCCTCGGCATCCAGCTCCAGCGCGGCAACGGGCAGCGCGCGCAGTGCCTGGGCTTCGTCGATTACCGGCAGCGGGGCATGACGGACCAGGGCCAGCGCTGCCTCGGCCGTCGCGGCACAGGCCAGGCGCAGGCTCATGCCGCTGGCAGCGAGATCCTGCTCGATCCGCGCCATCAGCGCAGCTTCGCCCCCGAAGAGGTGATCGACCCCGGCAATATCGAGCACGATCCCATCGGGCCCGGCAATGCTGACCCGCGGCGACCATTGGCGGCAGGCGCGCGCCAACCGCTCCAGCCAGTGCCGGTCGGCCGCCGGATCGCATTCGGCCACTTGTAGCCCCGGCACCATAGCCCGGGCATCGGCGAGCATCATGCCCGGCGTCAGCCCCAGGGCCAGCGCTGCGGCATCGACCGCCCCCAGCCGCAACGCGCCCTTGACCTTGCCGACCAGCGCCAGCGGTTCAGGCGGCGTGGCGGGTCCGGTCAGGGCGAAGCGCTCCGGTTCCGCGTTCCGCAGCCGGTCGGCTGCGAGGAACGGGAAGCGCAGCGCCAGATAGCGTCGCTTCATCGAATTTGTGTCGGTCACGGTCCCATTCCAGTCGCCAGGCCTGGCCGCAGGGACCCGCTTTCTGGCGCAGCAGTTCAACAGCAAAGGCCGGTGGCCCGGGGGCCTCCCCCGGCAGCGGTAGCGAGGCGGCAGCAGCCACTTGCCAGCGGGTCTGCGCGGCGCTGGGCACCGGCGCGGCATCAATCCGCAGCAGGAACAGCGGAACCCCGGATTGCCGGGCCGCCAGTACCAGTCGGCGGCTGGCGGTCAGATCCAGCTCGGGCATTGGCCCCCAGCCCTCGACAATCAGCGCCCCCAATGCCGCGCTGCGCAATGCATCGACGGCACTGCGCAGCAGCAGCAGACGGTCGGCGACCAGCCCTAGCACGGCCTGCTCGGGCTTCAGGCCCAGTTCGCCCAGCCCGCCGGCCTGCAGTACACCGCCGATCTCTACCGCACGGTGCGCCCGTAGCCACAGCACGGTCTGGCCGGAGCCACCATCATCCTGCGCCATCCCCGCCGCCAGTGCTGCGGCAAAACCGGCCGCCGCAGCGCAGTCCTGAGCCTCGGCCGCATAGACCTCGTGCAGGCAGCCATAAGCAAGCCCCCCGCCAAGCACCGCATCCAGCGCCGCAACCCCACTGGCCCAGCGCCTTTCGCAAACCGGCGGAACCGGTGCGGACAAGGAAGAATCGACTCGCATATGTTCCTATTATGTTCCGTTCCTCGTAGAGATCAATCCCGCATTGCGAGCCTTCGGAGCGGGCCATTTGCACAGCCGGGTTTTCATCAGTTGCGCGAATGGTATGAACTGCCCAAACTGATGCTCCCTGCACCGCCTTCACCCTTCGGATCAAACCCCGCATGAGCGGAGCCGCGCCCCTATTCGGCGGGATCGAGGCCGGAGGTACGAAGTTCGTGCTGACCGTCAGCCATGACCACGCTCAACCGCTCGCCACGCACACCATTGCGACCACTTCACCTGAGGCCACTCTTGCCGCAGCGGCCGACTGGCTGGGCCGGCACGCCCCCCTGAGCGCACTGGGCATTGCCACCTTCGGCCCGGCCGACCTTGACCTGCGCTCCCCCACTTGGGGACGGATCACTGCCACGCCGAAACCCGGTTGGTCAGATTGCGACATGGCGGGTTACTTTGCCGCGCAATTTGGTGTGCCGATCGGGTTCGATACCGATGTCAACGCCGCCGCCCTGGCCGAATATGCTGCCGACGACAGCCGGCCGGACGTGCTGGCCTATATCACCGTTGGGACCGGGGTTGGCGGTGGGCTGGTGGTGAACGGCAAGACTGTCCACGGTGCCGCCCACCCGGAGATGGGCCACATTTACCCGCGCCGCGCTACGGACGACCAGCAATTCCCCGGCATCTGCCCGTTTCATGGCGATTGCCTCGAAGGCCTCGCGTCGGGTCCCGCCATTGCCGCACGCTGGGGCGCAGAACTGTCCGCGCTGGCTGCCGACCACGCAGCCCATGAGAGCGTCGCTGGCTACCTCGCCCAGCTCTGCCACAGTCTGGCTGCGATCAATGCGGCGCAGGTAATCGTACTGGGCGGGGGCGTGATGCAGACCCCCGGCCTGCTGCAACGGATCGTCCAGCAGGCCGAACGGCTTGACGGAGCATACCTGCCTGGCCGCCGCCCCCAGTCAATTGGCTGATAAAAAGCTGCTGCTTCTGAACCATGCTATCTCGGCTGAGTGCGCTCTGGCGGAATTGCTAGGGCACCGGGCCGGCGCGGGTCGGCGGCGCCGAGGAACAGGCCGTTCTCGATCATGATCGATTGTGCGCTCCCCATCGTTTCATCCGATGTCACGGAGTGACCCATCGCGCCGAGGATCCGGACCGTATCGGGATTGAAGTTGGGCTCAACCCGCAGATTCCTGCCCGTATCCTGGAAGATGCGTGGCTGGTGTGTGGCCTCTTCGACGTTGAGGTTGAAATCGACCACGTTGACGATCAACTGCAGCACCGTGTTGATGATCGTGCTGCCCCCGGGCGTACCAGTGACCAGCCAGGGCTTGCCATTCTTCATGACCATGGTCGGCATCATGGTGGACAGCATCCGCTTGCCCGGAGCCATGGCATTGAGCGGCGGCGGGGTGCCATCGCGCAGCGCCTTGGCAGCGTTTTCGTGATCGAAATTGTTCATCTGGTTGTTGAGCAGCACCCCGGTGCCGGCAATCATCACGCCCGATCCGAAGTCCGCACCCAGCGTATAGGTGGTCGAGACGACATTGCCCTGCGCATCGGCGACTGAGTAATGCGTGGTCGACGGGCTTTCGAACCGGGTCGGATCGCCGATGCCAAGGTCGCGCGCCGGGGTCGCCTTTGCCGGATTGATCAGCTTGGCCCGTTCTTGCGCATAACCCTTTGAAATGAAGCCCTGCAGCGGCGCGGTGACAAAATCGGTATCGCCCAGGAACCGGTAGCGATCATTGTAGCCCAGCTTCATTGCCTCGGCCATGAGGTGCAGCGACTGGGCCGAACCGGCGCCGTGGGCTTTGAGGTCAAACCCCTCCAGGATGTTGAGCATGTTCAGCAGCGTCGCGCCGCCAGCGCTGGCCGGCGGCGCCGTGACAACCTCGAGCCCGCGATAGGTTCCGCGCAAGGGCCGCCGCTCGACCGCGCGATAGGCCGCCAGGTCCTCCAGCGTGATCAGGCCGCCGTTGGCCTTCATGTCGGCGGCAAAGCGCTCGGCCACCGGCCCCTTGTAGAAGCCATCAGCCCCGCGCTTGGCGATCTGGGTCAGCGTCCAGGCCAGGTCCGGCTGGCGCAGGATTTCGCCAGCGCGGTAGAGTGAGCCGTCAGCACGGTAATAGGCCGCCTTGGCGGCCGCGCTGGTCGAGAGCCGCTCCTTACCCCAGCCGAACACAAAGGCTTCGTCCGGGGTCAGCGCCACGCCATCGCGGGCCAGGGCAATCGCGGGGGCCACGACCGTTCCCCACGGCAGCTTGCCGAATCGCTTGTGCGCCATGGCCAGCCCGGCAACCGTGCCCGGCACCGAGGGTGCCAGATACCCGCGGCTGGCGATGCTCGATTCCTTGCCCTGGTTGTCGAGATACATCGCCAGGGTGGCCGCCTTGGGCGCGACCGAGCGGAAGTCAAACACCACCTGCTCGCCGCTCTTGGCATCGTGGACCAGCATGAAGCCATCGCCGCCGATATTGCCGGCGCGCGGCAGGGTAACCGCCAGGGCAAAGCCGACCGCAACCGCTGCATCGACCGCATTGCCGCCGCGCCGCAGGATCGCCGCGCCGACGCCCGAGGCAATGGCGTTCTGCGAAACGACCATGCCCTGCTCGCCGACCACGGGGGAATGGATGCTGGGATATTCCAGCAGTTGCCGCTTCTGGGCCAGCCCCGGCGAGGCCGCCATGAGCAGCGCAGCCAGCAATGCTGTGGCCTTGCCGGCCCATCCCCCGATCAGTCGCTTCACGTCCATTACTCCCCGATTAGCCGAGCCATGCGTTCGGCCGTGCCCATGGCAAAGGTCCAACCCAGCATGCCGTGTCCGGCGTTGATCGCAACCCTTGGTGTGATCCGTTTGATGATCGGCTGTGAATTGGCCGTCATCGGACGGATTCCAGCCCACTCCGATCGCGCTGCGGCATAGTCTGCCGCATCGGGCAGCGACTGCGCAGCAATCGCTTTCAATCGCGCGATCCGGGCCGGCTCGATACAAGTGTCACGCGCGCCCAGTTCAGCTAGACCGGCAACCCGAACCGCGCCGTCCAGCGGACAGAAGACAATTTTGCGCGACACATCGGTAATGCTCATCCGGGGTGTAGCGCTGCCAGGCGGGGCGGTCAGCGAGTAGCCTTTCATCGGCATCAAGGCGCTGGACCGGAACGACTTTATTGACCTGCCTAGCACCCTACCTGCATCGATTCCGGCGCAGACCACCAGTTGGTCAGCCTCTAGGCTTTCCCCGGAGCCGGTAGCCACGACTACCGATTCAGCGGTTTCCTGCCAACCCTGCACAGCCGCGCCAAACTTGACGGAGACGCCGTAACTCGCGGTCAGCAGGCCGATCATGGCATGGCAGAAGCGGTGCGGATCGCCCAGCTCCTCCTGCGGGGAATGGATTGCCCCCACCATCTGGTCAGGCTGGCTGGCCAGCGCCGGCTCGATCGCGATTGCCGCAGTCGGGTCCAGAATATCCTGGATGCCACCATGCTGCCGCTTCAGATCGACCAGTCGGCAGGCAGCGGAGAAAGCAGCCTGGTCGCGGTGGATCACGATCTTGCCGGCCATCCGGTGACCGAAATCGATCGAGTGCCGGTCCAACAGCTCATGGAGCGCCAGCCGTGATTCCAACCCCAAGGCCAGGCCAGCTGCCGTATTGGCGAGGAAAGCATTGGTCGTGGCGTTGCGCAGGAAGGCCAGCAGCCAGCCGATCATGCCGGGATCGAGCCGCGGGCTGAGCGAGAGGCTGGGATCCAGCCCCAGGACCAGGGCCGGTATCCGCCGCAGCAACGCCGGGTTCGCCAGGGCGTCGGTGTAGATATAGCTAAGCTGGGCGCCATTGGCGAAGGAGGCTCCTTGCCCCGGCCCGCTGGCGCGCTCGATAAGGGTCACGGCAACGCCGCGCCGCGCCAGCGCCCAGGCTGTTGCAACGCCGACGACACCCGCGCCGACCACAATCGCGCTACGCGGCGGTGATGACTGGCCCGGGACACCTGCGTAATCCATGCCCGCTAGCTAGCGTGGTCGATTCTCCGGGCAAGCCAAAGGTCCAGACATTGTAAGGTGCAGCCTATAGCCTTGCGTTAAGGCAAGCTGCGCAAGGCGCCGCTAGCTGGCCAGCACTTTGCCCACGGCCTTGATGAAGGCCAGGCCAAGCTGGGACGGCGGGCGGTCTTCCAGCCAGGCGGCCTGCACCCCGAACCGCATTTCCGGCAGCAGCGCGATCCGCTCCAGCCCTTCGCTGACCATCGAACGCGCTGTGAACTGATCGACGATGGCTGTACCCGAACCTGATCGGACGAGGGCGGCAGCAACATAGTAGGTACTGACCGAGACAATCTCTTGCACGGTCACTTGGGCACTGGCCAAGGCTGCTTCGATCCTGTCACCGATCGGGCCGGAGCCGCTGACACTGACCACCTCCCGGCCCGCCAGGTCGGCGATGCCAAGCGCAGTAGTCCCTGCCGGAAATGTCCCTGGCCGGGCGATCAGCACCAGGCTGGCGGTTGTCAGCTGCCGGCACAGCAGCCGGGGCTGGCTGGGCAGGTCATAGGCAATCACCAGATCGCAATCGCGTTCATACAGCGCGCGCAGCACCTCGGAATGGTGCAGGGTCTTGATGTCGAAGGTTACCCCGGGATGGCTGCTGCGAAAGGCGGCGATGGCCGCCGGCGCCAGTTCCAGCCCCAGCGACGGCACTACGCCGATCCGCAAGTGCCCGGCACCGGAATTGCGCAGATTGGCTGCCATCGCCTGGAGCGAGGCGATCTGCCCGAACACCTCGTCAACTTCGCGGAACAGGGCGTGGGCCTCGTCCGTCGCAACCAGTCGCCCCCGCACCAGTTCGAAAAGCGTGATGCCAAGTTGCGTCTCGGTATGCCGCAAGACCTTGCTGACAGCCGGTTGTGATACGTTCAGTGCCCGCGAAGCCGCGCTGATCGACCCCTGCGCGTAGACCGCGTGGAAGACTTCGATCTGGCGCAACCTCATCGGAGTGCCCCGGAAAGGTGGTTCCGGGAGCGCCCCCGCGCGATCATCCTGGCTTGATCCAGTTCGCTCAAAACTCTTTCGAGAGCTCGAAGTAGAAGAACTGGCCGACGGCATCGTGGAGCGAGCCGAGGAAGCCGAAGTTGTTCGAGGCCAGCGGCGGGGCCTGATCAAACAGGTTACGCGCGCCGACCCGGAAGCGGGTGCCCGAAAGCGCACCGCTGTCCTTGGGTACGCGGTACTGGACATAGGCGTTGACCGTGGTGAAGCTGGACAGCTCATAGAACTGACCATTCACTTGCTGGGTGCCGGTATCGAAGACCGAGCCGACATAGTTCACCAGCACGCCGGCGCTGACCGGGCCGGACCGCCAGGTCAGGTTACCGCTAAGACGCCATTCGGGGTTGCCATTGACCTGGATCTGGCTGCCGGCCTGGGTGATCGTCACGCCCGTCCCCAGCGTGCCGGCGGCATTGGCGGCAATCAGCAGGGCCTGGAGCTCCGAAGGGGTCTGCTCATACTTGAGCAGCTTCGAGGCCGCGAGATCGATGTTGATGTTGCCGAGCGGCGTGTCCCGCAGGTCGAGGTTGAGCGCGAAATCGAGCCCGCGCAGCGTGCGCGGCCCCAGGTTGAAATAGTTGTCCTGAACATAGTCGATCGTGCCGACCACCTGCGTACCCACCGGCGCCAAACGGACCACATTGGGGTTGCTGCGGCCATTCAGCCGCTCCAGCAGGTCGAACAGGATCTGGTTCTGCGCGCCCTGGATGCCGATCACGCCTTCGGACCGCAGCGACCAGTAGTCGGCGGTAAAGGTCAGGTTGCGGAGCGGCTGAAGGATGATCCCGGCCGAGAAGGTTTCCGCATTTTCGGGCTCGAGGTTGCTGTTGCCGGCGCGCACTTCCAGCGTGCCCACCCCGGTGCAAGTGGTGGCCGGATTGAGCCGGCAAGCGGCAAAGTCGGTGCGGGTGTTCGAAACCTGGGTTCCGGCGCTGTAGAACTGGGCCAGGTTCGGCGCGCGGAAGCTTTGCGACCAGGCGCCGCGCACTTTGACCCCGTCGAACAGCTCCCAGGCCCCGGCCACCTTGGACTTCAGCACATTGCCGAAATCGGAATAGTACTCATCACGGGCTGCCAACTGCAGATCGAGCGAGCGGACCAGCGGCACGTTCATGTCTTCCGAAACCAGCGGCACGGCGAATTCGAGGTAGGCCGAGGTGACGGTCCGGCGGGCCTTCACGTCAGGAGCAGGGCTCGCCCCCATGATGTCCGTGCCATAGCGGATGCCGGTGACGCTGTCGGTATAGGTGATGGTGCCATCCAGCCGCGCGTCGCGGTTGTCCTCATAGGTTTCGCGGCGAAGCTCGACCCCGCCGGCAAAGCCGACCCCGCCGCCCGGCAGCGCGAAAATGTCGGAATTGGAGATCCGGAAATCGACCGTACCGAGCGAAGTCTTGCTGATCCGGTTAACATCAACCAGGAACGACTGGATCGTCGCGGCGCTGTTCGGCGTGCCATCGCCCAGCGAATAGTCGGGCTGGCTGCCGCCGTTGAACGGGTTGTAGGCATCGGGCGTGGACCGGGCCAGCGCCGCCTGGAACAGCGTGTTGCTGATCGCGTTGCGGGTGTGGTCGTCAGTCCGGGCCCACGAATAGGTCGCCGCCGCATCCCATTTGAAATTGCCCCAGGCCCCGCGCAGCCCCAACAGCGTGCGGAAGCTGTCATCGGTCACGGTGAACTGGCGCGGGCCGGTATCGACCGGACGATAGGTCGTGATCCGCAGCGGTAGACCGGTGGTCGGCACGTTCACCAATCCGCTCAGGCGATTGGGGTTGGCCACACCATTGATCGTGGCCGCGCCGAACGGGTTCCAGTAATTGCTGGCGGGCACGGTGATCACCGCGCTGGAAATCGGGGCCGATTGCTCACGCTGCCCATCAAGCTTGGCGCCATAATAGCCCGCCTCGGCGAACAGTTCGACCGAGCCGATTTCCTGGCGGAAAGTGCTGAACAGGTTGATGCGGTCCAGCCCGCCGCGGATCGTCCGGTCCGGGTTTTCGTCATAACGCAGCACGCGGCTGGTGGCGCCAGTGATAACGCCGCTGCGCAGACACAGATTGCCGTTTATGACTGTGCTGGAGCAGCCAGCGGCCGTATTGGCTGTCGGCTGGATGTGGAACACGCCCGTGGTCGTCAGAGCGACAGCGCCCTGGCGTACGGCAGTAACCGGCACCGTGGTGAAGCTGCCCCAGGGCGAGGAGGTGGAACGGTTGTCGAACGCCGTATCGTTTTCCCACGGCGTCCCGACCATGTCCGGCATGTGGTTTTCGCTGGCCGAGAATGGGCGCTCGCTCGCAAACAGCGGAGTGCGGTGCGTATAGCTGCCAAAGAAGGTCAGGTGGCCGCCAGAGCCGGTCTTGATCCCGGCCTTGAGTGCGCCGGTCCACTCACTGGTGCCGTCGGCAAAGCCATGCCGCGCATCAAGCCGCAGTCCGGTGTACTTGTCATCGGTCACCACGTTGATCACGCCGGCCACCGCGTCGGCACCATAGATTGCCGCCGCGCCATCGCGCAGCACTTCGACCCGCCGGGTCGCGCCGACCGGCAGCGAGTTGGTGTTAGCGGTCTGCACCGGCACGAAGTTCTCAGTCTGCGTACCCGGGGAAAGGATCATGCGGCGACCATTGACCAGCACCAGCGTATTACCGGTGCCGACGCTGCGCAGGTTGATCGAAGCATTGTCCCCGCGCGCATCGTTGAGATTGCCCGTGGTGCGCGCTTCCTGGAACTGCACGTCACCGGCCTGCGGGATCGAACGGAACAGGTCGTCGCCCGATACGCTGCCGGTTGCGGCAATGCGTTCTTCGTTCAAAACCGAAACGGGCAGCGTCTCGGCCACCTTGCTGCCTTCGATCCGGCTGCCTACCACGACAATGTCATCGGCAGGGGCCGGCGCAGCATCGGCAGCAGGCGCGCTCTGCGCATGAACCGCCAGCGGCAGGGTCGCAAGCAGCGAGCCGCCGATATACAGGCCGGCACGGATCGATAATCTGGTCATGTCGCTAAGTCCCTGTTGCTGGCGCCTGCCCCGGGCGCGAAATTTATTTGCGTCCGCCATTGCATCGAACCCGCAAACTGACAAGACTTGGCCATTCAAAATATGTGATCATTCCATTCCCTTTGGTTATCCCGGTCGTCTAATTGGTTCAGGGTAGGATGTGCGCCCCGGCGCTAGAGGCAGGTGACGCGGCGCGGGACCAGGCTGGGATCAGCGAAGCGAGGGGGAACTGGATATGGGATTGCTTGCCGCACGCCGGGTTGCCGCCGCAGGAATTGCGCTCGCCGCCGCACTTGCCGCCGGGGCACTGGCCAAGCCCGGGGCAGATCCGCAGCCAGACTTCGACCTGATCCTGCGTGGCGGTACGATCTATACTGGCGAGGCACAGCCCTATATCGGCGATGTCGCGATCCGGGGGGACCGGATCGTCTACACCGGGCCAAAGGCTGCCGGCCGCGCGGCCAGGCTGATTGACGCGCGCGGCCTGATCGTTGCGCCTGGCTTCATCGATCCGCACACACATGCCGGCGAAGCTCTGGCCTCATCCGATCCGGCCGCCCGGCTGGTCCTGCCCTTCCTGACCCAGGGCGTGACCACCGCCTTCATCGGCGTCGATGGCGGCGGCAGCCCTGATGTGGCCGGAACGCTGGGCCTGGCACAGGCAGGCGCGCCGCGCGATCAGGGGATCAATTTCGCGACCTATGTCGGCTTTGGCGCCGTCCGCTCGGCCGTGGTCGGCAATGCTGACCGCGCGCCCAGCCCGGCCGAGCTTGGGCAGATGCAGACCCTGGTCGCCCAGGCCATGTGCCAGGGCGCGCTCGGCCTTTCGACCGGCCTGTTCTATGCCCCGCAGAGCTTTGCCAAGCGCGACGAAGTGGTCGCGCTGTCGCGCATCGCGGCGCGCCATGGCGGCCTCTATGACAGCCATATCCGCGACGAGGCCAGTTACTCGATCGGCCTGCTGGGCGCCGTTGATGAAACGCTGGCGATTGGCCGTGAGGCCGGCATTCCGGTCCACTTCGCGCATATCAAGGCGCTGGGCATCGACGTTCAGGGGATGGCCCCGCAGGTCATCGCCCGGATCATGGCCGCCCAGGCAGCAGGACAGGTGGTCACCGCCGATCAGTATCCCTGGTCGGCCTCGGGCACGCGCCTTTCGGCGGCGCTGATCCCGCGCTGGGCTCAGGACGGCGGCCGGGCGGCCATGCTCGAGCGGTTCGCAGACAACTCAGCCCTGGCCCGGATGCGGCCGGAAATCGCTGATAACCTGCGCCGCCGGGGCGGCCCGGCAGCAATCCTGATCACCTCCGGCCCGCGCTCGGTCGCGGGCAAGACGCTGGAAGTGATCGCGCGGGAGCAGGGCACCGATCCGGTGGCCGCCGCCATCGCCGTGCTGAAGCTGGACGAGGTCGGCATTGCCTCGTTCAACCAAAGCGAGGCCGACATCGCAGCGTTCATGCAGCAGCCCTGGGTTGTGACCAGTTCCGACGCATCGGCTGGCCATCCGCGCTATTACGCTTCGTTCGCGCGCAAATATGCCACCTACGTCAAGGAGCGAAAGGTGATCGATCTGCGCACCTTCATCGCCGCCAGCACAATCCGCACGGCGCGCATCTTCGGCCTGGTCGGCCGCGGCGAGTTGAAGCCGGGGGCCTATGCCGACGTGATCGCCTTCGATCCGGTCCGCTTCGCGCCGCGCGCCGACTATACCCAGCCAGCCCTGTTCTCGCGCGGGATGCAAGTGGTGGTGGTCAACGGGCAAGTGGCGATCGAGGACGGCCAGCCGACCGGAACAGCCGCCGGCCGCCCCCTGCCGCGTCAGCCGAAGGCAGGCACCTGCCGGGCGCCGTGAGCCAAGTTTTCGCGCCTTGCTAGTATGCGAGTGAACCTGCGGCAGAAGGTATGCACTTGATCTCCCAGACTAAAGGCCCGCACCATCAGCGGTCGCTGAAACGCCTGGTCAGGTTGCTCCATGCGCTCGTATGAGCAGCAACGCGTAGGTAAAATCGCAGACACGCCCAGCTGCCGGTCCCATTACCAAACATCGGAGGGTGCCACCCCGGCACCGTCTCGCTTGGCGCGATTCTCGATTACGGGTGGGGGTGTTGACTCAGTGCTGCTAGGCAGCGGCTGGGTTGTGAATGACGGAACTTTAAGAGACTGCCGACTGGACGATGAAACCCGAGTGAAACCTGTTCACGCGCCAAGCGGCTAATTCCAGTAGCATTTTCCACCAAACCATTTAAAAATATGGTGAGCCCTGCTGGGTTCGAACCAGCGACCTACTGATTAAAAGTCAGTTGCTCTACCGACTGAGCTAAGGGCCCCATAGGCGGGGAGTGCCGTGGGCACGCCCCTAAGAGTTGACCCGGGCGGGGTCAAGCGGCAGGGCTACTTGCACAAACGATGCGGGTGGGCAAAGGGGCCGGACAGGGGCGCTTTCTGCAAACTGAGGTCAACAAGTGGCTGCTATCCTTGGCTTGAATGCTTTCCATCCCGATTCTGCGGCATGCTTGCTGATCGATGGAAAACTCGTCGCCGCCGTGGCCGAAGAACGGCTTGGCCAGCGATACAAGCACAGTGCCAGCTTTCCGGAAAACGCTGTTCGCTGGGTACTAAGGGAGGGCGGTATTACCCTCAGCGACGTATCGCACGTCGCCATTGGACGGAACAGCTCGGTGAACCTGCGTGCGCGGATTGGCTATGCCTTGTCCAAGCCATCGGCAGGACTCGAGGCTGCCCGCAGCTATCTGCAGCGGCGTAGCGCCGGCAACTCGCTGGCAGCAACCCTGGCCATCGCCTGCGGGGTCGATCCGGGGCGCTTCAACCCGGTAATCCACCGGGTCGAGCACCACCTGGCACACATAGCCAGCGCCTATTACCTCTCCCCGTTCGAACAGCTGACCGCCGGCTTATCGATCGACGGTTCGGGCGATTTCGTCTCGGCCATGGCCGCGCGCTGCGAAGGTACCCGGATCGAGGTGCTGGACAAGGTGCTGCTGCCGGCCAGCCTTGGGCATTTCTACACCGCCATGTGCCAGTTCATCGGTTTCGATCGGTTCGGCGAGGAATACAAGGTGATGGGCCTCGCCCCCTATGGCGAGGACCGTTACGCCGAGCAGATGGCTCAGATCGTCACCACCAGGGGGACGCCCTGGTTCAAGGTCGACGGGCAGTATCTCGACGTCTGGCGCGGCCTGCGCGAATCTGTGATCGACGAGGGCCGCGACATGCGGATGGGGCGGATTTACACTGACGCACTCGTCCGCCTGCTGGGCGAGCCGCGTGATCGCAGTGCACCGGTCACCCAGCGCGAAATGGACATCGCCCGCTCCACGCAGGTGATGTTTGAGAAGGCGGTTTCCAACTGCCTGACCAGCCTTGGCCGTCAGGTCCCACTGACCCGGCTCGCCATGGCCGGAGGCTGCGCACTCAACGGAGTGATGAACGCGCGCGCCTATCGCGATTTCCCAATCGAGAAGGCCTGGCTCCAGGCGGCCTCGTCCGACGATGGCACGGCGCTTGGCGCGGCCTACCATTGCTGGCACGAGTTGCTCGGCCAGACCGAACGGTTCGAGATGAAGCATGCCTTCTGGGGGCCGGGATACGATCATGCGACAATCGGCCGGGCAATCGCGGCATCGGGCTATGCTGCGCGCGAATGCGCCGACGAGGACGAGATGCTGGCCGTAACCGCGGACCTGATCACTGCTGGTCAGGTGACCGGCTGGTACCAGGGACGCAGCGAATGGGGCCCGCGGGCGCTTGGCAACCGCTCGATCCTGGCCAATCCGGGGATCCCAGACATGAAGGACCGGATCAACCGCAAGATCAAGAAACGCGAAGGTTTCCGACCCTTTGCGCCTTCGATCCTGCGTGAGGATGTCAGCGCCTATTTCGAGCAGGACGTGAACAGTCCCTTCATGATGCATGTCGTCAGGTTCCGCCCAGAATGGCGCGAAGCCTTTCCCGCCGTTACCCACATCGACGGCACCGGCCGGTTGCAGTCGGTCGATGCCGACAACAACCCGCTGTACTATCGGTTGCTTCAGGCGCTCAAGCTGCGCACCGGGCATGGGATGGTGCTCAACACCAGCTTCAACGAAAATGAGCCGGTGGTTGACACGCCCGAACAGGCCATCGCCTGCTTCCAGCGCACTGACATGGATGCCCTAGTGCTGGGACGCTATGTGCTGATCAAGCCGGGCCAGCACTCGGCTGCGGCCAGCTGAGCCTGGCGGCCAGCTGGCGGACTGTCAGGCCGCTGACCGGATCGCGCCAGCCTGCGGCAATGGCGGCGGCCGGACCCAGGACGAAGTGGCGCAAGCGGAAGGCAGGATGGGGAATCGTGAGTCGGTCCGATGCCCAGGCCCGGCCGCTCCACAGCACAATATCGAGATCGAGCACCCGCGCGGTCCAGCGCTGCCCGCCAGGGCGGCGGCCGAATGCGGCTTCGATCTGCTTGAGCTGCGTCAACAAGGCTTCGGGCGCCAAGTCGGTCGCGATCAGCGCCGCGCTGTTGGCATAGGCCCGGCGTGACGGACCGAGCGGAGCACTGCGGATCGTTGGGCTGACGGCGATTACCCGCACGCCACTCGCCGCCAACTTGGCCAAAGCGGCAGTCAGCACCGCCTCTGGCCGGCCGTGGCGATGGTGGCGCTTGTTGGAACCCAGCGCGATCAGGTAGCGCGGATCACCGCTCCATCCTTGCGTTCGTGTCGAGCGAAGTCGAGACACGCCGCGCTACCGTCTCTCGACTTCGCTCGATACGCACGGAGCTGGGGCCATCAAATTCACTTGTCCTCGGCAATCCGGCCATAAAGCTGCGGGCGGCGATCACGGAAGAAGCCCATACCGGCGCGGTGCTTCGCAGCCTGCTTCAGGTCGAGCTGGTAGACCAGCACCCCGCTTTCCTCTGCGCCGAACTGCTCGACCAGATCGCCCCACTCGTCTGTGATGAAGGAATGGCCGTAGAAGCGCTGACCGTCTTCGATGCCGATCCGGTTGGCGGCAACCACCGGCATGCAGTTTGACACGGCATGGCCCTGCATCGCGCGCCGCCACATCCGGCTGGTGTCGAGATCGGCATCATAAGGCTCGCTGCCGATCGCGGTAGGATAGAACAGCACTTCGGCGCCCATCAACACCATCACCCGGGCGCATTCCGGGTACCACTGGTCCCAGCAGATCCCGACGCCCAGCTTGTAGCCAAAGGCGTTCCAGACCTTGAACCCGTCATTGCCGGGGCGGAAATAGTACTTTTCCTCATAGCCCGGCCCGTCGGGAATGTGGCTCTTGCGGTAAGTGCCCTGGATCGTCCCGTCGGGATCGATCCAGGCAAGCGTGTTGTAATAGTGGTGACCGTCGCGCTCGAAGAAGCTGGTCGGGATCGCGACTTTCAGCTTGGCCGCCAGAGCCTGCATGGCGATCACCGAGGGGTGCTCAGCCGTCGGCCGGGCAAGCGCGAACAGCGCCTCGTCCTCAACCTTGCAGAAATAGGGGCCGGAAAAGAGCTCAGGCGGCAGGATCACCTGCGCGCCTTGCCTGGCCGCCGCCTCGACCAGCGCGGTGACGGCGGAGATGTTCTCGGCCTCGTCGGACGAGCCGAGGGCAAGCTGGAGGGCGGCGACGGTAAGCGTGCTCATACCGCCGCCCCTAACATTACGAACGCTTGCGGAAAAGCAGCGTCATCCGGTCGCTCTCCCCGATGGCCTGCAGGCGGGCCTTGTCCTCTTCCTTGGCGCCGCGCATCATCGGCGGCAGGGTCCAAACGCCGCCTTCCCAGTTGGCCGGATCCTTGCGGTTGCCATTGGCCTCGCTCTTGCCGACGAAGGTGAAGCCGTTCACTTCCATGAACTTGATGATGTCGGCCTCGCGCATGTAGCCCTTGCTGCCATCGGCATAGCTGTAGGGCGCGTCGGGCCTGGCGCGGTGCTGTTCGATGCCGATCATCCCATCGGGCTTGAGCAGATCACGCATCGCCTTCACTTCACTGTCGGCGATGTTCCAGCGGGTCAGGTTGTGCATCATCCGCATGATCAGAATGCGGTCGAACGTGCCCTTCTCGCCCGCTGGCACGGCATCCAGGGTGTAACCCTTGAACCGGTCAGCCGGAAAGCCCGAGGCGGCGGCGACATCAGCCGGATACTTGGCCGCGCCATCGCGGATGCCCTTTTGCGCGGTCTCGCTGAACGGACCGGCGGCGGGATTGAAATAGAGGCCGACGAGCTGGCCTTTGCCGCCCAGGTACAACCCCAGCAGGCGCGAATACCATTCGCCGCCGGGGGCATATTCGCCCACCTTCATGTCGGGGGCGACCTGGAAGAAGGTCAGCGTTTCGGCCGGGCGGCGATACTGATCGCGGGCCTTGTCCTTGTCCCGCAGCGGACTGGCGACGGCGGCGGCGAGTTCGGACTTCATCGCCTTGGTCTGTGCAGCGCTCGGCTTGGGCGTGGCGGACTGGGCCAGGGCAACTGAGGTAGGAACGGCCAGAGCGAAAGCAGAAAGCAGCAGGGCGGCACGATGCATGGGAAAAGTCCTCTCCTAGGGGAAACTACTGGCAAAGTAGGGCACTAAGGCCAGATGACAAGGCGGTCCTTCGTTCCTATTTCCGAAGCTGGCAAAGAAAGGTGTGATCATATGGCTGAGGCAATTTTCGCGGGCGGATGCTTCTGGTGCACTGAGGCGGTGTTCCGCTCGATTGCCGGGGTCAGCACGGTCGAAAGCGGCTATATCGGCGGAACGGTGCCGCACCCGACCTACAAGGCCGTCTGTACCGGTGAGACCGGCCATGCCGAAGCGATCAAGCTCACCTTTGATCCCGCCGTTGTGTCCTTCGCAGACCTGCTCGACATCCACATGGGCACGCACGATCCCACGCAATTGAACCGTCAGGGGGGCGACATCGGCACACAGTATCGCACCGCACTGTTCCCGCTGGACGAGGCGCAGCGCGCCGAGTGCGAAGCTGGCATTGCCCGCTGGGACGCCGCCCATCCCGGTCAGCGGGCCGTGACCACAATCGAAGGCCCTGCTGAATGGTATCCGGCTGAGGACTATCATCAGGAATACTGGCAGGGTGAAGGCCAGCGGAACCCCTATTGCCTGGCGGTCATCCCGCCCAAGCTGGCCAAGCTGCAGGCAGGGTTTGCGGAAAAACTGAAGGATTGAAGCCGCTACAGATGGGCCTGGGCCGGGGTTCCGATCTCGGCGAAGTAACGCGCCATGGCGGCCATGCCTTTTTCCGACAGCGTCACGAACCGGCGGCGCCGGTCGCGCGCGTCAGCGGTGCGCTCAATCAGGCCCATGTCTTCCAGTATTTTGATGTAGCGGAGCGCGGTGGTCGTCGGCACGCCCGAAGCGATGCATAGCGAGGTCACTGAAACCAGCCGGTGCTCGGCCCGCGCTGCAGCCAGATCGAGCAGCATGTCCCATACCGGATCGGCAAACAGGTTGCTGCCGAAATGCTGCGAACGCATCTGGCGCTGGCGGATGATCTTTCTGACCAGCCGCGGATCAGGCAGCGGATCGAGCGTTTTCGGATTGGGGCGCTGCACGGCCCCCGCGTCCGGTTGCTGCGGAACGCCGTCTTGCTCACTGCCCGGACCTTGTAGGTTGGCCGGGTCAGGCCGTTCACGAACCTGAACATATGTGGATAGCGCCTCGGTCAACTTGGCGATTTCATCCACAATTCTAGTTACTTGGTGGTTCTGATCGATACCTTCTTGCGCCACAGTGCTGTTTATCCCAGACCGGCCCCACCCGGATTACTCCGTTTTAGAGGAACAGTCGGTTTTCGACCAAACTGAACCGCCACCAAAATCGGTTGCATTTTGAATGTTTGGTTCGCTTAGGCACTCCAACGAGCAACAAAAAATCCGTCCATGCCGCCGAAATCGCTCAAAATCGCGGGATCGGTTCGGATGGTTCCCCGGGAAGTTGGTTCGATTCCGGCAGGTAAATCCTTAGATCGGACAGGATCTGGAGCCAACTGGACCCGCTCCGCCTGATCCTCCCCCTCCTCGCGCTCGAGCGAACAGGTCGCGTAGACCAGCCGCCCGCCCGGCTTGACCCACTGCGCTGCCCGCCGCAGCAGTGCAGCCTGCAGCTCCGCCATTTCGGCAATCTGGCGCGCTCCGATCCGGTGCAGCACGTCGGGATGGCGCCGACAGGTGCCGGTCGCAGTACAGGGTGCATCGAGCAACACGGCATCGAACAGCTCGTCCGGTTCCCACAGCAGCGCATCGGCCTGGACCAGTTGCGCGGTCAGTCCAGTCCGGGTCAGATTTTCCTGCATCCGCTGCAATCGCTTGGCCCCAGCGTCGACGGCCGTGACCTGCCATCCGGCAGCCGCCAGTTGCATGGTCTTGCCGCCAGGCGCAGCGCAGAGATCAAGCACGCGGCGCCCGGCTCCGGCACCGAGCAGGCGGGCGGGCAGGCTGGCGGCCAAATCCTGCACCCACCAGGCCCCGTCGCGAAAGCCTTCCAGCCGTTCCACTGCGGTGCCGCGCTCCAGCCGGACATGGCCAGGCATAAGGCTGATCCCGCCGAGCCGCGCGGTCCATTCGGCAGTCGCGGCAGGATCGCGCAAGGTCAGATCCAGCGGCGGCGGAACGGCCAGGCCGACGGCAATGGCGGCAGCGCGCTCGCCCCACCGCTCCACTACCGCCGCAGGCAGGGTTGGAACGGCTGGCAGACTGGCCGGGCCCTTTACCAGCGCTGAGAAGACGCCGTGTGCCAGTCGCCGGGGGCCGCCAACCAGCAGGGGCAGGCCAGTTGCAATTACGGCATGCGGCGGCGTCTCGAGCCGCAGCCACCCGGCCAGCATCAGGCGCAACACCATGCGCGGCTTGGCATCGTCGGGCAGGGTCTGCCGGGTCGCGCTGTCAATCAAGGCATCGAGATCGACCAGCCAGCGCAGCGCCTCTCCGGCCAGGGCGCGTGCCAGCGCCCGGTCGGCATCGCTGCGCACGCCTTGCAGCGCCGGCTGGGCCGCCTGATCCAGCGTTTCACCCCGCCGCAGCACGGCATCGAGTAGCTTGAGCGCCGCCTTGCGCGCGGGAAGACCGGGAACATCCATCCTAAAGGCCACTAGACGGGAAGGCCCAGGATAGCCAGATAGCGGGCATGACCCAACGTGCCACCAAACGGCCCAAGCCCTTCGCCAAGCCCCAGCATTGGAGCAACGATCCTGCCCCCGCCCCGCAGACGGCGAAGGAAGCAGCCGACCCGGACGGCCTGTCGCCAACCCGGTATGGTGATTGGGTGCGCGACGGGATCGCCGTCGATTTCTAGATGCGCGCCGCCTGCCGCAAGCCGCGCAGGGCCGGCACCACGAAGGCCAACCCCAGGAACATCGACGGGGCAATCACTGCCCCCCAGTAATAGTTGTCCGGCCGCCCGGCGATCATGAAGGCCAGGCCATAGCCGAGAAACAGCAGCGTCGCGAAGGTACCAAGCCGGCTGCGCCAGACGCTCCAGCCCAGCACCATCAGGATCACCAGCGGCCCGGCCAGCCAGTGCGGGAGGAATCGCAGGTTGCTCGACAGCACGATGTTGGACAGCCAGCCCGAGAGACCGCGCAAGACCAGCCAGGGATAGGAAGGCGGATCGCCGGGCAAGACTCCTTGCGCAACCTGCTGGTGGTGCAGCGCAAGCAGCGCCACAAACAGCGCCGCCAGCCCGCCCCAGGCCAGTGCCTCGCGCCAGCGCCGCCACCACAGCGCCAGCGCGGCGGCGAGCAGGACAAAGGGCAGCACGTGCTCGCGAATGGCAAGGGCCAGGGCAACCAGCCCCAACGTAGCACCCCAGCGCTCTCCCGGCCGGTATAGCGCCAGGGCCAGGGCGAGCAGCATTCCGGACCACAGCTCGTGCAGCACGAAGAAATAGCGGTTCAGACCCAGCACAGCCCCGAACAGGATCAGCGCCGTGCCGAACAGGAGATGGCGCCGCAGCCCAAGCTCGCCGCCCAGCCGCCGCCACCAGGCCCAGACCACGGCGGCGAACAGGACAAAGGCGGCAGCCGTCATGCCGGTATTGCCCAGGACCGCCGCGATCCAGGCCAGGGTTGGCAGGCGCACAGCAAAGCCCGGGCGCACCGGGAAGGCCGCCTTGCGATGCTCCTCGAGGACCACCGCGTAATAGCGCTCCCCGTCCTGCAATCGCGCGATCACGGCGTCATAGACCGCCAGATCGCGGTCCCGCGGGCGGCCTTCGTCGCCGACTGGTCGCGCCGCGTTCTCAATAATGCCGCGCGGCGCGGATTCCTGCTTGAGCGCGGCAATCGGCACCATCGCGCTGGCCACCAGCAGCATGGCCAAGACCACCAATGCCAGCCGCGCCAACCAGGCGGGCCAGTCCGTAAAGCGGTCCAGCGGCGGGACAGGTGCAGTCACCCGCTGACTTGTGCCGCGCCCGCCGCAGCGCAGCAACCCGTCGCCAACCGCGATCCACAGGTCGCCACCTGCTTGCGCTTCCCTGCGGCAGTCCTACATTGGGGGCTGAAAGGACTGCACTGCGATGAACGACGACCAGCCCAACGGCAATCCCTGGATCAAGACCATGTTGGTGTGGGGCGGGATATTTCTGGCCCTCATGCTGGTGGTTAGCATGATGGGTTCGCGTGGCGAGGCTCCTGGCAGCCAGATCGGATATTCCGATTTCCGCGCCCGGGTGGCCGAAGGTTCGGTCGATTCAGTCCAGGTCAGCGAGAACAAGATCGTCGGCAAGTTTAAGAACGGCGGCACCTTCTCAACCGTGCCGATCCCCAACGACCAGAGCCTGCAGGTGCTGCTGCAGGAAAAGGGCGTGAAGTATGAAGGCAAGCCGGCTGAGGAAGGCAACCTGCTGGTCTACATGCTGGTCCAGATTCTCCCGTTCCTGCTGATCCTGGGCATCGCTTTCTTCGCGCTGCGCCAGATGCAGAAGGGCGGCGGTGGCGGCGCAATGGGCTTTGGCAAGTCCAAGGCCAAGCTGCTGACCGAACGCCAGGGCCGGGTTACCTTTGACGACGTTGCCGGCATCGACGAAGCGCGTGAGGAGCTGGAGGAGATCGTTGAGTTCCTGCGCGATCCGCAGCGCTTCTCAAAGCTTGGCGGGCAGATTCCCAAGGGCGCGCTACTGGTCGGATCGCCCGGTACCGGCAAGACCCTGCTGGCTCGCGCCATCGCGGGCGAGGCGGGCGTGCCGTTCTTCACCATTTCGGGTTCGGACTTCGTCGAAATGTTCGTCGGCGTCGGCGCCAGCCGCGTACGCGACATGTTCGAGCAGGCCAAGAAGAACGCACCATGCATCGTCTTCATTGACGAGATCGACGCCGTCGGTCGTCACCGTGGCCACGGCCTTGGCAATTCAAACGACGAGCGCGAGCAGACCCTGAACCAGCTGCTGGTCGAAATGGACGGGTTTGAGGCCAACGAAGGCATCATCATCATCGCCGCCACCAACCGGCCCGACGTGCTCGACCCGGCGCTGTTGCGCCCGGGCCGCTTCGACCGCCAGGTCGTGGTGCCGGTGCCCGATGTCGACGGGCGGGAGAAGATTCTGGCCGTCCACATGAAGAAGGTGCCGCTGGCGCTCGACGTCAATCCGCGCACAATTGCCCGCGGCACCCCGGGCTTTTCCGGCGCGGATCTCGCCAATCTGGTCAACGAAGCGGCGCTGCTTGCGGCACGCCGCAACAAGCGCCTGGTCGCCATGCAGGAGTTCGAGGACGCCAAGGACAAAGTGATGATGGGCGCCGAGCGGCGCTCAATGGTGATGACCGAAGACGAAAAGCGGATGACCGCCTATCACGAAGCGGGCCATGCCATAGTTTCGATCAACGAGTCGGCTTCCGACCCGATCCACAAGGCCACGATCATCCCACGCGGCCGCGCGCTGGGCATGGTGATGCGCCTGCCAGAGCGGGACAATTACTCCTACCACCGTGACAAGATGCATGCGAACCTCTCGGTCGCGATGGGCGGCCGGGTCGCCGAGGAAATCATCTTCGGGCATGACAAGGTCAGCTCGGGCGCCTCGTCGGACATCCAGTATGCCACCGGCCTCGCCCGCGCGATGGTCACCAAGTGGGGCATGTCGGACAAACTCGGCCCGCTCCAGTACGAGGACCAGTATGAAGGCTACCTCGGCATGGGCGGCTCGCAGCGGACCTTTGCTTCGAACGAGACCAACAAGCTGATCGACAGCGAGATCCGCGCACTGGTCGAAGGTGCGCACAAGCGCGCTACCGACATCCTCAAGACCAACGAGGAGAAGCTGCACCTCCTTGCCAATGCCATGCTCGAATACGAGACGCTGACCGGCGACGAGATCAACCAGCTGCTCGAGAGCGGCAAGCTGGACCGGCCCGAAACGCCCAGCGGCCCAGTTGCCCCGGCACCGGTGCGCGGCTCGGCCATCCCCAAAGCGGGCAAGCGCTTTTCGGGCGAGGCACCGCAAGGCGCCTGACGCAACTATCGCTGGCGGTGGCCGCTCAGGCTGCCGCCAGCAGCGTCATCATGGTCCAGAACAGGACCAGTACCATGAGCGCGGCGCCGCATAGGAACCATGTGCGCCACCAGGCTCCGAACCGGGTCAACTGATAGGCATCGCGCAGCTGGCCGTACATGTGGAACGGCGCATACAGAAACAGCGTCCCGACCAGCCAACCGGCCCCGCCCCAAACCGTCAGCGCGCTTATCGCTGCGATCAGCAACAGCATGAAGCTGAGCGAATAGGTTACGAAAACCGTGTGGTCATACAGGTGGAAGCGGCCGCTGAAAGGAAACAGCAGCCACAGGAACGGCACGGACAGCGGGATCAGTGCCCATGAGTACTTGTAGGCGCTCGTCTGCAGCTTGTAGACCGTCAGTTCGGGATTTTCCCGGGCATGCGCCCAGGCGCGGTTGACCGCATCAACGACCGACTGGTCGGTCGGACGATCCGCCCGCGCAATATTTTCCGGCAGCTTGCCATCCTTCGCGGCGCTGATGATTGCCAGCCCCTCGCGCGCGGCCCGGACCTTTTCTTCCAGCCTGGCCTGGTCCGCCGCGCCAGCCCGCCGCGCCGCCGCCAATTCTTCTTCGGCCTTGGCAAGCTCCACCGCCGCGCCATTTTGCGCTTCGCTGATACCTTGCTGAAAGCCCTTGTTGTCGCCTGCGTTGTTGAAGCTAACCGGGCTGCCCAGCAGATTGAACACGGCAAAGGTCAGGAACACCACGAACAGGAACAGCGCGATCGGACTGACATAACTGGCCCGGCGTCCCTCGACATATTCACGGGTCAGTCGCCCCGGCCGCCAGGCCAGCAATGGCAGGGTCCGCCAGATCTTTCCCTCGAAGTGCAGCACACCATGGAGCATGTCATGGAAGAAGGCACGTAGCGTCCGGTGGACATGCGCGGCCTGGCCGCAGGCATGGCAGTGCCGACCGACCAGCATCGTCGCGCAGTTGAGGCAGGCTTGCTCGTGGGTATGGCCATCATCGCCGCCCTCGCCGTGTGCGGGCTCGAATGCTCGCGCGGTGAGAGCGCCCTGCGCAATATCGCCGATCACTTCGCCGCCGCTCATCACCGCCTCCCAGCCAGGCTGGATGTTCATGGTCTTGCCAGGCAGCTCCGGTCAAGCCATTCAGTGTGAAACGCGATGGGAGACAATAATGCGCAGACCTTTGCAACTGGCTGGCATGGCCGTGTTTTTTATGGCTGCGCCGGCACTGGCAACCAGTGGCGAGATGTCGGTTGCGACCTTCTTGGCCAAGGCTGATGCCCTTAAGGCCAAGGGGCTGATGGCCCTGGGCTCACCTGACATCAAGCTGCTCCGGGCCGAAGGCCAGGCTGCCGGACAGGCCTATGGTAACCGCCTCGCCGCAGAGCGCGCGGCGGGAAAGCCCAGTTCCTGCCCGCCCAAGGGTACACGGCCCAGCTCGAACGAAGTGCTGGCCCACCTGCGCACCTATCCCGAAGGCCGGCGCACCGGAACCACGATGAAGACCGCGATGGCGGATTACTTTATCAAGAAGTATCCCTGCCGCTGATAACCAAACGGCCCGCCTCCCAGATTGGAAAGCGGGCCGCGTGAAAACAGCAATCAGCCGACAATCAACCGTCGTAATCGCCGCCGATCGAGGTGTTGCGCACTGGCGCCGCAGCGGTGATCCGCAGCGCTTCGGCCGACTGGCTGAGCGAACCGATGTCATCAACCTCGTCATCATCCTCAGGCAGGACGCGCTGCAGCGAGCTGACCAGAGTTTCCTTGAGGTTGTCGGGACGGACGGTGGTTTCGGCGATTTCGCGCAGGGCCACCACCGGGTTCTTATCACGATCGCGGTCGATCGTCAGTTCGGCGCCGCCCGAAATTTCCCGCGCACGCTGCGCGGCAAGCAGGACGAGGTCGAAGCGGTTGGGAACCTTGTCGACACAATCTTCAACGGTAACGCGCGCCATCGGGCACTCCAGTTCTTGAACTAGCGGGAAAGTCTGGCTGTTAGGCGCCGGGCGATTCGCAAGTCAAGAAAAAACTGCATAACTTACTGTATTTAAACGATATTTATATCATTCGTAATCGTGCCCAGCCATCGCATCGTCAGCCAGGTCGCTAAACCGGGTAATCCGCGATTCGAACCGCATCCGAACCTTGCCGGTGGCACCATGGCGCTGCTTGGCGACGATCAGTTCAGCCAGGCCGAACACCCGCTCCATATCCTCGGCCCACTTGGCATGGGCTTCGTGAGTCTTGGCATCGTCGCCCTCGGTCGGGCGCTTTGGCTCCTTGGCGGCAATGTAGTAATCCTCGCGGAATACGAACCAGACCATATCGGCGTCCTGTTCGATCGAGCCGGATTCGCGCAGGTCGGACAGCTGGGGGCGCTTGTCATCGCGCTGTTCGACCGCGCGGCTGAGCTGCGACAGCGCGATCACCGGCACGGCCAGCTCCTTGGCCAGGGTCTTGAGCCCGCGGCTGATCTCGGAAATCTCGTTGACGCGGTTGTCGTTGCTGCCGCGGCCGCTGCCTTGGAGCAGCTGGAGATAGTCAACCACGACCAGCCCAATATCGTGCCGCCGCTTGAGCCGTCGGGCGCGGGTGCGCAGCGCCGCGATCGACAGCGCCGGGGTGTCATCGATGTACAGCGGCAGCTCGGCAAGCCGCTGGCTGGCATAGGACAACTGCTGGAAATCGTCGCGGCTGATCTTGCCCATGCGCAAAGCTTCGCTGCTGATGCCGGATTGTTCGGCCAGGATGCGCGTGGCGAGCTGGTCTGCGCTCATTTCCAGGCTGAAAAAGGCCACGGCCGCGCCGATCGACTTGTCGGCCGGGATGCCGTCCGCCAGGTCGCGGCGGAGCCGATCGGCGGCATTGAAGGCGATGTTGGTGGCCAGCGAGGTCTTGCCCATGCCCGGACGTCCGGCCAGGATAATCAGGTCCGAATTGTGCAGCCCGCCGACCTTCTCGTTCAGTGAGGTCAGACCCGTGGTGGTTCCCGAAACATGGCCGCCCGAAAGCAGTGCCTGTTCGATCATCCCTAGCGCGGTGCGGGTCGCAGCGGAAAAGCCTTGGGCTTCGCTGGCAGTAGAGGCGCCCTCGGCCACCTTATAGAGCGCAGCCTCGGCCCGGGCGACTTGTTCAAGCGGCTCGACGCTTTCCGATGTGTCGAGCGCATCGTTGACGAGGTTGCGCCCAACCGCAACCAGCTCACGCAGCAGCGCCAGGTCATAGATCTGGTCCGCCAACTCGCGCGGGGCGAGCAGGCCCTGGCCATCGGCCGTCAGCCGCGCAAGGTAGGAAGCCCCACCCAGTTCCTTCAGCGTCTCGTCCGCTTCGAAATAGGGCTTGAGCGTAACTGGGGTGACCACCGCCTTGCGATCGAGCAATTGCAGGATCCGCTCGTAGATGCGGACATGGGCCGGCTCGAAGAAGTGATCCGGGCGCAGCGGCGTGACCAGTTCCTCGATCACACGGTTGTCGATCAGCGCCGCGCCCAGAAAGGCTGCCTCCGCCTCGATATTGGCGGGCAGCGCACGGGCTGCGGTTTCATCGGCGCGGACAAGCAGATCGGTGGTGGTCATTGCAGTGGAGCCATGCGCGCATGCGCCATCCGGTGCAAGATTGCAGGCGAGCGGCAAGCCTGTGGATAGCGGGGACTGAATCGTCCCCTTGCCCCGCCATTTCGCATCTGCAAAAAGCCCGTGGATCATGGGGGACGCACGGATCATCCACATCGAGCTCGACGAGGCCACGATTCTGTGGCGCAACGCCGATATCGAGCAGGAACGTCGGATCGCGATCTTCGACCTGATCGAGGAAAACACCTTCAAGCCGCTGCGGGCCTGGGAAGCCGGGCATCAGGGCCCTTACCGGCTGCGGCTGGCCGTTGCTGACGGGCGGCTTGCGCTGGAAGTTGCCGATGCCGAGGGGCAGGCGCTCGAATCGCTGATCCTGGGCCTGGGTCGGTTCCGCCGCCCGATCCGCGATTACTTCGCGATCTGCGATTCCTATTACCAGGCGATCCGCAAGGCCACCGCAGCCGAGATCGAGACCATCGACATGGCCCGCCGCGGGGTTCACAACGAGGCAGCCGAGCTGCTGCTCGAACGGCTTGAAGGAAAAGTGGAAACTGACTTCGCCACGGCGCGACGGCTCTTTACCCTGATCTGCGTCCTGCATATCAGGGGTTAGCTATCCTGCCGCCCGCCCGGCGCAGGCCAATCGGGGTTCGCAAAAACGTATGGCACGCAAGAAACCGGCCCGCTGGCGGCTGCGCCTGATCGGCGTGGTCCTGCTGCTGGCGCTGATCGGCGCCAGCTGGGGCTGGTGGCACATGTCGGGCTGGACCCCGCCGCGCGCAGCCTATCCACTCCAGGGGGCGGAAATTGGCGCCGAGGACGGCCCGGTAGACTGGGTCGCACTGAAAACCGTCGGCGCCGATTTCGTCTACTTTGATGCTTCCGCAAGCGCCTTTGCCCGAGACCCAGCCTTTGTCGACAATCTCGACGCTGCAAAGGCAGCTGGGCTGCAATGGGGCGCGGTCCACCGTTACGATCCTTGCCAGCCAGCGGATAAACAGGCTGCCAATTTCGTGACCGTGGTCCCGCGCGAGGCCGGAATGCTGCCACCGGCGGTCTGGCTGGACCAGCTGGCCGACGAATGCCCGATCAAGGTCAGCGATGCAGCGATCGAAAGCGAGTTGACCACTTTTCTCAACCAGATCGAGACGCACACCAGCAAGCCGGCGATCCTCAAGATCTCCAGCCGCTTCGAAGCGCGCTACCGGATTGCGGCCCGGGTCGATCGCAATGTCTGGCTGGAGCGGCTGCGCTTCCAGCCGGATTACGCGGGCCGCCCCTGGATGTTGTGGACCGCGAACAACCGCCTGACCACGCCCGCACTCGAAGGTCCGGTGCGGTGGGTGGTGGTCCAGCCCTGAGGCGGATAAGGAGCGACCATGACCCACGACCGTGACACCCTGATCGCAGCCGCTAGGATGGCCCAGGCACAGGCCTATGCCGACTATTCCAACTTCCACGTCGGCGCCGCACTCGGCTTTGCCGACGGCTCGGTGGTGACCGGCGCCAATGTCGAGAACGCCAGCTACGGGCTGACGCTCTGCGCTGAGACCAATGCCGTATCGAAGGCCATGAATGAGGGCCGCCGGGGCGGGCTGCTGGCCGTTGCGGTGATCGGCGGGCTGTATGGCCAGCCCGGACCCACTGTCACGCCCTGTGGCCGTTGTCGCCAGGTCCTCAATGAACTGGCGCAGCTGGGCGAGACCGACCCGGTAATCTGGTGCGTG
>Ga0315901_10002194_pt1 | contig 27341 bp, 35 predicted proteins | sample LakEriMetagenome_10_FD_203761 | JGI IMG/M metagenome (GOLD analysis project Ga0315901, IMG submission 203761) | Freshwater fungal communities from buoy surface, Lake Erie, Ohio, United States - Buoy 2 MA116 | ecosystem: Environmental > Aquatic > Freshwater > Lake | place: USA: Lake Erie, Ohio...
TCTGGCTGCACAAGCAGCTCGTGCGGCGGCTGGTGTTGAAATTAAGGTTGGTCGCCCTAAGGGCTCAACAAAAGCAGCTGAAGTAGCTGCTTAATCGAACCTTTTTCCCCACAGATCCTGTTGATCAATGTTGGTCGGCAGGATCTTTTTTATTATCTTTATTATATAAAATATTAAAGTATGAGTATATTAAAATTTAATGATGGAGAAGAGTTTGATTTGAGTGGTCCTTTTCGTGTGGAGGAGAGGTATGATGGGTGGTATGTTGTTGGTAATAATAAACTTATTCCTGTTCGAGATGAGGCAGAGGGACTTTTGTATATTCAAACACACTAAAAATTAAATTATATGAAAAGTTATTTAGAAGCAATTTTGGATTTAATCGTACTTTTTTTGTTCGGTGAGCGTACCCAAGCCGGTGAGCCCATCAACCTGGAGAAGGGACGTCTGGTGAGCTTTAAAACCACCTATCCGACTAATCAGCCTGAGGAGAATGAGTGGATGAAGATGTTTCGTGTGAGCTCACTTCATAAAGTTGATCAACGAGTTTTTTTTGAGTCAAGATAATGATTATATATTTACATTATTAATAAAATTAAAATTAAAAACTATGGCCACAAGATCATTAATTGGAAAATTGAACCAAGACAACACAGTTAGTTACATTTATTGCCACTATGATGGCTACCCAGAACACAATGGTGTTATCCTTCAGGAGCACTACTCCACGCCCTTTAAAGTGGATCAATTATTAGCCCTAGGGGATTTGAGTGTGTTGGGTGAGGTGATAGGTGAGAAACAGAATTTTGAAGATAGAATCAAAGGAAGTTGTTTAGCTTACGGTAGAGATAGGGGTGAAAGGGGGATTGAAATGAAGATTACATCTAAAGATGAGTTTTTTGATAATAAAGGTTATATTGATTATTTGTATTTATATAATAATGATTTTGAGTGGGAGTGTTTTAACACATACGGGCTCTATCTAGAAACAATCCCCACAGCTGCCACAGCATAAAGACGGTTCATACTTTTAATTTTAAAACATGCCCTGGTGTTTTCACACTGGGGCACTGTTTTGTTTGTATATTCATCCTATAAAATTAAATGTATGTATAAAAAAGAAGATTTTAAATGCGTTGATGGTTTTTTTTATGTTGGTGATATAATGGATTATGATGGTAATCCCTGGGTTGATGAAGAGCAACTTGATCAACTGCTCAAAAGTATAGATGAGTGGTATCAGGAATAAGTCAAGGTTTTTTTGTTATATTCACGTTATAAATTAATTAGTATGAATAAAAAAGAAATCAGAAACGCAATCAACAAAGCAGCCTACCAGTATGCTGAATCACTAGGCTATCAAGTGTCAGATGATAATGATGGCTCGTACGTTACCTTCCATCGTGGAGATGAAGATGATGCTGATAATATGATCGATTGGTGTCGTTCAGGACACAACACCATCTATTTAAACTGGGCGAGTGACCAGACTAAAGCGGATGCTCAGGCAATAGATGATCATATGAAACCAATAATTGAACATTATAATAATCAATATATTAAAGCATGAAACCGTATCAAGTCACCTTACTAGTGATCCTGATGATCGCCCTTCTGGCTGGTCTATCCAGCTGTACTATCTACACTTATCCGTCTCATGAATCCAAGTGTGGGTATCAGAGGATCAAGACACATGATTACTCTAAACCTGCAGGCCCTAAGCTACCCAGACACTACAACCGATTTTAGGGTCCGGTGGCTTATTTATTATTACTTACCAAACTTTTATTTAAAAAAATTATAAATAAATATTAATAAATATTTTATTAGTAAAAATTATTTTATTATATTTAATATGTAAATTAATTATTTAAAATTTAAAATTTAAAAGTATGAGTAAAAAATTAAGTAAAGTAGAAATGAATGTAATTAGTAATGAAATTGTTAAAAAAGTAAATGAAAAAAAGTATGAAAAAATTAAAGGTAAATTAGAGAAAGATGTTGATTTTAAAAAGTTAGAGAAATTAAGTAAAGAATTAAGTGAATTAAATAAAAAAGTAAGTGAAAAAAATAAATTATATAGTGAAATATGTTTAAAAGTAAGAAATAAATTTGAGATAATTAATGTTTATAGATGTAATGAAGGTGAAGTTAAAGTAATGTTTAATAGTAATTTAAATGTTTATAATGATTTAGTATTATATAGTATAGGTAAAGATTTAGATGTTGAAAGTTTAATAAATAAAATAGTTGAAAAGTATAGTTGATAAAGTTTAAATAATATAATTAATGAAATAGTTTGAAAATATATTATATTATTATTTAAAAAGGCAAAATTAATTATGTATATTTATTAAAATTAAAATTATGATTATAGAATTAAGTGTTAGTGAGTTAAATGATTTGTATTATTGTTTAGGTAAGGTGAGAGATATGAAGGATAAAATGATTGAAAATGATGAGATTGATAGGTTGATGGATGTAATGAGGGATGGAATTATGAGTGAGATATATAATGAAGATGAATTAGTGTAAATTAATTTAAAATAAAAGCATATGTACCAGAAACCCCAACCCAACTTCTTAATCCTCATCATTGGCTTAATTATCCTGATCATGATAAATACTGGGTGTACAACTCAAGGATATGGATGCCGAGGTAAAAGTAAAATAATAACTCGCGTTAGGCAATAAGCTCAGCGTATATTCACATCAATAAAATTAAAACGTATGAAAATAATTAATGGTATTCTAAGCTCAGTATTAAGCGTAATTGCCCTGTATTTAATGTTCATTAAAGCCCAAACCAATCAAGATCTGATTATTGGATTTGGAGCCCTACTAATGGCAATCATATTTATCTGCTTCATGATTATTGAGGAGCAGAAGGAAGACATCGAGCAATTAAGAAATCAACTACATAATAGATATAATAATAAAAAGAACAACACATATACTATTAAGGGGGGAGATGGTAGAACGTATGTTGGGTATGGGGATGAATCACCAGCTGAATACCAACGCATGTTAAGAGAGGTAAGGTAAATAGGGTTATACGGTGGTACAAAAAGAGACGCGCGGTAAAAAAAACCGCGCGTCTTTTAGTCGATGTCGGGTCGCGCGCGGTTGATAGCGGATCGATGGCGGTATGATCGCGGTATGCTCCCACGCCAATTGCGGTCCATCGACGGGCGCGCAAAAAAATTTTTGTACTATGTGTATTTTTACCACTTAAACACCTCTTCACCATCGACAGTATATACACATATACTATAACGTTACCGTCAACGCTACGTTGACCATAGACGTTCCCTCCGTCATCCCCATCCGTCCCTACGTTTGTGCGACGTTTGCCCCACATCACGTTCCATGTTTTCGTATTAGCCCCTTTGCGCCATTTTTGTAAAGTCCCAAAATCTTCTCTTAACACATCTTTTTGGGCAAAACAAAGTATATATGTTTATACAAATAATTAAATCATGAATAATAAATCAAAAGCAGCATTGTACACATTATTTTTATTAATATGGGTAGGTGCCATTATCAAAGTAATAGAAACATACCCTAACGAATCAAAATATGTTTCAGCAGCCATGATGGTATTAGGTGGTATTTTTTGGTTATATAAACTAATATATTATATACTTGAGAATAAATAAAAATATGTATCGGTATGGAACATAAAAAATATATACCAGATTCACTAATGCTAACTAAAGAGGCATTTGAACAACACGCACGTAAATTACGTGAGGAGCGCGCTAAACAATTTGGAATGACACTAGAGCAATGGGACGCTGCTGTTGGTAGTGGTACCGTTATACAAATGCCTAGTGGATCAAATATTAACCCTAATACCCAGCCACTATGAAATATGATTTTCATTACGTATCTCCAGAGGATTCCCAATATTATATTAAACTTCCAGTAGGTAAAATGCATAAAGCCGATGCTTTTACACTTATTCCTGATGGTGATGGCTGGGATCATGTATATTACCTTGCCCACTCCGTTATTGATTCATCCGGTGGCACACGACCTGTTGAATATATTTATGTTCTTATAAATAAATCCGTACCAGGAATGGTAAAAATTGGAATGACTACTCTAACACCAGATCAACGAGCTAAACAAATTTCATCAGCTACTGGTGTTCCTACCCCATGGATTCCTGTTTTTTCATTCCCGTGCTATCGCTCCGATTTATTGGAAGAAGAAATTCATGAATATTTTGCCGCTCAACGCGTTAATGATAATCGTGAAATGTTTGCTATTGATTCATATACTGCTCAACAAGTAATAGAGCAATTGGGTCAACGCTATTCTAGTATATTACATGCTGATAGTATTATTAATTTTAAAAATTAAAGAAAATGCTTAAGTTATCTTTCGGTAAGGTGGTACTTCTTACACTTCATTTGGCTGTTTGGGTCCTCTTACACGTTTTTATCGCTCGAGTTACTAATTATTTAGTCAATTATGATGACGCTACGTCTATTATTGGCTTATTTTTGTTGTCTACTATTACACAAGCGTATGTGTTTGTGAAGATGTTTCGTCAAATGTTGTGTATATACGTAGGTACATATAATGTAAGTGGTCAATCAAAAGTTGACTAGGTTGGTTTTTGTAATATTTATACATGATGAAAACCTACAAAATTAAACTCGAAGATAAAGCTGCATTTTTAAACCGTCTTGAAAAAGTTGGTGTTGAGGTTGATAGCTACGAGATTACTGATGATAAATTAAAAGGTTATTTTACTTTTACTACTACTGATCCTGTTACGGATAATATGGTTAAAACCATTTTAAAACAATCTCCTAAAATTGATCAGATTAAGGAGATAATTCGCAAAATTGTTCGTGAAGAACTTTCAAAGTAAATTTGGAAGTATAACTTTTCTCCTGTAACTTCGTCCTACGGTTGGTTTAAAAAATGAAACGGGGATGAATGAAACGGATGGGTGGGAACGGAAAGAACCATATATTTATATATAAACATATATTATGAGATATAAAAATAACGTATTAGATAAACTTAATCAAGCAGATACTTTGGTTAATAGATTAGCTGTTCAAGTTAATAGAAATTTTCCTCAAAACGATATTCTTGAAACTCTTACTAAGTTAAAAGAACAAATTGAAACTACTCGTGAAATGGTTTCTGTTGAACATGATGATTTTGAAAAACAATTCGCTGGACAATGAGTATAGTATTTTGGGTTATAGCAATTCATATAATTGAAATTTTCTTAATAGGTGGATTTTTACTTATTAGAAAAAACAATGCGCTTGAAAAAGTAATAGCTGATCAACAACAATATATTGACGCTGTTAGTATTATTATTAATGATTCAAGTGAAACTATTAAGAAGTTAGATAATCGTGGTGCTTTTGAATCTGATGATGAAGTTGGTACTTTCTTTCAAAATATAAAAGAAATACAAAACGTTTTAAATCAGTTTAATCTCCGTAAAAACTAGTTTGGTTACGATATTTTTTGTTTTTATATTGGATATTAAACATTAAATATCATGTCATATTACTACGAAGAAGATTTAGATACATACTTAGATAGTGAGTTAGGTAAAGTTGCTCTCACTAAACGTGGTCAACCACGTAAACGCAAACCAAAAGAACCTCGAGTTTATTTTACAACGGATACTGAGGAAGCTATTATTGAATATTTAGCCTCTGATAATCAAGACTTTAGAAATAAGCTTTATAGAGACCGTATTGAATATGCTTTTTATAAATTAGCAGAAAATATTATTCATACATTTAAGTTTTATTATACTGATTCAGATACAATTGAGGAATTAAAACACGAAGTTGTAACGTTTTTACTTGAAAAGCTTCACCTTTATGATCAATCTAAGGGTAAAGCTTATTCTTATTTTGGTACTATTGCAAAACGTTACCTTATTATCTATAATAATAACAACTATAAAAAATTACAGGAACGTGCTGATGTAGAAGAAATAGATGAGGATAAAAATATAATGTATGAAACTGTTCGTGAAGCTGAAGAACAAGCTGATCCAAATACATTTATTGATCAATATATTCGTTACATAGATAAACATTTAAATAATTTATTCCCTAAATCTCAGGATGCTAAAACAGCAGATGCTATTATTGAATTATTCCGCAAACGTGAAACACTAGAAATATTTAATAAAAAAGCATTATACATTTATATCCGTGAAATGACGGATACTACTACTCCTCAAATTACTAAAGTTACTAAAAAATTAGATATATTACGTACTAGATTGTACAATGAATACTATCAGCACGGATATATAAAGATTTAAGGACATATATTTATTATCAAACGCGATTTATGGCTAATTTTGACGATATTACCCTGTTTGGTAACACGTCATTGTCCGATATATTTAAGCAAATACATAGAAATAATAAGGACACTGACAAACAAATTAATGATCTCATCGATACTTTAAAACCTCTTGCATCATCTAACGCGGGTTCTGCTGTAATGTTAATGCCTACTGTTAAAGATTTAATTGATGTTAATGTAAAAAATAACGAACAATTAATTAAAATGGCAGGTATTGCGCAACGTGCTGCAACTGCTAATGGAAATTCATCACAAGATGCATTTTTTGATCCTACTGAGATTCAACAATTAATTGATGAGCAACGTGTTATTCAAATTGAAGGTAATAAATTACTAGAACATACTGAAACTATTCAACATCAAATAGAAAACAAGTAATGATAATCAGAACAGGTTTATCCCAATTTCAATCATCTATATCACAGGGATTTCTTTCTGTTAGCTTACCTAATACCTCTACTAGCCAGGTTGGAAAAGTATTTGGGGTTGTTTTAAATGAAAATACACCTTCTAGGGAACAATTTGAAAGAGTAGGAGGTTGGAGTGGAATAGGAGCTATACTTTATAAAAACTATGATGCTTCTAAATCACAAGGAGAAGTAATTGATTTAAATCAATGTGATATAGCTTTACCTTTAGATCCTAATTTAAAAAATTATCCTTTAGTTGGTGAAACAGTATTACTTGTAGATGGACCTTCATTTCAATCCCAATTTAGTAATGCTGCTGGGAGAAAATATTATATAGGTACTATAAATGTATGGAATAATCCTCAACAAAATGCTCCTTATTCTACTACATTAGGAAAAACATTTGTTGAAAATTCTGATATTAGACCTCTTTTACCTTTTGAAGGTGATTATATAATTCAAGGAAGAAAAGGAGCAGGTATTAGATTTGGTTCTACTGTTCCTCTTTATTCTAATATAAGTGAATGGAGTAGAAATGGAAGACCTGATGGTGACCCTATTACTATAATGGTAAATGGGTATATTACTACAGATACAGGTTCTTTAACTCCTAATATTGAGGAAATTAATAAAGAGATGTCTTCTATTTATATGACGTCTACTCAAACAATTCCTTTAATACCCGGTGCTTCTATTATAAATCCAATTAATTCTTCTTTAGAACCTAGACAATATATTTTTCCTCAAGTAATATTAAATAGTGATAGAGTTACTATTAATTCTAAAAAAGATGAAATTTTATTATTTGCTAAAACTGATGTTGAAATAAGTTCAAATAATTTTATTAATTTAAATGCAAGTAATTATATTCATCTTAATATAGAAAGTAAAAATCCTAACTCTAAAATATTATTAGGTACAAAAGTTGATAATACAGTACCTGATGAACCCGTATTATTAGGTGGTCAAACACATGATTTATTACTTGAAATGTGTAATACATTAAGAAGATTAGCAGGATATCTAGCAAATGCTAATGCTGTAAGCTCGGATGGTGCTATACCTGTTATCTCAGTTCAAGATGGAGCAGATCAATTACTTAATGATGTAAATAATTTAATTAATAAATTAGGAACAATTCAATCTGAAAAAGTATACACAGTATAATGGCTGAAACTATAACACCAAATACAACCCCTCCACAACCACCTGTTCCAGGTAATGTATCTGCTTTAGTTTCTCCTGATATAGTAGCTAATGTAAAAGCATCTCAACAACCTCAGTCATTTGGAGATCAATTAGCTAAAGCAGCAGTAGCAGCAGGAACAAATGCTGCTTTAAATTCTACTATAGCTAGATTATATAAGCAAAAAGCTGATTTAATTAAGGAAGGAATTACTTTAGATATAAATCATCAAAGAAAACTTAATCAGTTAGAAAAACTCCATACCCCCGCTAAAAAAGTAGAAAATGGACAGGTTGTAGATATTCCACCTCAATTAAGTGATGAAGAATATGAAGCTGCTGTTAAAGCAGAAGATATAAATTATGCTGCTGCTAAAGAAAATTTAGCAAAAAGAAAAGAAGAAAATCAAAAAGATATAGATGATTATTTAGCTGATCCATTTGCTAAACAAAAAGAAAAAAGAAAAAAACGTAAAGAAGCTAGAAATAAAGCTAAACAAAGAACTAGAGAAGAAAAGCAAGCATCTCGTAAACAAAGAAGAAAAGCAGTTCTTCAAAATGCTAAAAAAACCTTAGTACCTATTTTAACACTCCTATTAACAAATAGAATAGCTGAGGTTATCTCACAGAATAATAAAATTCAACAATTAGTTGATGAAGCAAATATTATAATAGAAGCAGCTAACGTTTCTAATAATCCACTTCAGCTTGAAAATGCTAAAATTGTTAGAAATAATGCTATAACTGTTATTCAAAGTAATGAACAAAAAATAATTAGAATTAATGAGCAAATACAAAGAATAACAATTTATATTACTATATTTAGTACAATATTTTCTATCTTATCATCTATCCCAATCCCAACATCTGTACCTCCAGGTATTGGTATTCCTGTAAACGCTATTACTAAAATTGTAATATTATTAGAAAAAGCAAATAAAATAGTACTTGCATTAAGTGCATTATTACCAACAGTAATAGTTAGTTTAGAAAAAGCTATTCAAATACTAGAAGAACTTAAAACACAGTTATTACCTATAAATGGTGAATTAGAATCTAAATTACCACCAGTTCCAGTTAGATTTGGAACAGATTATCCTCCATATAAAGGATTTAAATTTGCTTTAAGAGAAGAAAATAATCCACGATTTGTAGTAAGAGGTAATAAACGTCATTATGCTGTTGCTATTAATAAACAAAATATTGAACAACTAAAAAGTGAACCATCATTTACGTTAGATCCAAATGATTTAATAGAACAATTAAAATTAGTAATAGATCAACAAAACTTGCAAGGATAAAATATTTATATATATGAAAGTACAAGCATTTAAACAAATTATTAAAGAGGCTGTAGCTGAGGCTGTTCGTGAAGAATTATCTGAAATTTTATCACAAAAACCACAGTTAACTGAATCTAAAACAGCAACGTTTACTAGTGCTAATATAGCTGGAGGTAGTGATATTCGTGCACAATTACGTAGTCAAATGGGAGCTATGTTTGGATATGGTCAACCTCAATCAAGTAGCAATTTAAAAGTAATTGATGCTGTTGATCCATCTACTGGTGATAAAGTAAATCCATATTTAGCATTTATTAATGATGCCGCTAGTAATATGACTGCACAGGACAGATCAGGGCTAAGACAATTAGATTAATATGCCAACACCTCAAACAGTACGTGTTAATCCATTAGATTTGCAAGGAAACATTGCTATTGGGGTATCACTTCCTTTTAATGGTCCATCTGGTCCATTTAATAGTACTTATAGTACACAAACACAAATTAAGTCTAATTTACTTAATCTTTTACTTACTAATAAAGGTGAAAGAGTATTTAATCCTGAATTTGGGTGTGATTTAGGCAGAGCTTTATTTGAAGGTATAAATGAAAATATAGTAGAAACTATTACTGATCTAATTAATACTAACGTAGCAATATTTGTACCTGAAGTACAAATAAACAATGTAGTAGTAGACTTAAGTACACCTGATAATAATACAGTGTCTGTTACAGTTAATTATAGAATCAGAATTTCAGGAACAGCAGATCAAGTCACAGTACAATTTATATAAAAATGGCAGATAATAGTATATCATATTTAAATAAAACGTTTCCTGAGTTTAAAGCTAATTTAATAAATTATGCCAAAACTTATTTTCCAACAGTCTATAATGACTTTACAGAGGCAACACCAGGTAATTTATTTATCGAATTAGCTTCTTATGTTGGTGATGTATCTTCATTTTATATTGATACTCAAGTACAAGAAAATTTCTTATTATACGCTAAAGAAAAAGAAAACTTATATGCTTTATCTTACATGCTAGGATATCGCCCTAAAGTTTCTTATGCTGCTAATACATCAGTTGATATCTACCAATTAATTCCAACTTCAGGATCAGGAACTAATTTAGTACCTGATTATAGATATGCTCTAATTGTACCTGAAAATACTCAGGTTACTTCTAATACAAATAACGTTAAATTTTTAACTACAGATAAAGTTGATTTTAGAGATACAGGAAGTATGGAAATTACTTTTGTAGATAATAATTATTTTCTCTTAAAAAAATCTGTTAAAGCAATATCAGCTGAAATTAAATCAACTACTTTAACATTTAGTACCCCTGAAAAATTTTCTACTGCTGGTATCTCAGATACAAACATATTACAAATATTAGATGCTACTGATACTCAAGGAAATAGATGGTATGAAGTGCCTTATTTAGCACAATCTTCAATATTTGATAAAGTTGAAAATCCTAATTCTGGAAGTGATGGAGTACCATATTTAGTTACTTTAAGAAGAGTACCTCGTCGCTTTGTTTCTCGTTTTTTAACTGATAATACTTTACAGCTCGAATTTGGAGCTGGAGTAGCTAATTTACCTGATAATAATATTATCCCTAACCCAGATAATATTCAACTTGGATTAGTACCAGGTATATCTAATTTATATAACAACTTTAATCAGGCATCTGTATTTTTTACTCAAGAATATGGATTAGCTCCAAGTAATAATATTACTATAAGATATTTAGTTGGTGGTGGAATAACATCTAATGTTCCTACAAATGCTTTAACTATTATAGATAAAACAACAGCTTATTTTCCAAGTGGTATTACAGGACCTTTAACCACTACTATTATAGATAGTATAGCTTCAACTAATCCTGTTGTTGCTTCTGGAGGTAGAGGTGGAGATCAAGTTGAAGAAATACGTAATAATGCCTTTTATGCTTACCAGTCTCAATTACGTGCTGTAACTAGAGAAGATTACATGGTAAGAGCACTATCCTTACCTTCTAATTATGGTTCAATAGCTAAAGTATATGTCACACAAGATGTTGCTCGTGAAGCATTAGCTACTCCTACAGTAGCAACTACTGAAGAACGCAACCCATTATCTTTAGATATGTATGTTTTAGCTTATAACAGTAATAAGCAATTAACATCAGCTTCAACTACATTAAAAAATAATTTAGCTGCTTATATTAATGAGTTTAGAATGGTAACTGATGCTATAAATATTAAAGATGCCTTCTATATTAATATTGGGGTTAATTTTGATATTGTGATAGCTAGTGGATATAGTAATAATGATGTAATATCTAACTGTATTTTATCTTTACAAGATCATTTTAATATTGAGAAATGGAATATTAATCAACCTATTATACTTGCTGATATTACATCTCGTTTACTACAGGTTAAAGGAGTACAAAATGTTATCAAAGTTGAAATTGTAAATAAACAAGGAGGAGATTATTCCCCTTATGCTTATGACATTCCAGGAGCTACTAGAATGGGTAATATTTATCCTTCAGTAGATCCAAGTATATTTGAGATTAGATTTCCAAATACAGATATTCAAGGAAGAGTAGTACCATTTTAAAAATTATAAAGTATGGATTTAAATAAATTAAAAGGACACGTACCAGACACAGTAATTGCTCAAATTCCTGATGTAATGAAAACATTTGGAATTGATACACCAGTTGAATTAGCACACTTTTTAGCTCAATGTGGTCACGAATCAGGTGGGTTTAGGGTTGTAAACGAAAACCTTAATTATTCTGCTAAGGGACTTATGGGTATATTCAAAAAATATTTCCCAACTCCAGTATTAGCTGAACAATATCAGCGTAAACCTGAAAAAATTGCCAACCGCGTTTATGCATCTCGTATGGGTAATGGTGATGAGGCTTCAGGTGAAGGGTTTAAATATCGTGGACGTGGTTATATTCAATTAACAGGTAAGCAAAATTATACAGCATTTGGTAAAGCAATTGGTGTTGATATTGCTGCAAACCCTGATTTAGTTGCTACTAAATACCCATTATTATCAGCTGCTTGGTTCTTTTCTAAGAACTGTTTAGGTAGATGTAAAGATGCTTCTGATGCATCTGTATTAGCTGTAACTAAATGTGTTAATGGTGGTACAATTGGTTTAGCTGATCGTCAAAAGCACTTTAAAGAATATTATCATTTACTAGCATAAAATAACAAGCAATGGCTGTATATAAAATATTTCCTGAAAAAAGTGCTACATTATATTCATATTATCCAACTTTAAACACTGGATTGGATGAAATATTAGAACTTAGTACTTTTGAATCTGCTGAATCTACTAATGAGGTATCACGCATTATAATCCAATTTCCTAGTAGTGAAATAAGTGATATCATAAATAATAAAGTAAGTGGAGCAGCCTTTGATGCGTATTTAAAATTATATCTAGCTGATGCTACTAGTTTACCATTAGATTATACTATATTTAGCCACCCACTTGCTTCTAATTGGAATGTAGGTACAGGTAGATTAGCTAACTTACCTATTACAACAGATGGTGTTAGTTGGGGATTTATACAAGAAAGTGGAAGTGGTGTTTGGTTTAATCCATTAGCTTTTCCATCAGGACAAACTGGGTCTTACCAATCTGGTTCAAATATAGGAGGAGGTTTATGGTGGACAGGATCACAATATGTAGCTTCTCAATCATTTAACCGTATTAGCTCTAAAGATATTGAATTAAAAGTAACTAATACTGTTAATGCATGGAATAGCAGTTCTATTTCAAACTATGGATTTATCCTTAAACATAGTAGTTCAATAGAATTTACTACAGCTTCTAAGTTTGAAACAAAATATTTTTCAGATACTACTCATACTATTTATCCTCCTGCATTAGAAATAAGATGGAATGATTTTTCATATAATATAGGAACGTTACAAACAATAGATTCTGATTTATATGTTACTAGTTTAGGTAATAATAAAAATTCTTACCAACAAGACTCAGTACAACGTTTTAGAATTAATGTTAGAGCTAAATACCCACCTAGATTATTTCAAACGTCATCATTTGGATATGCTCTAGTTAATTATGCTTTACCTACATCTTCATATTGGTCAATAAAAGATTTGGATACTGAAGAAATTATCGTAGATTATGATACAACATATACTAAAATTAGTTGCGACCAAAGTGGTAGCTACTTTAACGTTTACATGAACGGACTAGAACCAGAAAGATATTACAAATTGTTATTTAAATCAGTATTATCTAATGGTGAAGTAATAGTATTTGATGAAAATTATTATTTTAAAGTTGTAAGATAATGTCTCAGATTCCTATAGAGAAACAAGTATTTGATAAGAATCAATTTGGTAAAGTAATTGATACTGAATTTACTCAATTATTAAACCAACAAACTGAAATTCCTACACCTACTTTTACTCTTGATGATTTCTTTACTTTATATGATCAATTATTTTTTCAAATCCCTAAAGAAGGAGATGCTAATTCACATAGATATATTTTACAAAGAGAAGCAGATTATTTAGGAGTAATAATTGATCAAGACGATATTCAAGCATTGCTTGATGAAATAACAGCATTGAGACAACAAGTATTAGATGCTCAAACAGCATTAAACGAAATAAACCAAGTTAGACAGTAATGGCTAATAATATTAAAATAGTAGGTAATATAGTTAACACAACTACAGTTTCTCGTTATTCTGTAGAAGATACCAATTTGATTGCTTCTAGAAATTTACAAGAAGATTTTGGTGGTACTAATGACTATATTGAATACTATGTTTACGATATAGCAGGTAATATTTTAAGTACTAATTATAATTATGTTAGTTATAAACTTCCAACTACTGCTGGATTAACTCCTGCTGTAAGTGATTTTCCTAATACAAGAGGCGAAATCCAAACAACAGATGTAGGAATTGAATCAACTTTAGCTACTCCTACTAGTTCTTTATATCCTATTATTGAAATAGATCCTGTTAAAGACTTACAAGACCTAGGGTATAATTCAGGTGAGTTTCAAGTTAGATATAATTTCTTCCAAAATAAGATATCTAACTTTATTGAACAAAGTTTATTTGTTAAAACTATTTCTCAAGATAGAACAGAAATAGCATTAGCTTCTACTACACTAACAAATGAACAAATTGAAAGTGCATCTTTAGACTTAATAAGTAAAATTAATAATACTGACTATTATGTAGATTATTTATTAAATTTTGGAGATAATGTACAATATGTTGCTGTAAACGTTGCTTTAAATAAAGACCCTGGTGGATACCAAATACTATTTAAATTATATCAACCTTTACCAGCAAGTGTACAGGAAAAACAAACATTATGGATTGTTGAAGAACAAGTTAATCCATATGTTTTTGATATTAATTTAGATACCTTAATAACTCCTCCCCCACCTCCCCAACTAAGAGGACCTAATTTTAATATACAAATTGAAAACCAAGGTACAGTTGCTACTTCATATGGTAATTATAGTAATTTAATTACTAATTTAAAAACATTACAAAGTTCATCATATAACCAAATTCAAAACTTATTAGTATCACAAAGTATTGATATCAATGTTGATTATACTGACTTTAATAATTTTGTGTTTTTTGGATCTGCTGAACAACGTGTAAATAACTTCTATACTAAGGTTAAAGAAATTGAAGATTATCAAAATTTCATTACAAAATACACACCATTTGTAGCTACAACAGCTAGTTTACAAACTACAATAAATCAATATTCATCAAGTATTACAAATATTGTTCGTCAATTTGACGGATATGAGACATATTTGTATTATGAATCAAGTTCATATGCTTGGCCTAAAGCTAATTCTAACAAACCATTTGTTTTATTATCAACTGGATCAGCAACTGTAATTAGTTGGTATAATGCTTTGACAGGATCTGCAGAAACATATGATTTAGAAAATTATGATAATTTAGAGTATTCAGTTCCTGCTTTTATCAAAGACGATGGTAATAACCAACCATTCTTGACTTTTTTGAATATGGTTGGTCAATATTTTGATAATATTTGGATTTATATCAAATCTATTACTGATGTTAATTTAGCAAATAATAACCTAGAAAAAGGTATATCTAAAGATTTAGTATATCAACAATTAAAATCACTAGGTGTTAAATTATATAATAGTCAAGCAGGTAATAGTGTAGCAGATTATTTAATAGGTGCTAATACTGGTAGTAGTGTATTTGATAATAATTTTACTATTACTGGTAGTTATTTAAATAATATTCCTCGTGCTGATTTAGTAGCTGAACTATATAAACGTATTTATCATAACTTACCTTTACTATTAAAAACCAAAGGTACAGTTGCTGGTTTAGATTATTTGATGACTACATTTGGTGTTCCAAACCGAACTTATTATACAATAGGAAGTAGTTCATTTTATACCCCAACAGGTAGTGCTATTACAGCTAGTATATTAAATGTTAAAGAATTCGGAGGTGATCTTAAAGCTAATCAAATAAAAGGATATAATACTGAAAAAGTAAGACTTGTAGCTAATACAATTACAGGCAGTGTATTATCATCTGAATTAAGTTTACAATCATTTCCTACTGCATCAGCAGCATTTAGAGAAAATGATATGCACTATGTTGATATATCATTTAGTCCTGAAACTCAAATAGATGCTTATATTTCAGGTGCTGTCGCCTCTTATAACCCAACATGGAGTATAGATAATTATATTGGTGACCCTAGACAACAATACAGTAGTTCATATCCAGATTTAGATGCTCAACGTACTTTATATTTTGAAACAGGTGTACCAGGTTATCCTGGATTTACAGGTTCACTTTTAGATTATAATGGATTTATTAGATTAATTGAATATTTTGATAATTCATTATTTAAAATGCTTGAAGATTTTGTTCCTGAAAGAACAAGTCTATCTACTGGTGTAACTATTACTTCCCCAGTACTTGAAAGAAATAAAGAAGTTTATTCTGTACCTACTGCTACTAAGGAAATTGTTAAAGAAGCTAACTATACAATTGGAGAAATAACTCCACAATATGGTGAATTATATAATGCTTTACAAGGTAATAAAATGCCTTTCTTTAATGGTGAATTAAGTGGAAGTATTATAGATATAAACCAATATTTTGAAGATGATTTTAATCCATATGATGGAGATTGGGATGTATATAATGCTCAAGCTCCTGCATCAGCAAGTATAAATCTTAATACCTTTATCCATTCAGATTGGAATGTTTTATTAAATAATGTTTCTGCAAGTGTAACTTCATCTATTAGAAAAGATATTGAATATTTTTATGGTACTACAGGTAGTTTAACGAGCAGTGCTGAATTACAAGATTCATATTTATCTTTAACTTCATATGTTAATTCACGATATGATGGATCTAAAGTAACCAGTTTAACTTATAACACATATTCTCCATCTTCTTCGACTTGGCCAGGAGATGATTCATACGGTAAAACAGCAGCTGTTGATCTTAATTCATTTAAAGTAGCTTGGGTTAAAAACATACCATCTCAAAGTTTAAATTTCTACGATAAAACATCTATTAATTTAAAATATTTAGTAGATGCTCAAAATAATTTAACTGAATTATCTAGAGCAAATTTAAATTTACCTGAAGTACAAAGAATATTTAAATCAGGAGAGGATGTAATATTATCTATTTCTGATGTTAAAGTTCCATCTAATCAAACAACATTAGATGGTACTAAATTAATTTGGAAAGGTGGGTATTCTTATGACCCATTGTTGTTTAGAGAAAATAATGAAACATTGAATTTTATCCATGCTGCTCCTATTAGTTCATCTCAGGGAAATTTAGGTGTTAAAGCATTTGCCAATAGTAATTATTCATATGAAGGAGATGATGAAGGACCAGGTATATATATGGGAGCACCTCCATATAATCCATCAGATTATGTATCGGGACCTATTCAATACAATCAATATGCTTATAGAATAGATAATGTATTAGATAATGGGCCTATGGCTTATGATTATTATAATTCATCTACTTGGAGATATAAGAATAGTTCTGATAATAAAATAAACTTTAATCCATCACTTGGTCCTTCTATATTTAATATTTGGGGAAATAATGCTTCATCCAGATTTGTATATGCCTTTGATTTATTAAATTTTAGTAATACTGGATCTGGAGGATTTAATACAGAACCTGACCCAAATACTTATACTCAATCTAGTAATGGAAATTACTATTATAAAGCTCCAAGAACTAGTAATAATTATGTTTTAAAAGGACAAATTCCTATTATATTTAAAGGTTCAACAGCTGTTGGTTATACTAATACTATTCCTTATAGAGTAGTAGGGATGAAATTAGTTGGTATAGTTGAAGCTTGTCCTGCTGGAGCTGACCCATCAGTCCAAACAAACTGGCAATTTAAAGCAGCTACTACTTTACAAGAAATTACTTTTCCTCAAACATTTCCACCAAACCAACAATATGGTTATTTTTCCCATAGTAATACTATTGTTTGGATAGGTGGTATGTCTTCTTATGGTGCTTTTTATTGTAATTTAGATACTACTAATACTCCTGTTTCACTTGTTAGTGGAGATCTTGTAAGATTTAATTTTTATGTTATAGATTTATCTAATATATTTGGTAATCCTCCGTTATATGGTGGTTCTCAAGGATGTATGGCTGATTTTAGAATGATAATAGGAAAACCAAATATAGCTAATGTCCCTTCAGTTAATAAACCATATTTTGAGATATATGATAGTAGTACTAGTGTTACTAATTACATATATAATTCATCTTATGGACAATTACCACCTTTATTTACTACAAGTTCAATAAATACCTTACTATTTAATCTTTCTTCTTCTTATTTATTTACAACATCCTCAACCTTTTCACCACAACCCCCTACTTCACAGTATTATTCACCTGTAACAGATCAGTTTGGATTACAAAAATATGATTTAATAAGAATAGGAGGGTTTAATTCACCTTCATCAACATATTATGAAGTTTTAAACATAAGTTCATCTAATAGTGGTGTTTATGTTACCTTAAATAATAACATAGATACAGGATCTTTCTTATCAGATGTTGCTCAAAACTTTGCTATTTTCAGACCAAAACCAGATGAAACATCTGTAATTATAAACTTTAAAAAACAACCAGGAGAAGTATCACAAACAATATTAATACCAAATGATGCTAGTGAAACTATTAAAAATGCAGTAGGCAATATATTTAAAACACTTAATCCTGATCTTCAACAATAATGGCACAAGATTTATTTTATATAGCAGTTTCTTCATCATTAACTTTAATTAGAGAAAATGAAGATACATATTCATGGAATGATATATCTAGCCTACAAATATCAGGTAGTGCATATGATGCAACTGTTAGTGGATCTGAATTTGGAGGAACAGTAGCAACTGCTCGAATATATGCTTATAGTGGTAGTACACTTATTGTTTCATTTCCATTAGAAGAAACTAATTTATACTATAGAGAACCACCCCCAATTATCCCATTCACTCCATTTTCAACAGCATCTTATACTTTTTTAGGTTGGAATTTTAATATAACTAATTATTCTTCATTTACTGCTGCTCAACTAAGTGGTAGTGGAGGATCTATTTATAGTAATGCTTTAACTTCTAGTTATCTTATATTAAATGGAGCAGAATTAGAAACATCAATTGGAGCATTTAGTATAGAAACAAATAGTACCTATTCCTTTGCTGTATCAGGAAGTGGAAGTACAGAAATAGGTTTATATATTAATAATGATACATCAGGATCTGTCATATTTGCGCAAACAGCATCGTCTGGGTATATTTCAGCATCTTATGTTCCATTAGCCTTTAATAATTATTCTGTAACATTTTCTATTATAGGCTACGCTCCATAATTAAAGATTTAAAAATTAACATATTTATAGTATATACAACAAATAATTAACAATGGCAATATTAAACCCTACAGTAGTAACCGTAGATGCAATTTTAACCACAAAGGGCCGCGAATTATTGGCTCGTAATGACGGTTCATTCCAAATTACACAATTCTCACTAGCAGATGATGAAATTGATTATACTTTGTATAATCCAAATCAACCATCTGGATCTGCGTTTTATGGTGAAGCAATTGAAGCTATGCCAATTATTCAGGCATTTCCTGAAGATACGCAAATTATGCGTTATAAATTGGTAACACTTCCACGTGGAACATCACGTCTACCAGTTGTTAGTTTGGGTTACAATACTATTATATTGAAACAAGGTGCTTCATTAACAATTACACCTCAAACATTGAATTATTTAGGTGCTACTTCAACATTTGAAGCTAACGGATATGTAGCAACTATTGCCGATATTAGATTATTATCTGCATTCCAAGGTACAGGTATTACTACAACTGAAGTAACTGTTGGAAATGCTGCTTCATTAAATACAACTACTGGTACTGTATTATCTAAATCAGAAATTGGTACTTCATTTACTTTAACTGGTACTACAGTTAATACGTTGTTTGGTTCTACATTAACTACTTTAGCTACTACAATTACTGTAGTAGGTAGAGATAGTGGTGCAAGAGTTACTATTCCTCTCAACATCCAAAAAGTATCAACTACCTAAAATTTAAAATAATTTAACAAATGTCATTTGTAAGATATACCCCAGAAGATTCAGTAATTAGTGCCGAAAGCGTAGTTAGATCTATGTGGAGTGGTGATAATTATACCCTACTTAACTTTTTTACAGCTAGTGGATATACTGAATATTATTTAGATGTTTATCAAGGAAATCCATCCAATACAGGATCAGAAGTACAATTTGATATTCAGTATGGTCATATTGCTGGGTCTGGATCTGTACCTATTAATTTATCTGTTCAAGGATATTCTCCATCCCGTATTGTATATGGTCAATATAGAAATTTAGTTTATGGTACTGAAACTGAAAACTTTAGTTTTGATGGTGGAACTACAACAGCTAATCAAATCTATATAATTAATATCGCTCGTTCTCGCTATAAAGAATCTATCCAACCAGGAACATTTAATTTATCTTTAAAAAGTGGAAGTGCTGTTATTAAATTAACAGATGATAGTAATACTACTTCATTAACTCGTTTTATTGGAGAAAACAGAGTATTCTATATTATTAGTGGTAGTAATGGTAATGCTTACACTTCTAGTGCTGCTACAACTCCTTATTATGGTATTATGTTACCTGATTTAGGATTTGTTGTTTTAGATGCTTCTGGTTCATTAACACCATATATTCAGGCAGCTAATTTATCCACCTCTTCTGCCCAATATAATCATTTAAAATTATTTAATGCTATCTCAGCTTCAGGTGCAGCAGGAAATGGATTTCAAGCTCAATCTAATGAAACAGTATCTTCACGTTATTTCTTTACCCGTGTAAAAAATAGTGAATTTAACTATACAACAAATCCATCTATTATAGATGCTAATGGTAATTTATTATACACTACATTAATTAATAATCCTCAAACATTTATTACTACAGTTGGTATGTATAATGATAATAATGAGTTGTTAGCTGTAGCTAAATTAAGTAAACCATTAGTTAAAGATTTTACTAAAGAAGCTCTAATTAGAATCAAATTAGACTATTAATGCATGTCTTCATTCAAACAACTAAGCAAGGCTGATGTAACTTCGGTTTCGTATGCTGCTAATAAGCAGTGGACGTTACCGTTTTCATGCCCTTCACTTAGCAACGGTTATTTTAATATATATAAAGGTACTTTTATAACAGGTGCTTTTTCATCAGATAATTTTTCTACTGATCCTATTACTAATGGTCAATATGAAAGATTAGTTTACGATTCTATAAACCATTTATTTTATCAAAAATTTAGTGGTAGTTTAGATACAGGTTCATTAATGTTTAATGTTACAACTTATGAATTTGCTTCTCAACAACGTCCAACAGGTGCTTATTTTGATTATAATACAAATCCTCTTTTAATAAAGAATTTCCCTACGGGTGCAAACGCAGGGATAAGGGTATTATCTATTGATCAAGATATATATGGTTCTAAAGTATTACCTAATTCATTTGTTTTATCTTCATCAGCATATTATATTACAGACGATGGATATGGAAATTTATTTGGTAGTGGAAGTGCACATGTAGGAAATATATTTTATGCTCATGGATTAGCTATTGTAACTAATCCTGATTATCAAGAAATGTTTCCTCTTCCTCCAATTGCTGTAAATAATATTGCTACTTTTCTTACATCAGATACATCAGTTAAAACTATTCCTATTTTAGCTAATGATATTTCTAGATCCTGTGTTTTAGATACAGGATCTGTTGTTTTATCTGGTAGTAATGCTGCTTATTATACTGTTAATGCAAACGGTACTATTACACTTAATACTTCGGCTTCTGGTAATTATGATGTTTATTATACTGTAAATAGCTTATGTAGTAATGGATGTAGTTTAACAAGTAATAAAGCTAAAGTTTCAGTAAATGTTATATCTGTAAATCCACCTCCTTGTATTACGGTTGAATTTATGGGTGGAAAACCAGACCAAACATTCTATTATGTAGAATGTGGTTCATCAACTACCAGCTCATTAACATTAAATGATACAGATTATCCTGTTCAAAAATGTATTGATGCTGATTTTGGAGTATCAGGTAGCTCACTTTATACTTATGTAGGAGCTTGTGGAAGTGGTGTTACAGCGTCATCAGGTTGTTCACTTTATTTATTATGTGCTGCTGACCGAGCTCCTAATGCTGAATTTTATTATACAACGTGTAGTGGTACTCCAGTAACTGAAAGTTTTGGAACATCAGGAGATTGTTATCTTGATGCAAATTATAGATGTATTACAGGAAGCATAACATTAGCTAATCCATATGGAAGTTATACCCTTATAAATTTACATTGTTCTTAATAAATTAAAATATGCCAGCAGTAGTACATACAGGATCTTTTAGTTTAGCATTTCAAAATGAACACATCATTTATGAAAATGAAGTACGCTGCATTATTAAAGAAAGTGAATTTAATTTATCTTATAATCCATCATTAGTAACTGGTAGTTATGCTAGTGGTTCATTACGTAGTTTTGCCACAGGATCTGATTTTACCCCTTATGTAACGACTGTTGGATTATATAACGATAATAATGAATTATTAATGGTTGCAAAATTAGGTAAACCAATTATGATTTCACCTGACACAGATATGACTTTTATAGTTAAATACGATACTTAATAATTAAATAATTTGTTATGAAATGGAAATATTGGGATATAATAAATCCCGAAGATAATTTTGGTTTTGTTTATAAAATTACAAACTTAACTGACGGTAAATTTTACATTGGTAAAAAGGTGTTTTGGAACAATAAAAAACATAAGCTTACTAAAAAACAATTAGCCGAGCAAACAGGACCAGGCCGCAAACCAACTCATGAAACTATTCGCTCTGAAAGCGATTGGAAAACATATTGGGGCTCAAACAAACAACTTCTTGCTAATATTAAAACATTAGGCGAGGATCATTTTGAATGTTTGATATTACAGGTTTGTAAAACAAAAAAACAGCTTACCTATTACGAAATGCACTATCAATGCAAGTTTGAATGTTTAGTTTCTCCTTCATTAAGTTATAACGATAACATATTGGGGAAATTCTTCTCTAAAGACTTGTTATAGTCAAAGTAATTTCGTATATTACAAGTTATGGAAAATGCCGCTTTACTAGTTTTATTAGAATCCGTACTAGGTGCTAGCAACAAGACTAGTCGTGGCAACCATGCTTTTAAATGTCCGTTTTGCAAACACCATAAAAATAAACTCGAAATCAACTGCGTAACGGACGAAAAAAAACAAAATCCTTGGCATTGTTGGGTGTGTGAGGCAAAAGGAAAAACTATTAGATCTTTATTTAAAAGCATTAAAGTACCCGCTAATAAAGTAGCGGAACTAAACCTAATCATTGTTCCTGGGGAAAAACGTGCTAAACAGGAAATTGGCACTATTGAATTACCTAAAGAATTTACCCCACTATACACTCAGATTGAAGATAAAATTGCTCAAATTGAGGCAAAACATGCTTTAAAGTTTTTAAAGAAACGTGGTATAACACAAGAAGATATTATTAAATACAATATTGGGTTTTGTCTTGATGGACCATATAAAGATAGAGTTATTGTTCCCTCATATGATGAAAATTCATCATTAAATTACTTTATAGCTAGAGCATATAAAGATGGAATACAAAAATATAAAAATCCTCCTACTGATGCTAAATCAGCTATTGGTTGGGAGTTATATATAAACTGGAACGCACCAATTATTCTTGTAGAAGGAGTATTTGATGCTTTAACAATCAAACGAAACGTAATTCCCTTGTTTGGGAAAATTATTCACGAGAAACTAATGAAAAAATTAGTACGCTCATCAGTTAATAGGATTTACATTGCACTAGATCCTGATGCTATTAAAAATGCTTTTAAACATGCTGAAATGCTAATGTCATATGGTAAAGAAGTATATTTGGTAGAATTAGATGGTAAAGACGCTAATGAAATAGGGTTTGAGAGGTTTTTAAACACGATTGAACAATCGCAACCTCTTGATTTCCAATCCCTATTAGCTAAAAAACTACAACACTTATGATTGACAAAAATGTAAATGTCATTAAAGATCCTAAAATTAAACGTATTGTTGAGTACACAGAAGACAATAAACAAATCAATGTACTAGACAGTAGGTTTTATAGGAGAAATGGCAAGTATTATCCTTCAGTAACCTCAATTTTAAATTATTTTCCTAAAAATCATTTCTTCCATTCATGGTTAAAAGATGTAGGTCATAATTCAGATATTATTGCTGCTAAAGCAGCAGGTGAGGGTACTCAAGCACACACTGCAATTGATAACTTCTTAAATGGAGAAGAAATTACTTGGATTGACGAATTCGGAAATGCTAAGTATTCACTTGAGGTTTGGAAAATGATTCTTAAATTTGCTGAATTCTGGAATACACATAAACCAGAACTTGTAGTAGGTGAATATCATTTATTTTCTGATCAACATGAGTATGCTGGTACAGCTGACTTAATTGTTCGTCTTCAAGATAAATTGTGGTTATTAGATATTAAAACATCTAATTCACTTCATACCTCTTATGATTTGCAGCTAGCTGCTTACGCTCAAGCATGGAATGAAACACATAATGAGAAAGTTGAGCGTACAGGTATATTATGGTTGAAAGCATCTACTCGCGGAGAGGGGAAGGGGGATAGTATTCAAGGTAAAGGATGGCAATTGAAGGTTGTAGATGATATTGATAAGAACTTTAAAATGTTCCAAAATATTCAGGAAATATACAAACTAGAAAATCCTGACTTTAAACCTATGACGGAGTTATTACCTACTTCTGTTAAGCTTTCTCAGTAATATATACTATATTTATAGCTGAAAATTCGGAAGTAATGAATTATTATAACGAAACGTATCTAAGTATATAAACTTTATAAGCGGGTGCCTGTGCATCCGCTTTTTATTTTTAACCAAAACAAACCACATGAAAAAAACAGTCTTATCCTTGTTGTTCATGATACTTGCCTTTGTTGGATTTGGTCAGATTACCACTTCCGCAATCTCAGGTATTGTAACTAACGAGAAGAAAGAAGTGTTGGTAGGTGCATCAATCCATGCAACTCACCTTCCAACAGGAACGCAGTACACTGCTACTGCAAACAAATCTGGTGTATATGTTTTACCTGCAGTTCGTGTAGGTGGACCTTACACAATTCATGCCTCTTTTGTAGGATACAAAATGGGCGAAATTACAGAAGTTAACACCCAGTTAGGTTTAACATCTAACGTTGACTTCGTTTTGATTGATGAAGTAAAAGCTCTTAAAGAGGTAGTTATTGTTGGTGGTCGTAACAGTATTTTCTCTAAAGAAAGAACTGGTGCTGCTCAACAATTTACTCGTAGAGAATTAACTTCAATTCCTATTACAGGAGCTAGAACAATTGATGGTATTACCAAGTACAATCCATTTGGTAATGGTAATTCATTCGGCGCTCAAGACAGCCGTATGAACAACTTCACAATTGATGGTTCTCAATTTAACAACAACTTCGGTTTAGGATCTTCAGCTCAAGCTGGTGGCCGTACAGGTGCTTCAGCAATCTCACTTGACGCTATTGATCAATTACAAGTTAACATTGCTCCATTTGACATTCGTCAATCTGGATTTACAGGTGCTGGTATCAACGCTGTAACACGCTCTGGTACTAATGAAATCGAGGGTAGTGTTTATCAAACTCAACGTGATAACTCTTCACGTTATGTAGGTAATAACGCTCGTGGTACTACAGTTACTGCTTCTAAATTTGATGAAAAAGTACAAGGTTTCCGTTTAGGTGCTCCTATTATCAAAAACAAATTGTTTATTTTTGGTAACTACGAGCAAATTGAAAGAACAGAACCTGGTACCACTTGGATTTCAGCTGGTTCACCTTTAGCTGGTAGTCAAGTATCTCGTGTTAGATATTCTGCTATGGATTCACTTTCTAAATTCATGCAGTCTAAATTTAACTACACAACTGGTCCATGGGAGGGGTACTCAAATGTAAATTCATCTAATAAATTTCTCATTCGTGCTGATTGGAACATCGATGCTAAGAACAAACTTACTGCTCGTTATGTTCACCATAACTCATCAGCTGAGATAAACATTTCTAACTCTCAATCAGCAGGTGCTGGTAATCGTACCACTCAATTTAACGCTATGTCGTTTAAAAATAGTGGTTACATTATCCAGGATAACACTCGTTCAGCTGTATTGGAATTAAACTCTAAAATCTCTAATACTTTACACAATAACTTAATCGTATCTTACGATAAGCAAATTGAAGATAGAGCTTATTTGAGTAATATGTTTCCTACAATTGACATTCGTGAAGGTTCTGCTACCTACACTTCTGTAGGTTTTGATCCATTTACTCCTGATAATAAATTGAATTATTGGACATTTAATGTAACTAATAACATTACAAAATATGCTGGTAAGCATACAATAGTACATGGTATTAATTTCCAACAATACCAATCAAACAACTTGTTCTTCCCAGCATCTAATGGTGTTTATATTTTTAATAGTTTGAATGACTTCTATACTGCTGCTAATCAATCATTAGCTGCTAATGGAGCTCCTTCAACTTTTGCACCTGCGCGTTTCCAACTTCGCTATTCAGCTTTACCAGGTGGAATTGCACCAATGCAAACTTTAAAATCCACTAGAACTGACATCTATATTCAAGATGAATATAATGGATTTAAAAATTTAAAGTTAACTGCTGGTTTAAGAGCTAACATCATTGCTTTTGAAAATACAGCTTTAGAAAATAAAGCTATCACAGCAATGACTTTTGCTAATGGTGAAAAATGGAATACAGGTGTAATGCCTAAAACTCAAGTATTATTTGAACCACGTTTAGGATTTAACTGGAACGTTAAAGGTACAGGTAAAACTCAAGTTCGTGGTGGTACTGGTGTTTTCACTGGTCGTCCTCCTTATGTATTCTTATCTAACCAAATTGGTAACAACGGTGTATTATCAGGATTTATTGATGTATCTGGTACAGCAGCTGCCGCTTACGGTTTTACTGCTAATCCAAATCAATATTTTATTCCTTCAACCCCAACTTTACCATCTACATTTGATTTGGCTTTAACAGATCCAAATTACAAGATGCCTCAAGTATGGAAAAATAATATCGCTGTAGACCAAAAATTACCTTGGTTAGGTTTAATCGCTAGTGTTGAGGTATTATATAATAAAACACTTAATGCTGTTCATTATTATAATGCTAACCTAGATAAGCCAGTTGTTAATTTGTTAGGTGCTGATAATAGACCATTATTTGGTGGTACTGATGCTGCTGTAAGAGTAAATGATAACGTTTCAATGGCTGCTGTTTTAACAAACAGAAATGGCGCTTATAATCGTTCTATCACT
>Ga0315901_10002195_pt1 | contig 27336 bp, 46 predicted proteins | sample LakEriMetagenome_10_FD_203761 | JGI IMG/M metagenome (GOLD analysis project Ga0315901, IMG submission 203761) | Freshwater fungal communities from buoy surface, Lake Erie, Ohio, United States - Buoy 2 MA116 | ecosystem: Environmental > Aquatic > Freshwater > Lake | place: USA: Lake Erie, Ohio...
TTCTTTACATAAAAGAATATCGCCCAGGATTAGACACCTACGCACTTCCGTCTTATATGGGTGCGTTGAATTACATTGAGAGTGATGTTGAGGTTTCTCGCCACGTTTTAGGTAATGCACAAACAGGTTTTAGTGCAAGTAAGTTAATCACTCTACCAAATGGCGAGCCTTCGCCCGATGAAAAAAGAAATATTGAAAGAAGATTTACGGATAGGTTTTCGGGTTCGGATGGTAAGAAGTTTATTCTTTCTTTTGTTAGTGATATTGCTAAAAAGCCAGCCGTTGAGGATTTGGGTGCTTCCGATTTGACTAAGGAAGATTTTAACCAAGTCGATAAGATGATTCAGCAAAACATTTTTGCAGGGCATCAAATTACCACTCCTTCTTTGTTTGGTGTATTGGTTGAGGGTTCACTCGGTACTCGTTCCGAAATTCGTGATGGCTACGAGGTTTTTAAGAATACGTATGTAAACGATAAGCAACAATTTTTAGAGGCTATCTTTAATAAGTTAGCTAAGATAAATGGCGCAATTAGCGACCTGTATATTAAAGCCGTTGAGCCGATTAGCTTTGAGTTCAGCGAAGCCGTAATTGCTGCTAACGCACCTAAAGAGTGGATACTTGAAAAGATTGGTATTGATGCAAGCCAATATACAAACGTAGTTACTCCAGAGCCTACGCAAGCAATGGTAAATGAGCATTTGAAAGGAATGAAAGGTCGGGAATGGCAGAACTTTCAACGGATAATCCGTGAGTATAATAAAGGCAAGATAAGCCGTGAACAAGCCGTTTCGATGTTAAAGCAAGGCTATGGTTTAGATGATGATGCCGTTACCACTTGGTTAGGGGATGAAAGCTACGAGCAAAGATTCGATGACTTAGAAACAACCTTGAATGTTTTTGGTCAGTTTGGCGAAAGCACCGATAGCTATAAGGTGGTATCTCGTAAAAAGATGTTCTCAGGCGATTTAGAGGCGCAAGAATTGGCTTTTCGTGATGAAGTGATAGATGATACCCTTGACAAGAAAATACTCGATACAATCGCCAAGAATAAGCGCATACCGCCCGAAGATATTGCTAAGGCATTAGAGATAGAGGAAGATGAGGTTATTAGTAGGATTAACAAATTGGTTGCTTTAGACATTTTGGAGTACAATGCCGAAACGAGGATTAGTAAGTTATTAAAACCCTTGAATAAGATTTTAGATGAACCTTTAAAGAGAACCTTTTTGGTTCGCTATGAATATTCGTGGGATTATTTAAGAACAACCGCAGCCGATAGAAATATTACGACCTCACGACCTTTTTGCCAAAAGCTAATGAGTATGAATAAGGTTTATACTCGTGGCGAGATTCAGCAAATATCGGCTCGCTTAGGATACGATGTTTTTGCCCGTGCAGGTGGATGGTGGACAATCCCGAACACAGGCATTCACTCCCCTAAATGTCGGCACACTTGGAACGCAGTAGTAGTAGTTAAAAAATAAACAATGAGCAGGAACATATTATTTATTTCAGTAGATACCATAAAGGATAGAACGGGTTTGCATTTCAATACTGATGAAAAGTTAGTAAACCCAGAGATTTTGACCGCACAAGATATGTATATCTTGCCAGCACTCGGAACGGCTTTATACGAAAGGTTGCAAGATGGAATACAGAACAATAACCTTACGCAAGTAGAAAGCAATCTTTTAGATGTTTACATTGCGCCTACGTTGGTGTATTATGTAATGAGCGAACTTCCTATGGGGTTGAGTTATCAGTTCTACAATAAGGGATTGATAAGAAAATCAGGCGAAGGTCAAGAAAACCCAAGTGCTGCCGAGTTGATTGATGTAGCCGATAGGTATAAGGTAAGAGCCGAGTTCTACAAACAAAGATTGGTTAAATACCTTTTGGATAGAAGCGGTTTTAATACGTTCCCCGAATACAATAACCCAGGCTCTACGTACGATACAATCATTCCCGAAAGACAAGCCTACACTACTTCGATTTGGTTAGGCGATGATGATAATTGCAAGGGGATGACGTTTGAAGAAAAATATCAAGGTAACATAAATCGTTGTTGTGGCGAATAAAACATATTCCCTTAAAAATCAAAAGAAGCTAAAAATCTTCTTACAAAAACAGGAAAATGACGTTAAACAATTTAGTAACAACAATAACCAACTTAGCGAATGCGCACGAGCAGATAAAAAGCGTGTACTTCGGCGACCTAAGTGATTATTTAAGTAGAGGTACGGAAAATATCTACCCATCGTTGTTTTTTGATTTAACAGGTGGAAACATACAAGAAAAGAGCGTTGTATTGAACTTTTCGTTATATTTCTTTGATAGAATGCTTCCAGAAGACACAAACGAAACCGAGGTGTTAAGCGACCAATTACAAATCTGCCAAGATATCATTGCGCAGCTTAGATACAACAATTTTGAGTTCGACGAGGGGTTAAATGCTACATTGACGTTTTTTACCGAAGATACCCCCGATTTGTTGGCAGGTCTTAAAGCTGATATTACGATTGATTTACCCTATACTGCAAATCGTTGTGTAATCCCTACAACGTATGCATATCCAAGTTAAAACTGCTATTTAATAAAAAAGTATGGCGAATAAAAAAATAAACGAACTACAATCCCGAGTACCGAGTTTAAGCGACCTTATGTTGGTTGGCGACCCATCTTCGGGTTATTCGTTCAAGTGTACTGTTACTGATATTGCTAATATTGTTGAAACTGATATTGGGGATGCTTACGTTACTTTAACAACCACGCAATCGATTAGCGGTGCAAAGACGTTTAGTAATATTTTAACCTTAACGAGTGTTACGAACGCTTCGGTAGATACCGATAAATTTTTAGTTCTTAATGCCAGCAACGTAGTTAATTTCCGTACAGGTGCGGAAGTCCTTTCCGATATTGGTGCTGCTGCTGCTTCTTCTATATCAGGCACCTCTGGTCAAGTAGCCTATTTTAATGGCACTAACTCTATCACATCTTCCCCTACATTCGCCTTTACACCTACCTCACAATTATTAGTAAATAACTCTGTTACTGCTGTAAGTGCTATTGCGAGGGGAATAAATGCCACTCCATCTTTAACTGCCGCTGCCAATAACGATTTTTTAGTAGGACTTGATATAAACCCTACTTTTACCAATGGTGCTTTTACAGGGGTAAATAATGTGGGTTTAAGAGTGAACTTCCCAAATTCTGGTGCAAATAATGTAGCAACTTTTAGAACAGGCACAAACAATAATGCTAATCTAACTTCAATACAATTAGTAAACTCAGCATCAGGTTTAAGTTCAATTGTTAATTTAGTTTCTGGTAACGTGGATAATGGAAATCCATATTTTGCTATTCAGAATAGAAATAATGCTGGAACAGTAAATGAAAACTTTAGAATTTTTCAATCAGGCAACGTAGTAATTCAAAACGGTGGCACATTCACAGACGCAGGCTTTAGATTAGATGTTACAGGAACAGCAAGAGCCACTACAAGCGTAAACGCTGGTACAACAGTTTTAGCAGGATTTGGACAAGCGACAAGAAGTGAAGATGGTGTTACAAATAATAACTATTTTTCAACTGGTCAAGATATAATCTTTTCATCCAATAGGTTTAGAAGTAATTTTTTAAGTCCTTCAAATAGGTTAGTTTTATCAACTCAAAATATAGCCAATAGAACAGTGGCTTTATTATTTGGTATTGACGCTACACAATTAGACGCTGGAATTACTTTAGATAACAATACTAGAACTGTTTCTTTAATAAATAGTACAGGAAACTCAAATAGCTCAACTTATACACCTAGGCTAAATGTCTTTACAAGTGGCAACGTAGCTATAAACAGTTTAACAGACGCCGGTTTTCGTTTGGATATAAACGGCACAGCTAGAGTGCAGGGGAATACGACAATACAAACAACAAATCCTTTAATTAGATTAGTTAATAATACTGCTACAAATGATGACCCTATATTATATTATCAAGGGGGTTTATTAAGGCTTGTCGATTTTAGTAGCGCGAATAAAGGTTTATTTATCAATACTGCGGTAGGTAATGCTTCTTTGAGTATGAGTGGAAGTGCTAACGAAGCAACTACAATGTTCAGGGTTCACGGAAGTATAACCGCTGCCTCTGCTATTGCAAGAGGAGTAAACTTAACAACCACTTTAGTAGCAGCAGCCAATAACGATGTGCTGGTTGGTTTGGATATCAACCCAACCTTTACTAATGGGGCTTTTACTGGGGTAACTAATTTGGGATTGAGAGTTACAGGAAATTCAATTTTTTCAAGAAATCTAAATAGTAATACGTTTATAACTATAAGTAATACAACTGCAGGAAATTTAAGCCAAGCAACTTTAGGTCTTGTTAGTGATGCTTCAGCCGGTTCAGCAACATTTCGTAAAAATAGTTCAACAACAGGAGTATACAAAATTTTAACTGTAAGTTCTGCTCAAATTTACAATGAAACAGCGGGAGATATTGCAATCCTTAATGATGTTGCAACTGGTACAATTAAAATGGCTGCAGGGGCGAGTTCTACTTCTCAAATGCAAATTTTTGCAAATGGCAATGTAGGCATCAATCAAAATACCGATGCAGGCTTTAGATTAGATGTAAATGGTACAGCAAGGGTGCAGGGGGTATTAACATTGCTTGATGGTTTAAGAATAAATGGGGGTTTTACTGCATTTAATTCTCAAACTATTTTTGGTAATGGTGCGGCTTCGGGTAATTCTTTTAACTTTTCTACTCAATATGTATCAGCCGCAACTGGAGCAAGTAATTACTTTAATTTTACAGGTACATTAGCCAGTCAAACTGGAGGTTCGTTTGTTGCCTTAAACATGGTACAAACATTGTCTAACACTAATTCTGCACAATCTTTTAGAGGGATTTACTATAATCCAACAATAACAGGTTTAGTAGCTAATACTACTCATAGAGCCATAGAAACAGTTACTGGAGATGTAATCTTTGGCTCAACATCAGGCAATGTAGGAATAGGAACTACTACCTTGGCTGGCAAGGTTACTATTGACCCTGATGACAACCAAGTAGGTTTAGCCGTTACTGGAACTTCCCTGACAGGTTCAAATGCTCAATCTTTAATTGATTTAGCTGGAACTTGGAATACCACAGGAAACCCTACGGCTATCAAGTTAAACATCACAAACACCACTTCGGGTGCAAATGCTTACTTATTAGACCTACAAGTAGGCGGCATCCCACAGTTTACTGTATTTAAGGGTGGGGAAATTAAAACATCAAGTCCTGCTGGTGGTGTAGCACAAACTTGGAAACTCGGCTCAGTACAAGCGGTTACCCCTACATCACCGAACAGAACTATTGAAGTAGAAGTAAACGGAACAACATATTATCTTCACGCAAAAACAACAAACGATTAAAAATGAAAACAATTCAACCCGTTACCATTTGGGCAAATGGCGAAACTAAGGAAGCGACAATCCTTAATGCTTATGCGGTTAGTGTCGTACTTGATTCTAATGCTACTTTTTACTACTCACTTTTAAGTGATGCGCAGGAAACCCTTGCACAAGGAAACCTTACAATGGATGGCACAGCCTATGAAAATTGGGAACAAGATGAAACGGCTTGGGAATGGATAGCCGATACATTGAACCTGACTATCACAGGCGATTATGTAAAAACAGAAGAATAATCTCTTTAAAATAAAATACCTATGAATTTGAAACTACACGAAGTAATCGCCCTCTATTACGAACTTAACGGAGTAACAAGACAAGGGGAAACAACCGAAGTACTCTCTCAAGGAATGCTAAAACAAAAGACGTCGTTAAAAACGAAGGTTTATTTGCAGCGACTAAACAAAGTGGTAAGTGAAGAACTGAAACTTTATGAGGAAGCTAAGAATGAACTTTTCAAAAAGTTTGGCGAAGAAAACGATGGTATGATTGAAATACCAAAAGAGAAGATTGCCGACTTTAACAAAGAGCATTTGGATTTACTAACGGCTGAAAAGGAAATCAACGTTAGTGAACTTTGGGGTGCAGACCTCAAATTAGAACACCTTGAAAGTGTGGAAACGGATGAATACTACCCTGCATTATTCAGTTTGATAGATTCGAAATGACGAACGTATTAATTTTTATCGCTGGTCAAGCCATCTTAATCATAGGTGGCTTGATTGGCATCTATGTAAAGGTTTCTTTGAAATTGAAAGAATTAGAAATTAGGGTTCACGTTGTAGAAAAGCAAGATGACCAGATTTCAAGAAAGTTAGACACGATTGCTAATCAATTAAATCAACTTTCAATTCAATTACAGAACAAACAAGACAGAGAATGAAAATAGGCTTTAAGCATTATTTCGAGCCTACTCCGAAGCGAATAAGAGTGTTCGGGGATAGTTTGGCTGCCGCTGGCACGTTTGGTGCATCGGTAGTTATTTTAAATGGGCATCCACTCGCGGGTACGATTATTATGGTTGTTGCCGTTATTGGCAAGTTCATTTCAAACTTCTTTAGTGAGGATACTACTGATTAGTTTGCTTTTGCTTTCCTGTAATCCTGTGAAGCAGGTTTTGCGGGATAGGGAAAAATTCGATGAGGTCGCTAAGTATGTAGTGGCTTCAGGATATTGCGCAAACGATACTATCATCCAAACTAAAAGCGACACCACTTACCAGACCGATACCATTTTCGAGTTAAATACCGATACCATTCGGTTGACAGAGTTTAAGGATAAACCCTTAACAATTACCAAAAAGATACTCAAAACCATTACTATCCGTGATACGATTAAGTCGGTCGTGGTGGATAATGCCCGTATAAGGCTATTAGAGGCGAAATTAGCCGTTCAAACCGAAAAGACCGAGGAATATAAGGCTAAGGCAAATAACCGCTTAAAATGGCTTATTTTACTGATTGTGGCTATTTCGATTCGACTACTCTATAAACCTTTACTAAAACTAATAGCGTGGCACTCTTAACCGATGCTCAAATAATTAGCAAATACGGAACGGCTGGCAACCCCGATAACTTTACGATAATTGCTTTGCCTTACCCAATGCGGATAGCTTGGGATACAAAAGTCAAGGTTCAAAAGATGCAATGCCACGAACTTGCTGCCGATAGCTTTACGAACCTATTTACACAACTTTTAAGCCACTACGGATTGACTGAACTACAACGATTAGGCATTGACCTATTCGGTGGGTGTGTAAATGTGAGAACGATGCGAGGTTCTAAAACCCGTTGGAGTAGGCACGCTTGGGGTGTAGCCATAGACCTTGACCCTGCCCGTAATGGCTTGCGAGTTAAGAAACCTATTGCACAATTTAGTAAACCCGACTACAAAGCAATGATAGATATTTTTTACGCGAATGATTTTATTTCGTATGGAGTAGAGAAAGATTACGACTGGATGCACTTTGAGTTGGCAAAATAGTCATCAATACCTATCTACATATATGAAACGAAAGCGGCTCTATTTCGATATTGAAACATCGCCCAATATCGGTTTGTTTTGGTCGGCTGGCTACAAACAAAAAATCGACTACTCGAATATCATCAAAGAACGAGCAATCATTTGTATCTGTTACAAGTGGGAAGATGATAAACAAGTTCACGCTCTAAGTTGGGATAAGAACCAATCTGATAAAAAACTCCTACAAGAGTTTATCAAGGTCGCTAACGAAGCTGATGAATTAGTCGGGCATAATGGCGATAAATTTGATTTGCCTTGGATACGGACAAGATGCCTGTATCATAGGGTTGACCTATTCCCTAAGTACACCACGATTGATACTCTTAAACTTTCGCGTAGGCAGTTTCGTTTCAATTCAAATAGGCTGGATTACATTGCTTCTTTCTTGGGCATAGGCAAGAAGATTAAGACCGACTTTAATTTGTGGAAAGATATCGTGTTGCATAAGTGCGAAAAGTCAATGGCGCGAATGATTGAATACTGCAAGCAGGATGTTAAGTTATTGGAACAAGTACACAAAGAACTAAGGTTGCACGATACGCCTAAATTTAATTATGGAGTAAAGGAAACAGGCGATAAAAGAAGCTGCCCCGAGTGTGGCTCGAACAATGTAAAGATAAGCAAAACACGAATAACCGCCGCGGGAATGAAGCACATTCAGTATCAATGTAACGACTGCGGAAAATATCATTCAAAATGAGCCAACTATTAGCGAAAGTTTTTGCCGAGTTTATCGAACGCGAAGAACGCGGTTTTAAGAAATACGGAACTACAATGGATAGGAATGACCTATCTTTGAGTGAGTGGATTCAGCATTTGAAAGAAGAATTACTTGACGCAATTTTATATCTCGAAAAAATACAAACTATTTATGACGCACAAAGACATTCCGATTATCAAAAAGCAGATTCAAGAAATGATGAAGGTATTAACACCCGTGGAGAAACTGAGCATCCTCGAGCCTCTTTGTGATAAATACCGAAAGCAATCAAGAGCCGAAGTAGAAAAGGATATTATTGAGTTTTCAAGAAGAAAGGGCATACCTCGTATTAAAACCGATTACTGATGGAAGATGTTATCGAACCGCTAAACATTACACCGCACGAGGATATTGCTGCTTGTACCAATGCGCTTAATGCGCTAACGGAATACGACTATGCAATGCTTGATGAAGAAGAAAAGGAGTTGGTTCGTATGATTCGTAAAATGTCGCTTTACATTATCCATATAGGAATACAAGAAATTTACACCTCTAATTTTTATGCCGAAGAAAGTACACCAAGTAGTTCATCGTAAGTTAGGCAAAGAGCGAGCCTACGGCATTGCTTATACCGAAGAAAACACGATGGAAATAGACGAAAGATTAAGAGGGTACAGGTATATGCTTTACCTATTGCACGAGCATTTTCATTTGAAGCATCCTGATTGGTCGGAAACAAAGGTTCTCAAAGAAAGCAGCAAGACCGCCAGGTTTATGTGGCAGATGGGTTTCCGTTACGTTGAATTGAAGTAATTATTTCTTTCTGGTGGTTATCGTTCTTTCGAAGTACATATGCCGCCATTCCTCTTGCCCTACTAATAGATTGTAAAAACTTTCGGGATGCAAAAAGAAAGTGCTTGACCCTTTTGCGCATACCCTGCATTCTTTGTTTCTGTAACCTTTGAATAAAGCAAATTCCTCAAGCGGTTTGCTTTCTTTACATTTCTTGCATTTCATTGTTTTAAGATTGAATAAATGATAAGCATAATGTTTGCTAAATTGGTTTTGTGTTTATCATCAACGTCTTGCCTGCTTGCCCATTCGGTAAAATCTTTACCAAGTGCTTTGCATTCATCGAACGCACCAATGTACTTATAGGTGTACACAATCCAATCGCACACCAAACGGATTGAGTTATATTGTTTATATGCGCTGATAAATGCCTTTGGGTTCTTCTCGTAATTACGAGCATATGTAAGGCTTATTTCAACGAATGAATGATTAGTAATCTCGTTGAATACTTTTAATTTGTCGGCTGCGTTCATTGCTTAATAAAATAAATGTAAGTAAAACCCTTATCTTTACAGGTAGAAAAATAATCCTTCAATGTTTGTTGCTTGGCTATTGTTACATCATTCGTGTAATGTTTAAGATATGCATTTAAAGGTATTTTACTATCGACCATAAGTCTATCGTAAATATGCGGATGCATCTGTGCTGTACTTATGCCATTCAAAAACGAAGTGAATGCTTTGTTTACTTCTTTATTCCAATCCTCTTGCTTTTCGGGGTATCGATTATCGTACATTGAAACATCAGCCGTAAGTAAGGGTTGTTCGTAGTAGCTTCTTTGCTGCCCTTTGTTTGTAATGTGTTTTCTAATCCAATCCAAAATCGTTTCGGGGTCAGCAGAGTAAATCTTACCGTACTCACCTGCAATGCCGTTTTCAAATATTTGTACGAGTTCATTCATTCCAAGTTCGGGATATTTCTTTTTGATAAACTTAGTTACCAATGCTTCGGTATCATCGCTTATCTTTTTAAATTGTCTTAGGTAATCAAATGCTGGGTTGCTCATAGTTCGCTAAATTTTTTGTTTCCTATTAGTTCAAGTTTATGTGCGATGCTTTCTTGTGTGGGTTCAATCTTTGTGCGTGCCATCCATCCGGATACTGCGTGCCTCCAGGATTTCATTTTATTCTTACCTACGAACCATCCATTGCTTTCATAGTAATCATAAAATCTATTGGCTTGATACGTTGCGTTCTTTTCATCCCACTTATTCATCATTTCTTCCTTAATATCATCAATGGTTGGCTTAACAAACCCACGAGCAATTACATTCTTTGTTTCGTGTTCTATATCATAACGAGAGAGAATATCAATAACTTTTCTATGTATCGGACTGCTTGGGTTTAGTTCCGTTCCATATTGAAAGCGTACAAAGTCAATGCAGAGTATTTTATCATCGTGCAAAGCCTCAAATTGCTTTCCGTTATCAATACTAACTAATCTTTTTTCATCGACTTTATCGCCAATAACGTAAGATGCTAAGGTGTAATTAGGTTTCCAAATTCCAGCAAGGTCGCATTTATCTCTTACATATTTGACTAAGCATTTATCGGTTGGGGATAGAGACATAAACCATTCTTTTTCCCAAATGTCGGTGTCAGTAAATCGCTTAGGCATTTTCATAGTATTTTATATTTTCTAAAAATGAAGCATCGCTTTCGTAACGCATAAAAGGAATTGATTGAGTACAGGCTCTTTGGTATTCAGTTGATATCCCGAGTTCTTTCGCTAAGTTATATAATTTTGCATAATAAGGCATAAAGTAGCTATCGTTATTTTTTATATACGATGTGATTTGTTTACGTTGAGAACTTAATGTTGAGTGATCAGCATAGCCAACCATTACTGCTACTTCTTTAATTCGTAAAGGGAAATGCATAAATAAAAAGTATCCTAATGACATTCTTATTGATGCTGTATTAACATAAGTTCCATTTTTAATAATAACTTTTAAAGGATATGCAGATTTTCGTTTTAAATTCTTAGGTTCTAAATTATAATATTGACAAAATTTTTCTACTAATTGTTTGGCTTGTTCGTGTGTATTCATGTTATTTATTTTTTAAATTATAATGTTTTTCGTATATATGCATATTACAAGAGTAATGAAAATATGTTCCAATATCTATCTTTAACTCATTAGCAACTAATTCTTGAAGTTTAGAAAAACAATATTGATCATTACAAAATCCATATACCAAATCATTACTTCTCATTAATGCCTGTATATTTAATTTATTTTCTAAAATATAAAAATTAATTGCATAAGTGCATATTGTATCCTTTTTATACAAATCTATTTCTTTTCCATCATATAGTGAAATAGATGCTTTTCTTGTTGTATTATCTTTTTTTAATAATTCTATTACTTTATCTAGTTGGTTATTCCTTCTCCACTGATATCCATAGTTTGAGTTAACGTTGCAATTTTCATCCATCATGTTTTTCCATATTTTTGCTTTTTTAGATATTTCTTCAGCATTATTGTTACCATTTAAATACCAATTCCATTCATAATCTGCATAATCTTTATTCCATTTTCTCCATACTGTTTCTATTTTATTATCCATTGGGTTTAAAATATCAAAACCTACATTATAAAGAACTTTTGTATTATTAACAAAAATTCCATAGTTATTGATTAAGTCATAATAATATTCAAATGCTTCTTGGGCATTATTAAATTTTTTATAATACATTATATTGATTTACCATTTAAAAAGTTTATTAATTCATTTTTATTAACTTGTTTCTTATAAGTTCCATCTATTGATTCTAAAGTTGCGGTATCATAAGGATAATTACCTCTTATTACTAAAACTCTTATAGTCCAACCATCTTGTTTTTTTGGTAATATTTGCCTTAATTTTGTTAATGTTAATTTTTGACCCTTTCTTACTGGTTCCTTGTCATGTTTGCTTTCTATTAACGAAATTATTTTATTTTCATAATCATTAATAATCATGTCGATATTATTGACAACCATTGTTTTTTTACAATAATTAGATACGAAATAATTTAACTTAGAACCAAAGTAATTAGAATCATATGCTCTTAACGAATGTTCCATTTTTCATTTCTCCTTTTCTATTTTTTATTTGATCAAATGCTGAATTTACACAATCTTCAAAATTCAATTTGCATAATTCTGACAAATTAACTAAAACTACAACGCAATCCCCTATTGCGTCAACAATTTCTTCTTGATTTAATTTTAGTATTCCTTTTGATAATTCACCAGTTTCCTCGATTAATTTTAAAAGTTGTGTTTTAGGATCCCCTTTTTCATATATTCCTCTTTCTTTTGCCCATTGTCTGATGTCATCAAACTCATTAGATAGTTTCATTTTTCCAGTTTTTTTGTGATTTAATATTTAATTTATTTATACTTGATTTTATTTCTCCTGCTACATTCCAAAATAGATCACCCTCTTTTAAATATTCCCAAACTTTAGCATCATAGTTTTTAGCACTTGGAAATGGAGGCAATATTAATGAATCTTGATGAAAATCTCTATAATGAGAAATCATATTTGCTCTTCCTTTTTCTCCATCTTTAATATTTCTAGAAACAGCGACACCGAAAGCCTCTGAATTAGGCCAAGCTATTTGTAGCGCTCTATTTAAAACACCAGTTGATACGGCTGTCCAAAATCTTTTAGGTTCTTTTATTGTTGATGCCGTTTTGATTATCATTGCTGTAACTAATGGGTGTTTTAAACCTAATGGAATGAAATATGCATTATTTTCTTCTGACCATCTTTTAGCTATATTATTTAAATTAGGCATTGCCGCAATCCTATAAAAATAATATTCGCAACCCTGTTCAATACAATAAGCCTGATGTTCGGATATAATTTTACTAGAAGGCATAAATAAAATCAACTTCTTATTGTATTTTTTACATAAATTGGTAAGAGAAATACCAGCGAAGCCATATCTTGGTTGAACATACACTATTTTATCTGATTTGCAATTAGCTATTAGATATTCTCCAGCTCTAGCTTTTGAACCTACATAAATTAAATCTTCTCTTATTACTCTAATACCATTGTAATTTTCTTCTACTGGTTTGTCAAAACTACTTTCAAAATTATCAACCATCTCAAGATATTCTTCTTTTGTATAAATATTATCTTTATTTATTTGCGAAGAAGTGATTGAAAATTTTGGTATTCTTGTTTGCTCCATATTTTTTTTAATTTAGAGTTGTTTTTATAAACTATGTTATTATTTTTTGCTATATGATACTTTGATTGGTAATCTAAAAAATATCTTATTGGATCGCATAATCTAGAATCTTCAACACTGTATGGAACAGAATTATACCTATTAGCCAAAAATTGTATCGCCTCTAAGTGATTGCATTTACCAAATATTGCTTTTATACATTTTTGAGCATTAGTCCCCGGAAATATCATACTCTGTCTATTAATATAATTAGGAAAATATTCAGCAATATCAGCGGCAAATGCACTTAAAACAAATTTTTGCTTTTTAAAACCTAATTCGTTTAAATATTTATTTCCATGATTTACAAAGTCTATAATATTAATATTACCATTTTTTATATATCTATATAATTCATTAACCAATTCAACGCTATATTTTAATATAAAATTTCGTAAACCTATAGAAAATTGAGGTAATAAATAACCAGAATTATTACTAAATTTATTTTGTGGTAAATCTTCTAACCAATAAGATGTTGTATATTTTTTATTTAATATACTATTAACTATCCAAAAATTACCAAAACCATGTGAACCTGGTTTATAATCAATACCTGATCCACATAACCTAAATAAATAAAATAACATAAGTTTGTCTATTTCTTCTGTAATTTTATGATCTTGAAATCTAATACCATTTCCTTTTGGATCATTGTGTTTTTTATCAATAGCTTCTAAAAAAGAAGAAAACGCTGCGTATTTCCTATCTAGCATATCATATATAGGAACATGAAAAATCAAATCATCATCGATCAAGTATTTTAATTCTTCTTCTGATTTTATGATGCAATTTTTATCATAATAAAATGATTGCATTAATAAACTCTTTTCATGATATTCATCTAAGGCGTCTAATAGTATAGGATTTATATTCATATTAAATTTTTTTGATAATATTTCGGTCTAATATGTACAGATTGTTTTGGTTCCATAACATTATTTTCATAATAATCTATATTATTATACCATTTTTCTGGCCACTTATATGTTTTTAAACCTGAATTATTTATAGAATTATTAAATGTATAAACTAATTCCTGTCTCTGTTGCATTGATCCAAAATACTTTTCTCCTTTATACAATCCAGTTCCAGGTATTTTTCTTGATTCAGATTCTATAGGTAATAAATTAACTATTTCACAATTGTATTTATGACAATAATTTAAATATTTATCTATTAATAAATTTAGTTCTAGTTCTGGATTATTTAATCTGCATATGTGGAATCTTATATCTATATTTCCAAAATATATAATTTTTTTATCATAATTTGATAAATCATAGTTTAATTTTAAAAAACCATATAATGTTTTGCCATCAATTCTTTTTATTGTGTATTCTTTATTAAACCATGCCGATATTGAATGGGAATCACCAATAATTATATTATTTTTTTCAGGTAATTCTATTTCTTCAAACATATTATTATATGAGTAATTTAATTTTCTTTTATTAATAAAATCTATAAATTGAAAACCGTCTAATGACTTAATTAATCCTTTATAATTTATTAATTTATTGCATCTATTTTTTACGCCATCATTTATACCTCCTATAATATTAAATACACCCTTTTTAAAATTAGGACCATGATAAATTATTAATTGATCATAATTATCCCAATTATCTGTTTCTGATAATATATCGGCATCAAATAAGTTTTTTACTATATTTACCATACCACTAGAGTGCGAATTTATTGATGTAGCTGGGTTATTTAATATCCCTATAATACCTTTTTTCATATTTTTTCATTTATATAGTTATTAAGTGCAGCTAAATATGCAACACAGTCTAGAAGATTGTCTTCTTTATGATTAAATGCCTGTCTGCTTAATTTTAATGCAACCATTGACATATACATGTCTTCTGGTTTTATATTATATTTATTATTTGTTAAGCAATTAAATAAATTCGCTGCGTTTACCATTCCTTCTGAAAAACTACCATATTGTCTTTCTTTTTCTTCTGACCTTAAATTAACTATTTCATTTGCCTTTTCTAAAATATTCATATTATTTATTTATAAGTTTCAATTATGATTTCAAGTTCATCCCTACTCCATTTCTTTAAGCGATTGTTTTCTGCCTCGGCTTCTAATTCCCTTACATAATCTTCGCCAAACCTATTGACTAAGCCTTGTCGGTACTTAATTAGGTTTCCGTGCAGAAACATATTGCACCTAATGCATTGCCCATTAGTATTGTGATAGGCTAAAGTGTGAGGTAATCCGAATCGTAAAGCGGAGTGTTGCCCCTGCGAAAAATAATGCCCTGCTTGTTGTACTTCGCCACCGCAAGAGATACAACCTAACTTTTCATCACGTTCTCTGATGTGGGCATTATATATCGCTTGTGCTTTCTTTAGTAGCTTGGGTAGTGGGGTTAGCTTTGCCATTAGAAGGGTAAGTCAGCGGGTGGAGTATTATCGTGTGTGAATTTAGATTTTTCTTCTGGCTTCCAAGTATCAATCGTAATAGCAACGTCTTTACCGTATTGGTCAGGCTCGGCTTTTAAGTTAATGTTTACTTTGATAAACTTACTTCCGTTGTACTCTTGGATGTGTTCTTTAATCTTGTCGAGATTGATAGTTGCACTAATCCAATTGTCGCTTCGCTTTTTACCGCTTCCGCAGTAGATTTTCTTTTCCATTTTGTTTTTGTTTTAAGTTAAAGAAAGAACTCGGTGCAGGATTCGAACCTGCTCGTTTTCTAAGAAAGGTGCTACCAATTACACCAACCGAGTTACCATTACTAAACACCGAGTTTCTTACGGAACTCCAATGCCTGCTTTCGGCTCGTGAAATTTCTACTTACACGCTTGCCGTTTTTCTGCACCCGTACTCTGTACGAGTTACCGACCTTTTGGATGTTTGCTAGCATTTCTGTCGTTTTAAGGGTTATTAAATTCCATTATCTCAAATATACCAATTCCATCTATTTGATCCATCAATTCTTCTTCGCTGATTTCATCCGGTGCGTTGTGCCAAATAATCTCATAAGTAAAATCATAAGGCTCGCCATACGGATCATTGAAGGTTGGTCTTATTTCTGGTGTGTACCACCAGCGAATAATAACCAATATTGTTACCCCATTGATAAGGATGGGTAGTTCCGTTTTACCTTGTTTCATTTTAGGTTAACGCTTATTGAGGTGGTTGATGTTTTTTGCGGAGGGTATAGAGTAACGACTTCATCTTCAATTAAGGTTTCTAATCCTTGCGGTGGGATAGTTTTTAGGAACTTTTCTCGCTCTTTTATAGCCTTAGTTAATTCCTCTTGCTGAGATAATAGGTCATTCATTATCGGGCAGCCACAAGTCGCAAAATCGTATTTAACACCCATCTCTTTAATCTCAAATTTGGCATTGTATTGCTCAAATGTTTTGCCGTACTTATAGGCTTCATCTAAGGTTAGTTCCTTATAGTCGGGGTTGCTTGTTATTTGCTTAATCAAATCTTCTAAGCACTTAACCTGCAAGTGTAGCTTTAAGGGGCTTATTAAGCCATCCTTTGCGCTATTTATGACCGATTGGGCAAATGATAAGCGTTCCGCTTTTGAGGTTTCAAATAGGCTTAAATCGGTGTAGGTAGTAATGTTCATTTTACTGATTTTTTGAGGTGGTTAGTAATATCCTTTTGAGTAGGATTAACGATTTGGTCGATTGGCTTCTTTCTGTTTTCAAGGCGATGCTGAATAGCTTGGTACGTTTTGTAATCGGAACAATTAGTAATCGCAGTTAAAGCCGACTTTGCTTCGGTAGCAGATAGGTCAGTATCTAACATTAAATTGGTTAATAATACTTTCTCTTGTTCCGTTGGTGTATCGTGGTTATTTGTGGCATCGGCATCCTTTGTATCATCGATAGCGAACAATCCGTTAAGTGCATACTTTCGAGCGTAGGAACTGGCTGCACCTGTTACTTGTGCGCCATCCATTCCTTTCTTGGTTTCTTCTTCTCTTGCATAGGCGGTAGTCGTATACGTTTGCTCGCCATTCGAAAGCGTAGCGGTTGCCTTTACATAAACCCTATTGCCGATTAACACAATCTCATCCATTAGGGTAAGATAAAAGCCAAGCGGATTAATTACGAGTTTAACGGCTTCAACGATATCCTCGCAAGAGCGATATTTGTAGTTACCAAATTTGTTAAATTGCCCTTTGGGTGCTTTAACAAGCGATTGAATTTTTGCTAACATAGTTTAGTTTTTTAAAGTGTATAGTATAGCGAGTAAAAAAAGACAAGCTAAGATAAGCAAGCAAACGATAATTATTGAAATCATAAGTTTGGTTTTTAGTATTAGGGGGAGGCGACCATAACCCATAAGAACCTCCCCCCTTTTCTAATTCGTTGCAGATTAAACTCCTTAACGACACGGAGTATTTAGTAGTGAGTAGATATATTTAATCCACTCGTTAAAGTCCTTTGGCGGGTTAGGCGGGTATACGGTTCGCATTGAATAAAGATTTTACTTGTTTCATAGTATAAGATTGACCAGCAAGGAATAACCCCATTGCAAGCCATTCGGTTTTGATTGCATCGAACTCTAAAGTGATTTCCCCTGTTGTTGCATTTGCACCTACGAACTCAACTTTGAAAAGTGAAGTAGGGTTTTCTAATAAGTAATTTGCGGTTTCGGCTGAGAAGTTTAATTGGATTTTCATCGTGTTTAGTTTTAAGGATTAATAATATTTTTAAGAATGTTTGATGCTATGAACAACACCATCGATATCAGTATAATAAATTATTGTTTTGTTTTGTTTTAAATATTTCAAAGCTGAATGATATAAATCTTCCGATATCAGGTGGTGGTTAAATCGAAGTTTTAAATCATTGATACGACTTTCTTTTGTGTCTTTTTGGTTTGTGATTTTGATTTTCATCGGTGTTTAGTTTTTAAGATTAAAGAGAGATTTGGTCTTGTAATTTACCAACAATGTAGCAAATAACCAAAAGGGCAATGAATAATTTTGTTTGCGGTTTCATAGTTTTTGTTTTTGATTAAATAAATATAAATTATTGTTGTCCTTTAACTCCACCTGTATAGCATCTTTTGACTTTGTAAAAGGATGAGCCAATTTCAGCTTCTCTCTTTTTAGCTTCTTTACAAGCATCTTTAATGTTTGATGCTAAAATTAAAATCTCTGTTTTTCTACCCATACTATCATAAATTCTGTAAGTATTTGTCTGAGGTTTCATAGTTTTTTGTTTTTTGTTCGTTGTTTCGATAACAAATATCAAACTTGTTCTGTACATAAAAAAATATTTATTTGACTTTTTTGAAGTTTTTTTTAGATTTCTTTCTAATTATTGAAAATCAATTAGTTATAAAGTAAATAATTTTGTGAAAATAGCCCATTTGATAGGTATAGGGTAGGTATTTCATACTCTACCAGATACCCTATAATAATAAGAAGAAGGATAAGAATAAAAATAATAAGAGAAATAATATGTATTATATTAGATGGTGTTTTTCAATGAATAAACGTGATTTCATCATACAAGAAATGTATCTCAGTAGAGATATTAACAATGCTATCGGTAAAATGCAGCCGTACGATTTGCAGGATGATTTGCGGCAAGAGGTATTTCTTGTCTTATGTGAGATGGATGAGGTCAAGCTATTTGAAATGTACGATGGCGGGTATTTAAAGTACTTTATTGTTCGCACTATTCTAAATATGGCTAAAAGCGACCGAAGCAACTTTTACAAAAAATTTCGGCAAATCTATCAGGAAATTCCATTAACTTACGATATACCAAAAGAGGATTACAATGAAGAACTTTTAAACAAACTTGAAAACGGATTAGGTATTTTGCATTGGTACGAAGCGGAATTGTTAAAACTTTATGCCAGCAATGGCAAAAATCTTTTAGCAATTAGTCGAGAAACTAACATACCTTATCGGTCATTGATTAAGACAATACGCAAAGCCAAAATATTAATGAAATATAAAATCAGGAATAATGAAAATCTTTGAAGTCATCTTAGCGGCTAACTTCTTTAGCTTTTATTTTATCGTACAAAACAACTTTCCGCAAAAGTGGAAACTAAACTTTAAGCCGTTTAATTGTACACTTTGCCTGACTGCTTGGGTAGGTTTAATTCTTTATATCCTTCCTTTATTGGCAACCGAAGCTATGTTATGTATGTTTGGTGCTGGAGTTATTGCGCCATTTTTTAGAAACTTTTTAACCAATTTATATGAATCAAAAAGACATTGATTTTTGTCAACAACACATAATAAATTTTGAGTCGGTCAAACTTGGTTTTACTCGAAACATTCCTTTTGATGTTTTAGGCGAGTACGAAAGAATGTATCGCGAATACTTAGATGCTCAATTTGTCCTTACTTATTGGTGTGGTAGTTGTGTTTTCGATATGCTTAAAAGATTGATTACTTTATTTGAATTAGCTGCACAACCTAAAGTGCAAAATGAACAATCACAACCAGAAGTGCAAAAAAAGCGAGGCAGACCAAAAAAATGAGAATACTTGTATTAACTGCACCTAACTCTGGTGTCGGCTATCATCGGCTAATGTTGCCAATTTATTATTTGGAAAAGACCTATGCGATGTTTACCGATGCCTTGACCGATGAGGTATTAGAGGAAAATTTTGACCTTGTAATCTTCAATCGCTTTATTCCTGGCACTACCTTGGAAACCCTAATTGAGAAGCGAGATAAGTATGGCTTTAAGATTATTTGCGATATAGATGATTATTGGATATTGGATAGTTCGCACATATTAGCAAGTGTCTACCCCACACAAGAAATTATCAATCACATAAAGATTGCCGATTTAGTTACTTGCACTAATGAAAAGCTATGGAATGAGATACGACCTTTGAACTCTAATGTTGCTATTCTACCAAATGCTTTGCCTTATGGTAACGACCAATTTACCGATGTAAGAGAATACACCGATAAGATTAAGTTTGTTTATACGGGTTCGATAACGCACGAAGAAGATATCAAGATTATTCAATTCCCTTTTAAGAAAGTCGGTTCGGATAATTCACTTAGAAACAAAGTGCATTTTCAATTGTGTGGCTTTGATGATAGAGGCGAGGGTTCAGCTCACATCTGGCATCGGATGATAAGTAATTTTACTTGCGGATTAAAGTTAGGCGATGTTAAAAGGTTTTTACCCGTTACGGAGTATATGAACTTTTATAACGATGCGGATTGTTCTATCGTTCCGCTAAGGGCAACGAGGTTCAACTCAATGAAGTCAAACCTTAAACTCTTAGAAGCAGCCACAAAGAAAATTCCCGTAATAGGTAGCCACGTTGAGCCATATCTCAACTCGCCAATGATAGAGGTTAACTATCAAAGTGATTGGTACAAAGAGATTAAAAAAGTTGCCGAAGATGCTATTTATAGGCAAGAGAAAGGTTTGCAACTATTCGAATGGGCAGTTACAAACTTTAGCTTATTTAAGGTAAACGAGAAAAGAAAACAATTGTATGCCAGTATTAAAATGTAAAAACGGCAAGTGGCGCATCGGTAGCGGTGCTTGTGTCTTTAAAACAAAAGAAAAAGCCGACAAAGCATATAAGGCGATACTCGCACAAGGTAAATTCAAAAAGAAAAATGGTCGTTGAGTTATGGCTAAATCAGGAACTATTGGAAAGCAAACATTTGGCAAGCGAAGAAAAGGAAAGGCTCATAAGGGATATAATAAACACAATCGAAAGGAAAGGAATTATCGAGGGCAAGGAAGGTCTTGAAATTGACTATCTAAAAATGATGAACTAATGTATATCCATCCTACCGCTATTATCTACCCAAATGTGATTATCGAACCCAATGTTTATATCGGTGCATATTGTGTAATAGGTGCGCCTCCAGAATGGAAAGGGTACGAAGATTGCGAGGGGTTAGTAACAATAATGTCGGGGTCAAGGTTAACGGGTTTTGTTACGGTGGATAGTGGCACGCAAAGAAGAACGATTATCGGAAAGGGTTGTTACCTAATGAAGCACGTTTACGTTGCGCACGATGCTATCTTAGCCGAGAATGTTACATTGAGTGCTGGTGCTAAAGTCGGTGGGTTAGCAATAATCGAAAAGAATTGCAACTTAGGAATGAATGCGGTGTTACATCAAAAGGTAAGAATACCCGAAGGGTGTATGATTGGCGCATCGGCATTCGTAGGAAAGAAATCTATTTTAAGACCTCACTATAAATACGCAGGAGTGCCTGTAAAAGAAATAGGAAGCAATGCTCGTTAATGTAATTTTACTAAACTACGAAAGAAAGGAACACACCCAAAGGGTTAAGAATGTAAACTTCTCTAATGCAGGGTTTCATTTTGACTTTGTTGAGGTTGAGATGAAAGGCATAGCAAGAGCCATCAACTATGGAATCAGTAGGAGTTATCAATACGATGCGGTTGTAGTAATGGCAAACGATATTTTGATGCCCGATGATTGGTTATCCAGAATGGTAGAGGCGGCTTATGCTATTCCTAATACGGGAACTTGTGGGATACATTGCGTAGAGGGTTTGCAAGATAGAAGCTATGTAAACGATATCCCAATACATATTAGCAATATGGTATTTGGCAATGTGTTAATACCGATGAAAGCAATTGAAACGATAGGAAAGTTTAATGAGGTGTATGATCCATATGGAATGCAGGATAGCGACTATTGCTTTAGATTAACACAAACAGGACACTTGAATTATTATTTAGGCGGTATGAGGTCGGAGCATATAGGACACGATGTAGGGCAAGACACACCTTACCGAAGGATGAAAGATGAAGGGTTAAGCAAGTGCGATAAACTATGGGCGCAAGAAACTGCCAAATATCAATCTACAAATAATTACGTTATTCTATGAAAGCAGAGTTAGTAAACATAAACAAGGTTCGTACGAACCCTAACAATCCGAGAATAATAAAGGATGATAAGTTCCAAAAATTGGTAAAGTCAATCCAAGGGTTTCCACAGATGCTTGAGATTAGACCGATAGTAGTCAATGATGATATGATTGTGTTGGGTGGTAATATGAGGTTAAAGGCTTGCCAAGAAGCAGGCTTGAAAGAGATACCTATCATTAAAGCATCAAACCTAACCGAAGAACAACAAAAGGAATTTATCATCAAGGACAATGTAGGTTATGGAGAATGGGATTGGAACGACCTGGCTAACAATTGGTTTCCGCAAGAACTCGAAGATTGGGGATTAGATATACTCGATTTAGATGAAGATATAAAACAAAAAGACAATACAAAGACAGAAGTTAATTTGTGTCCGAATTGTGGCACGGAAATAGTGAAGTAATAGAGAGAAATGGCAAACGAACAAAACTTAAAACCCTTTAAGAAAGGGGAAGTGGCAAACCCAAATGGCAGACCTAAGAAGTATGTAACGCTACTTAGAGAGCAAGGTTACAAGCTATCAGAGATTAATGATACTATTCAAGTAATGCTGCAAATGGGTGTGGATGAATTGAAAGAGGTTTGGGATAATCCAAAGGCTACAATCTTGGAAAAGACAATTGCCAATGCGATGCGTAAGAGTTTAGAGAAAGGTTCTTTATATTCGGTAGAAACTTTATTAACAAGGGTTTACGGAAAGCCAAAAGAAACGCAACAAGTGCAAAGCGATAGCAGGATTGAGGTAGTATTTGTAAATGGCAAAACAATTCTATGAGGATTGAACTGCCCACACCACATACAAACCAACAAGCAATCCTTGATAGTTTAGCAAGGTTTAGAGTGGTTATGGCGGGGCGAAGGTTCGGTAAGTCGGAACTTTCTCAAATAGAAATAATAGTTAATGCCTTACAAGGCAAGCAGGTATTTTACGTTACTCCTACCTATAATCTTGCTCGAGTATTTTTTGACCAATTAACCAAAGCCATACCTTTTGAAGCTAACAAGTCGGAACTATCTATCAAGTTCCCAAATGGCGGTGCGGTGTATTTCTTTACAGGCGAACGCTTAGATAACCTACGAGGTCGCAAGTTTCACTTCGGGGTTATTGATGAAGCCTCGTTTATCCCTGACCTTGAAAACGGCTGGCTTAATTCTATTCGACCTACCTTAACCGATTACAAAGGGCGAGCCTTATTTATTTCAACCCCTAAAGGCAAGAACTACTTTTATTCCTTATTCCTAAAAGGTGGCGAGCAAGATTGGCAATCCTTCAAGTTTACGACCTACGACAATCCACACATAGACAAGACAGAGATTGATGATGCAAGGCTTCAGCTACCCGAAGTCGTATTCGAACAGGAATATATGGCTAATCCTGCCGAAAATGCCTCTAATCCGTTCGGGAGTATGTATATCAAGCAATGTACGTTTGAAGCCAGCCACGAGCCTCCTATTGCGTTTGGTATCGATTTGGCGAAGTCAGTTGACTATACCGTTATCGTAGGATTGGATAAGAACGGCTCAGTTAGCTATTTTGACAGATTTCAAAAGGATTGGCGGCAGACAAAGCAAGTTATCGGCAACCTACCCAAAGTGCCTACGTTAATCGATTCAACAGGAGCAGGCGACCCGATATTCGAAGATTTACAAAGAGAAGGCTTGCCTGTAAGTGGGTTTAAGTTTACCTCAACCTCAAAGCAGCAACTTATGGAAGGTTTGGCATCGGCTATCCAACAAAGAAAGATAACCTTTCCCGAAGGGCATATAACCCAAGAACTTGAAATATTCGAGTATCAATACACCGCAACGGGGGTTCGGTATTCAGCACCGCAAGGCTTTCACGATGATTGCGTAATGGCTCTGGCATTGGCTTGGCATCACTACACCCGAAACACAGGGCAGGGAAAATATTCCTTCGCCTGAGTAGTCAAGCAATCCTTTACAACTGATAGGCTTTTCTCTATTTATGGATATGAATTGGAAAGACATATCCGTATTTCAATGGCAGCAACTTAACGACTTGTTCCTTAAATCTAAGGAATTAAATGAGTTAGACCTTGCAATTCAGTCGGCAGCGATTTGTACTCGTATGACCGAGAACGAGATTGATAGCTTGCCAATCGAAGATTTGAACCCTTTACTCAAATCTATTCAGTTCATCCACGAGGAAATCAAACCAGAACCCCAATCTTACATAAAGATAAACGGCAGAAAATATAAGTGCATTTATGACGTGCGTAAGATACCAGCGGCACGTTATATCGAAACAAAGCACTTCAGCCAAGATGTAAACGGAAACCTGCACAAGATTGCTGCCTGTATGGTTATGCCGATGAAGAAAACTTTGTTCGGGTGGAAGTTAGATAAGTACGATGCAAGCAGGCACGAAGATTATGCGCAGGATATGCTCGAAGCACCTATCACGGCAATTCTCGGAAGCGTGGTTTTTTTTTATCAAGTATACAGAAATTGGATAAAGAGTTCGAAGGATTATTTGATAGCGGAAATGTCGAAGAAGATGAGCCGTTATCAAGCCGAGGCGGTGTATCAAACTTTATGCGATACTATGGATGGATATACCAAACCGAGCTGGTTGCTGCACTCGAAAAGGTCACGCTGGAACAAACATATGAAATCCCTACACTTCAATACCTTAATGACCTTGCTTACCTTAAAGCGAAAGGCGAATATGAAGCCGAGCAATTAAAGAAAGTGTATGGCAAAAAGTATTAAACAATTACAAGCCGAACTTTTAGACGAGGGATTGCTTAATCGATTAGGTGCAACGAAAACCGATTTGAATGAGTTGCCCTTTTTAGAAAGATTGCTAATTGCTTCAGCCGCTAACTTTGTTCTTAAAGTAAAAGAGAATATTGAGGTTTTAGGCATAAGCGATACAGGTGCTTTGAGTGACGATATTAGTGCGGGCGATTTAATCAAGCAAGGTGGTACGTATTCAATTTCGATGGGTTACCCTGCTGGCTCTAAGGCTGCTAAATACTACGACTTCGTAAATAAAGGGGTTAAAGGTGTTAAGTCAGGTACACCAAATTCGCCGTATTCGTTTAAGACGTTAGGCGTGGGAAAAGCTATGCAAGCAAATATTCTTTCTTGGATAAAGAGGAATAACGTTCGTGGCGACGTGGCATTAACCAAAAGACAAGCCAAACGACAATCGCTATCTACAATGGTAAGCCAATCTAAAAATCAAAAAAGTTTAGCTTACGCGGTAGCGAGAGGGATAAAAAAGAAAGGATTGAGAAAGACAGGATATTTTGATAACGCAGTTAATTCAATATTCGGGGATGACTTCACATCGGCAGTAAGTAAAATATTAGGACAAGATATAAGAATTTTAATTAGACAAGATGGCAATAACAATCAATAGTTCGCCCGTATCGTATAGTTCGCTTCACGGGGCGTTATACTTTGTAGTGACTTCAACAAACACGGCACAAACGAATTTCAAATACGTATGCGATATTTACGTGAATAGTAATTTGGTAGCAAGATTAAAGTCATTCCCACAACCAGCAAGCGAAAAAGGAATATTTAATGTAGCACCGATTGTGCGTGATTATTGGAACTCTTATTTTAAGCCAACAGGTTCAACAGCGTTTGCTTATACGGGTTCGGATATTTACGTTTCCTATCAAGTTAAGTTTGGCGAAGAATATGGTGGCACAACGTACACTAACCTACAAACGCAATCCGCAACCGCTTACAACTATGTGCAAGATTATTTATACAACCCAACGTCGGATGCTTTTTTAACCCCTACAAAATACGATACGGCTTACGCTGGTTTTTATTTAACCAATAGAGATAAAACGCAAGTTCAGTTTCCTAAAAGCCTTTTAGGTACAGGAAAACTTTACACCTCATTTTTGAGTGATACAGAAAACACAAGCAAGAACATTTCCTTAGATATCACACGCGTAAATGGTGCAACTTCGACAAACTATACGGGCGCAACACAATCGTGGAAAGATTATGCATTAATTGATATTTCGCCTTTAGCGATAAATAATTATTTGGGTAGTGAAATTATAGGCGAAGCCACGACTTACTATGACGTAAAAGCAAAGATTGCGGGTGTGCAAACCGATGTTATCCGTGTTAATCTTTCGTGTACGCAATATGATGTTATCCCTTTGCATTTTCTTAATTCCGTTGGCGGGTATGAAACATTTCATTTTACATTAGTGAATAGGCAAAGCCGAAGCATTGAGCGTCAATCTTTCGAGCGTTTACAATACGAATACGAAAGTGCAACAACGGCAATGGATATGGTCGATGCGTATGGGCGTTTATATGGTGGTTCTATTCCTTTCACAACAAAACAAAAGTTAACCTATAAGTTAATCAGCGATTGGGTAAACTTTACAGATTACAACTGGCTGAAAGAGTTAATTGCTTCGCCCGAAGTTTATTTGCAAAGAGGTAGCCAATACGTGCCTGTTAATATTTCAACAACAAGCTGGCAAGAAAAGAAACGCTTTGCGGATAAGACCTTTAATTTAGAATTAGATATCGACGTAGCTTATCAAATCAATTCACAATATCGATGATAAATACCGAAATTTTTATAGAAGATAATAGGTTAGATTTAAGCGAAGATTTATCTTCCGAGTTCACGTATGCAATAGATGATGTTACTGATTTTGCTTCGCGCAATACTAATTTTTCAAAAACAATTATTCTGCCCGGAAATGCAGTCAACAACAAACTATTTGGTCACATATTCGACTTTAACAACGCCAATTTCTATAACCCTCTCGAAGATAATGTGGGTTACAACTTTAACGCATTCAAATCAGCAAAGTGTGTTATTTATGTAGATAAAATACAAATCTTCAAAGGTGTTATCCGCCTATTAGAAATAACAATCGACCGCGGTACAATAGAATACGAATGTGTTGTATTTGGCGAATTGGGTGGCTTTGTCAATGCATTAGGAATAAAGAAGCTTGAAAATTTAGATTTTTCTCAATACGACCACGCTTGGAGTTACAATAACATTGTTAATTCGTGGGAACAAGCATCGGGGACAACGGCAAGCGGTATGGGGTATTTTTATCCATTAGTCGATTACGGGCAAGTATCGCATTCTAATAAAAAGAATTGGAATTTTACTGCCTTTCGCCCTGCATTGTTTGTTCGTGAGTATATGGATAAAA
>Ga0315901_10002198_pt1 | contig 27327 bp, 23 predicted proteins | sample LakEriMetagenome_10_FD_203761 | JGI IMG/M metagenome (GOLD analysis project Ga0315901, IMG submission 203761) | Freshwater fungal communities from buoy surface, Lake Erie, Ohio, United States - Buoy 2 MA116 | ecosystem: Environmental > Aquatic > Freshwater > Lake | place: USA: Lake Erie, Ohio...
CGGGCTTTTTGCCATTGAAAAACTTTCGGGTGAGACACTGTCTTTGCGCTCACTGAGTGGAAAAAGATCACCGTCTAGGCTGTATCTTTGGGCTCAGGCTCAACACTTGAAGGTCAATTGGGCTTGGCAACGGTGGTCGAGTCCTGTGGACGAACAGCCTGTTGGACAGTCCTGTCAACGGTGGATACATACGCCCCCGCAGCAAAATCCGGTTGCTCATCGTGTGGCGCAATCAAGATATTTTGTCAGGGGGACGATTTTTTCCGAAGTCCGCGTTCAGCCAGCAGAACATGCGACCATAGAAGTCGATCTTGTGCGCGGTGGATGGTGGATTCAGCCAAAGAATGGTCAGCGGATTTTGTTGATTCAGGCCCGCCGTGCAACAACGGGCGTCTTTGAATCTCACCCGATTCAATTCGATGGCCAACGTAAAAAGATAAGATCCTCTAGCGAACGGCACTCTTTGGAGCGGCGCGCAAAAAATAACTACAAGCATTTCGTTTTGCCAGGGTGGGAGTAGGCTGCTAACGTGCTTGAAGCAACAGCAATCAACAGGGGTCTTTTATGACAAAATGCGTTGAATTCAAAACTCATGAAACCATTACAGGTGCAGGTATTATTGAAATTTCGAGGCCCGAGGCTTTGAATGCATTGAACCAAAATGTTCTTGATCAGTTGTCAATGACGCTGGCTGACGTCGCTTCACGAACAGACCTAAGTGTGATCGTCTTGCGCTCCGCAGGAGACAAGGCCTTTGTTGCAGGAGCAGACATCAAAGAAATGCTGAATTTCAAAAGCGAAGATGCACATCAGTTTTCGCGACGGGGGCAAGCGGTCTTTGAGGCGTTGTCTAGTCTTCCTCAAGTTGTCATTGCGCAAATTCAGGGGTTTGCTTTGGGCGGTGGCCTTGAGCTGGCACTTGCGGCTGACTTTATGATCGCTTCGCAAAATGCCAAATTCGGTTTGCCTGAGGTGGGGCTGGGATTGATTCCTGGATTTGGAGGAACTCAGCGATTGGTGGAGCGCATTGGCTACGCCCGTGCTTTGGAATGGATGACGTCCACCGAGCGGTATCCTGCAGAGACGGCATTCTCGTTGGGTTTGTTGAATCGTGTCGTCCCTGCTGACATGCTGGTTCAAACGGTTGAGTCTCTAGCACAAGCCATTGCTTCCCAAGGCCCGGATGCGGTGCGCGCAGCGAAGCAATGTGCGCGTGTTGCACGTTTGCCTTCAGGCAAAGCAGGCTTTGAAATTGAAGCACAGTGTTTTGCACAGCGGTTTGAGGGTGTGGAAGCGAGGGAGGGCTTGCAGGCTTTTGTTGAAAAGCGCAGGCCCAATTTTCGAACATCCACTGTGACTTCGAGGTCACCATGATACCCACCTTTGGAAACGCAGGTGTGGCAGATGAAAAGGTCAGTATTGACTTGCAGACGAAGGAAGGTCGGAGCTTTAAGACCATCCGTGTGCGTCGCGGGACAAACCTATGGGTCGCTCTGCGTCGTTTTGGCATCCCAGTCGGAGCATCGTGTTCGGGTGTTGGGGTCTGTGGCAAGTGTGCTGTGCGGGTTCTCAATCAAGGTGATAGTTCTGTTTTGAGCGAACCAACTGAATTGGAAAAGCAGACGCTGGACAAGCAAGGATTACAGTCGGACGTGCGCTTGTCGTGTTTGTGCCGGGTAAATTCCGATCTGGTTGTAACAGCAGATTACTGGTGATTCAGATGGCCTTCGTCAGCCCGTTTGAATCTCTGTGAGCGGGTTTCGGCAGCGGGATAATCAATTTCTTGAACTCATGAAAGACCTGACTTTCTGTCGGTGATAACTGCCTCCGGCGCAGATCTCTATGAAGCATTAAATGTAGAACTTCGATTCCCCGCTTGACGACATATAGGATGTTGGGCTGGTAGGTTTTGTTCGATTCCAGATAATCTTTTGAATAGACGCTTAGTAGCCATTGGCCCACATCGAGAATAGCAGACCGATAGTCATTGTGTTCTTCGAGTCTTTGTGCATTGACTGCTGCACTCAGCAAATTGGAAATTGTTTCAAAATCTTTCTCTGCCTGTGGCACCAGAGGTTCGTCCTGTTTTGGATGTCCAAAAAGCTTGAGGGCCAAAGAAATCCGTTCACTGGAATTTCGGTAAATTTCCTTAACCGTCCTCTTTTTGTCTGCAGACGTTGCTGACACTGTGACCTCACTCTATCTCAGACTGCCAATTTGACGGGTGTTTCGTTCTTTTCTTGATTGACGGATTCGTCCCTTTCCGCTTGATTCTCAACGGTCAGATACGAGACGCGACCTTCAATACGGGCACCGTCATCCACAACAAGACGTTTGGCTGTTAGGTCGCCGTAGACTCGAGCGGTTGGACTGAGGCGCAGGAGATCAGAGGCCCGCAAATTGCCGTCAATGCGTCCATTAAACAGTATGACAACGCCGTTGAGATCTCCGGTAATCATCGCTGATTCTTCTACGGTCAGAACACCATCGCAGATGATAGAGCCCTCAACATGACCGCCAATACGTGATTCGCCCTGAAGGAACATCTTTCCTTGAAAGCTGCACCCATCAGCCAACATCGAGATACCACGAGCCTTGGATTTCGTCGTGGCTTCTGGTTGACGGCGGGCGGCGTTCTCAGTCTGTGGTTTCTTTGAAAACACGTCTGACTCCTGCAGAATAGAGAACAGGGTTCTGACTGATCTCTCTTTCTAAGGATACGTTGATTTGATGGAGCGGAAGGTGAAAGAAGTTTCGCCAGACAAACGGGTGACGCACGGCACAAGATCGACGGGACTTCGTCGGCTATGGATTCAACGGTCGATCAGCTTGGCGAATGTCCGCGTTTTAAGAATGCGCAGCATCGAGAGAGTCTATGGCAGTGTCAGACGATTGGGTGATTCCTGTGGCTGCCAGAGCGAGTCACGCTTTCCTTTGCCGGAAGAAAATGCACGCCTGGTTCTTGCTTTGCATGCAGATGAGAATCGCGGCCACATTCGGGAGACAACGCTGTGTTCACTTCTTCCGACAGGCTGGTTGATTTTGCCTGCGGATTCAGCCGGATTTTCGTGGTTTGAAATTATAGAAATCGAAAATATTTCGAAGATTTTTGAGGAACAATCGCCATCTGCAGACAGTCGGGTTCACACAGTTCATTCATGGCAAGAGCTCGGGCGCGGTGGTTCCGTGTCTTTTCGAATGATTCCCAAAAGTGAGTTCTTTTCAGACTCACTGCTGATGCGAGAGCGTCAGGAGCTGATTCTTGAGATCTTAAGAAAAAACAGAAACGTCTCGCATGTAAATTTGTGTCTTCCACAGTCATCGGGTCAGGCAGCTGAATCGTTGGGATGGTCACAGTGGGAAGCGGCAGGCCTTGTTGTTGAGCGGAACCATCAAAGATGGATTCCTGACTGGCAGAGCGGTGACATGGCCATTCGGCTATTTACAATTTACACTTTAACTCGAAAGGACACCTGACTTCGGGATCCCACTGACACAGACGGACAATCAAATTGGTCATAGGCCAATGTGTTGCGTGTGGATGGTGACCGAATGAGCAGGTGAGTGTGTTTTTGAATGAAGAGATTTTTAATGCAACTTGATTCACAGACAGCCGCGCGCTTTCGTATGCGCTTATTTACGGGTGCTGTTTGTGTTGTAGGTGCCGTTTTTGTTCAGGCTTTCGAGGCGAACCCTCAGAAAAATGAGACCAAAGATTCTGCAGTTGTGACTGGGCAAAAAAATGCCGCAGAGACCGAAAATTCCTTCGATCCAAACTCTGAAAATGCATCGCAAAAAATCGGCGGCAGTTTTCAGACTCAGGGTTACCGCGATCCGCGTGAGGAATTGAACAACGAGCGGCATGCATTCAAGACACCGTTCGGCCAAATTCAGTGGCGCGATATTGATAAAAAGCTGATGTTCAAAGATCGAGAAGCGTTCGTTAACTACAAAGGTTTCACTCTAAAGCTGACGATTCAGCCGGAATTACAGGCAGCCCTTGAACAAACTCTTCGCGCGCAGCGTAATATCGCTGGTGCAACGGTCATTCTTGAGTCACGCACGGGGCGTATTCTTGCTATGGTCGAAAGTCGCGGTGATGCCAAAAGCCCCTTGGTGACGGAAGATTCGATCACGGTGGCGGCACGTGCACCTGCGGCCAGCCTGATGAAGATCGTCACCGCAACTGCTGCCATTGAAAAGAATGGTTTGGATCCTGAACAAGAAATCCCGTTTCAAGGTGGATGCGGGCATTTGCGTAACAGAAACTGGTTGCGAGATGGACAATCGGACCGGCAACATATGACACTGGCACATGCCTTTGGCATCAGTTGCAACACAGTCTTTGCGCGCCTGGCGCTTTATGAAACCGGATTGGCAACTCTGCGCCAATATGCTGAAAAATATATGTTCAATCGACCCATTCCAAGCGATTTGCGGATTGAGACGAGTGCCGCCTTAATGCCTGCATTGGAAATGGCGACAGCGTTGGAAGTGGGCGAGGCTGGCGCAGGATTTGGTGCATCAAAGATTTCACCTGTCCACGCGGCTATGCTCTCTGCGGCTGCAGGAAACAGCGGCGTGCTGATGGCTCCCTTTTTGGTGGATGCGGCATTTGATGCGTCAGGCAAACAGGTCTATACAGCAACGCCGCTCGAAATTTCGCGAATTTACTCAAAGAGAACAGCTGATAAAATGTTAAAGCTGATGCAGGAGACGATTCTTGCAGGAACGAGCCGTAAATATTTCCGGCGGCGGGAGACGGCAGGCGATCGTTTCGAAATTGGAGGAAAGACAGGAACTCTTTCGGATGCAGAGGAACGGGGAACTCTTTATACTTGGTTCAGCGGTGTGGCGCCCTTGGAATCTCCTCAGAATGTTGCCATCGGAACGGTGATTGCAAGTCCGAAAACTTGGGTTGTCCGTGCAAGTTCGGTCGCGCAGTTGAGCCTGGCGCAGTATCTAAAGATCGATCGGCAGGATCGCAAGAACCCATCAAGAATCAGTCAATAATCTGAAGTGGCTGACGCAGCGCGAACTGGAGTGAGCATGGCCGGCCTTTCTTTTGTTGATATCGTCTTTCCGCAATTCGCGGGGCCTCAGTGGCAGGGTGGGGTATCCCTCTTCCGCTCGGGAAGTGTCGTCAACTTGTCTTTTTATGGTGAATTGGTCAGCGCGCGAGTGCGTGCAGGGATTGGTGAAAATTACGACGTCCGTTTGAAATTGCATGCTCAAGGCAAAGGTGTGCAGTGGATGGAGTGCACCTGTCAGGCAAATCGTCGGCGCGGAGAAAAATGCGCACACCTGGCCGCTCTTTGTCTTGTACTTGATCAAGATCGCACTGACGTCTTGGAGAAATTTGGTCTTTCTGGACTTGGTTCCGACAAATATCTTTTTAAAAAGGAAACAACATTTGAAAATGTTCTGCTGAAAGAGGATGAATCCCTTTTGCACGGGCAGATAATAGCAGCAGGAACGGACGCAACACGCGGTCTTGGAGTGATTCTTTCCGAAGGTAAAGCGCAGATTTTAGATTGCCAATGGAATGAAGCTGATTGCGCATTACAGCTGACCGTCAGTTATGGCCAGAGCAAATCTCTGACCTACAATCTTTCCGTTGATGATGCCATTCGTATTCTGACAGCGCCTGAATTGACGAACCAGCTGCCTAAGCGGGTGACGACACTTGTGAACCAATCATGGACTGCCTGGCGAGTTTTTGATTGTCGGAAGCAAGGGACCGTTGGGATCAATATTTTTAGAACTGTGGTTTTGAAAGATTCCTCGGGGCGCTCACGCAAAACGCTCGAACTCCAAGGACTGGACGTGCGCAATGTTGGTCGTACCGGTCTTTATGTCCCTAAGTCTGGCCTTGTTTTGTATAAAGATGGAATGACGACCCTTCAGGTCTCCCGCTGGGATGAGTACCCGCGTCTTGCCAATTTAGACAACGATACGGCTGCGCTGTTGATTGAAACAGGTTTTGCCCGTTTGCGTCAAACAGCAGAAGTAAAGGTCGCTCCTGAACTTGCAAAAATCAAAGTTTTTTCAAAGCTGACAATTCCAGAACTTAAACTCAAATCCAATATCGATGGATCGTTTTTTGTCGAACCGACTTTCCGTGGATTGTTGGGTGCCGCTGCTGCGGATGATGAACGTCCATCAGACGCAGAGACTGTGCGAGGTTCGGAGCTCACCATTGAAGAGGGCGGTGTCTCAAAAGCAACCCATGAAAGCTTGTTGGTTTCAATCTTGCGCGCGCGTGCCGAAGGGCGAAAATTCATTAATACGAAGCAGGGTTGGTTGAAACTCCCCGAAGAACTTGATTGGTTGGCCCAGCGTGTTCAGTCGGATGGGCGTGTCAAGTTAAGCACCATGGAAGTGATCAAGTTTCGCGAACAATTCGCCTCAGACAGTGAGATTGTCGGAACGGGTGATGTTGTGGCTCGCCTGCGTTCGGGTTTGGTGGCCATGCAGGACATCGAGTTGCCAAGTTTGTCGTCCACACGCTTGTCATTGAGGCCGTATCAACTTGATGGCTTTAAATGGCTGTGGTGGCTGTACTCAAATGGTTTGGGTGGTCTCCTCGCAGATGAAATGGGTCTTGGAAAAACACACCAAACGATGGCACTTATTTCGGCCATTGCGAATCGCGAGCCACGAAAAATCACTCTGGTGGTCTGTCCGACGAGCGTGATAGATCATTGGCTCGACAAACTCGCTCAGTTTGTCCCGGACTTGCGTGTTGTTTGTTATCATGGTGCAGCCCGCAAGCAAGAGGCCTATAAACGTCCTGCCCAGCACATTGTTTTGGTGACAAGCTACGGTATTTTGCTTCGCGATTTTGAGTTTTTGTTACGTTGTCCGACCGAGCTTGTGATTTTAGATGAAGCTCATTTGGTGAAGAACCAATCAACGCGAACATACCGCGCGGCTGTTCGTTTGGCGAGTCGCATGCGACTCTGCCTGACAGGAACGCCTCTTGAAAATGATTTACAGGAGCTGAAAAATTTATTCGATTATATTGCGCCCAATTATCTGGGTTCGGATGCAGAATTTCGCAAAAAATATGTGTCAGACAAGCGGACCAACCCATTGGCCGATCTGGAACTGCAGAGGCTCATTCATCCATTCAAACTCAGACGCAACAAGAGGGATGTGTTGACCGATCTGCCGGACAAGGTGGAAGACATTCGTCATTGTAATCTGAACAAGCGACAGGTCGAACTATATAATGAGGCCCTGGCCTTGCGCGGTCGTGAATTGGTGGAAGCACTCGAGAGTGAACAATCCCCCATCCCCTACGTTCACATTTTTTCGATCATCTCTTTTCTTAAACAGATCTGTAACGACCCTGCTCTGCTTGATCCCCGATATGAGACCGTCGGGAGCGGAAAGCTCGCGCTCTTTGATGAGATTCTTAGCGAAGCTCTTGCGAGCGAGCAAAAGGTTGTGGTGTTTTCGCAGTATGCAAAGATGATCAACCGATTGAGTGAGCGCTTGAGCCAGCGGGGGGTCCGTCATGTTGTTCTGACTGGGCAATCCACCAATCGCGGGCAAATCGTCAAACAGTTTCAGGAAGACAATCAGATCCGCGTCTTTTTGGGTTCGTTGCTAGCCGGTGGCACGGGAATCGACCTGACGGCTGCAACCGTGGTCATTCATTTCGACCGCTGGTGGAATGCCGCAAAAGAAAACCAGGCGACCGACCGAATTCACCGTATTGGTCAACAGAGGAACGTGCAGGTCTATAAGCTTGTCACCAAGGGGACTCTCGAGGAGCGCATCGACGAGATTATTAACCGCAAAAAGCTGATATTTGAGAGGTTTGTCGAAGAAGATGCGGAAATCTTCAAAAATCTCTCAAGAGAAGATTTGCTTAAACTTCTAGCACCTGCCCGGGCCAGTGATGCGGTCGAGAACCTCGATGAAATCGAAACACCCTCTATGGATGCTCTGGTCCAAGAGGGAGTCATTGAGTCGCATCAAATCTGAGTTTGATAGCTTAGGAACTCTTGCTGAACGGACGGCTCGGGGTTAAAACCAGCCGTCTTTGTAACCTTTCGACATCCAAGAGGTCCGATTATGAGCGTCCATCCGTGGCATCCCTGGCACACTGTTGCAGTTGGCAAAAAGGCCCCCTCGATCGTTCATGCGATCATTGAAATTCCCCGTGGTTCAAAATGCAAATATGAGATCGATAAAGAGTCGGGCATGCTGCTGATGGATCGGGTGATGTCGAGTTCGGTGGTTTACCCGACAAATTATGGATTTATTCCTCAGACATACTGCGACGACGGTGATGCGCTCGATATTCTTGTGCTGGGTCAGGATCCGGCCGTTCCGCTTTGTATCATGAATGCACGCGTCGTCGGTTGTTTGAAAGTCATCGACGGCGGTGAAGAAGATGACAAGATTATTGCCGTGCATGCTGATGATCCCCAATACAAGCACATCACCGAATTGTCTGAGGTGAATCCGCATGTGTTGAAGGAAGTGGAACAGTTTTTCCGCTCCTACAAGGCACTCGAAAAGAAAGTCGTCGAAGTCGGTGCATGGCTGCAGCGTGCGGACGCAGAGAAGATTGTCGAAAAATCATGTGAATTTTACAAATCTAATCTGAATAAATTGGTTGGAAAATAAAGGAAAAAAACGTGGGCTCACAGCTGCCTCTTATGCGGACTCCCTTGAATGATGATCATCGGCGACTCGCTGCGCGGATGGTGGATTTTGGTGGATGGGATATGCCGGTCCAATATTCCGGTGTCATCGATGAGCACAAAATTGTGCGCACCTCCGTTGGTCTTTTTGATGTCAGTCACATGGGCGAACTGATTGTGTCGGGCCGCGGTGCAAACGATTTTCTTCAGCGCATGGTGACCAACGACATCACCAAGGTCGCCATCGGCCAAGCTCAGTATTCGGCTTTGTGCAAAGAGGATGGTGGTGTTGTTGATGACATCATCGTCTATCGTCGAGGTTTGGACAGCTTTTTAATTTGCGTCAACGCTTCCAACGCCACCAAAGACGAAAATTGGTTACGAGCACATCTTCCTTCGTCGGGCGTAGTGCTGGAAAATCAATCCGACGATTACGCACAGATTGCCGTGCAAGGGCCGCGTTCACGTGAACTCGTGCAGCAAGTGGTCGATATTAATATCTCTCAGCTCAAGTACTATTGGTTTGCAGAAGGAAAAGTCCTTGGCCAACCCTCGATCATTGCCCGTACAGGCTACACCGGAGAACTTGGTTACGAACTCTATGTTCCCGCAGCCGGAGCCTCCCGTATTTGGACGGCGTTGGTTGAAGGAGCGCATAAGTTTGGGGGCAAGCCCTGCGGACTCGGTGCTCGTGATACGTTGCGTCTCGAAATGGGTTATCTGTTGTACGGCAATGATATGGACGAGAGTATTTCAGCACTGGAATGCGGTCTGGGTTGGGTCACCAAGTTTGCAAAGGGTGAGTTCATGGGCAGCAAGGCGTTGGCCGCACAAAAAGAGGCCGGCCTGCGTCGTCAACTCATTGGTTTGCAGATGACCGACAAGGCAATTGCACGACATGGCTACAAGGTGTTTTCAGCGATGGAAGGTGGACAGGAATTGGGTTGGGTGACCAGTGGAACAGTGGGACCCAGTCTTGGTTTAAATATCGGCATGGCCTTTGTCACACCCGAATTCTCTGCGCTGGGCACCGAGCTTTTCATCGAAATCCGCGGTGAAAGAAAATCAGCAAAAGTGGTCAAAAAACCATTTTATGGACAAGGAACAGCACAGCTTTAATCAACGCTCGACGCCTTTGGGCAGTTGGCGCGCAGAAAAAGTCGCGCTGTAGCCGGGGGCTTTTTTTCAAGGGAGTTTTTCTCATGAGTCAATATCCAAAGGACCTTCAATACACCAAGGAACATGAATGGATTCGTGTCGACGGGTCGACGGGCGTTGTCGGCATTACATCGTTTGCGATCGAACAGTTGGGCGACGTTGTCCATCTCGACCTTCCGAAAGTCGGAGCAAAATTCAAGGCGGGTGAATCATTCGGAACGATTGAGTCCACTAAAACGGTGTCCGATCTCTACATGCCGGTTGCAGGTGTTGTAACTGAAGTGAACACAGCACTGACGGCGGCTCCTGAAGACATCACGCAGGATCCTCACGGTACAAAATGGTTGGTGAAGGTGACTCTCGATGGTTCACCCTCCAATTTGATGAGTGCCGATCAATATCAAAAGTATGTTGCCGAAGCTGGAAACCACTGAATTCTCAGGCCAGGGTGGGGCGTCTGACAGGACGCCCTTTCTGATTGTTCATCCTTAAACGAGAGCGCGATCATGACTTTTCAACATCGTTTTCTCCCGACAACAGCCACAGACCGAGCAGAGCTTTTGAAAGCCTGTGGAGCATCAAGCATCGAGGATTTGCTCATAGGCATTCCCAAAAATGTTCGCTTTGATGGAGTTCTTCCGAGCGGCCCCGCACAATCTGAACTTGAAATCCGCCGTCGGATTCGAGCGCTGATGAAGGACGGTCGTTACGCCCGCAATGCACTCAGTTTCATTGGTGCCGGAATTTATGAGCACATGTGCCCTGCGGCTGTGAATCAACTCACGTTGCGGGGAGAGTTTTTGACCTCTTACACGCCGTATCAACCGGAAATGTCACAAGGCACCCTGCAGGCGTTGTTTGAATTTCAAACGATGGTCGCGGAACTCTTTGGGATGGATGTCTCCAATGCTTCGCATTACGATGGCTCGACTTCGCTTGCCGAGGCCGCATTAATGGCCATGAGATTGAATAAGGATCGTAACAGGCTCTTAGTGTCAGCGGCTGTGCATCCGGAATACGTTCAAGTGTTGCGCACGTATTTGGCGAATCTCGGTGTTGAGCTTGCATTCGTGCCCCTCGACGCGGGAGTAACGTCTCTCAATTCGCTTAAGAGCCTCATTAGTGAACAGGTTTTGGGAGTCATCATTCAAAGCCCGAATTTCTATGGCTGCGTTGAAGATCTAGAAGCTGTGGGAGCTGTGGCAAAATCCAAAGGTGCGTTGTTTATTGTCAGCACACCAGAGACATTAAGTCTGGCTGTGTTGCCCTCGCCGGGAGAGTGCGGCGCGGATATTGCAACCGGTGAAGGACAAAGTTTCGGAGTACCGCAGAGTTTTGGTGGCCCGTTTGTCGGACTTTTCACTTCCAAACTCGAGTACGTCCGTCAAATGCCGGGTCGCTTATGCGGTGAGACAGTCGATTCTCAGGGCCGTCGCTCTTACACACTGACACTTTCGACACGTGAACAACACATCCGGCGTGACAAAGCGACGTCGAATATTTGTACCAACCAAAACTTGATGGCTCTGTGGGCGACGATCTGGTTGACGATGTTCGGTCGTGAAGGATTTTACGAGCTTGCTGTGCAGAATTTATCAAAGACCGAGTATGCCAAAGAAAAATTACTTTCGACCGGCAAAGCGCGCCTGCGATACGCACAGCAAAAAACGTTCAATGAGTTTGTGATTGATCTCAACAAACCGGCGCAGGAATTTTTTGAAGCAGCTGCAGCACGAGGCATTGCGCCCGGTGTGCCGTTGAGCCGTTTTGATGCGAACGATACGGCAGGGTTACTTGTCTGTGTCACCGAGAAAAAGTCGCGCGAAGATATCGACAGTCTTGCACAACTATTGCGTGAATTGGCGTAAGGAGAATGACCATGGATTTTTTGAAAAAGAGCACAGGTCATGCCGTTGTTCTCGAGGAACCACCTAGTTTTGAAACATCGCGTCCGGGAGCCTTGGCAGTCGATTTGCCTGCATTGGATGTGCCGCGTGTTGATCCGAAAAATGTTTTTCGCAAGGTCAGGGCGCGTAAAGCACGATTGCCGGAATTGAGTGAACCCGAAGTCATCCGTCACTTTACCCGCATGTCGACTTGGAATTATGCGATTGATTTGGGGATCTATCCGCTCGGCTCATGCACGATGAAATACAATCCGCGTCTCAACGAAGAGATTGCGCGCAGCGGAGAACTCAGCGAAGCGCATCCCTATGACCCCATCGAATGGAGTCAAGGGCATTTGCGTGTCATGTGGGAGCTGACTGAAGATCTCAAAGGTGTGACAGGTATGCCTGGTGTTTCGCTCCAGCCCGCCGCCGGTGCGCATGGTGAGTTAACTGGTCTGATGCTTGTCTCGGCCTATCACAAAGCCAAGGGGCGTGAGCGAAAGACGATTTTAACTGCTGACACTGCACACGGAACAAATCCAGCTTCAGCAGCACTTGCGGGTTTTCAAATCGTTCAAATCGCAACAGGCGAAGACGGCGTCATTCATCCGGAGGCACTCGCCGCTGTCCTGAACGACGACGTTGCGGCACTCATGACGACAAATCCAAACACGTTGGGTATTTTTGAGAAGAATATTCTGACAATAGCAAACATGTTACATGAGAAAGATGCCCTTCTTTACATTGACGGTGCGAATCTGAATGCTGTCTTGGGACTTAGCCGGCCTGGTGATTTTGGTGCCGATGTCATTCAGTTCAATTTGCATAAGACATTTTCAACGCCCCACGGTGGAGGTGGTCCGGGCTCTGGACCGATTGCGGTTTCAGAGCGCTTATTGCCTTTCCTTCCAGTGCCGCGGCTTGAAAAGCAGGGCGAGAAAATTGTCCTTGTGGACAAAGCGCCGCAATCGATTGGCCGCGTGAAGGCATTTTTTGGAAACTACGGAATGTTCATTCGCGCTTGGTGTTACATTCGCGCATTGGGCGGCGAAGGTCTTCGTCAGGTGTCTGAAAACGCGATCCTCAACGCCAATTACATGCGCTCGCAGTTGAAGGATGTTTTGCATCTGCCCATCAACGCTCCAACGCTTCATGAAGTTGTGTTTAACGATCGTCACCAGCGCGACGTGAATCTCGACACAACGAAAATGGCGAAGCGGCTCATTGACTATGGCATGCACCCAATGACCGTGCATTTTCCTTTGTGTGTTAAAAATGCGATCATGATTGAGCCTACGGAGACAGAAAGTCGTTCTGAAATGGACCGATTCGTGAATGCGTTGAAGGAAATAATTCAGACTCCCGAAGTCGAAAAGGCTCCGACGCGCGTGTTTCGTGAGCGGGTTGATGAAACTAAAGCAGCCCGTGAATTGAAGTTGAAGTATTCTTTCAGCGAGAAGTATTGAAAAGTATTAAAAAATTAGAAGTAACAGGTGTTTCTGTTTTGGAAACACCTGTCTCTCACTTTTTTCTTCCAGAACTCCTCAGTTTTGACTTAAGACAACTCTAGGACTCAACACAGGCCAAAGATGAGGGCCTGTGTTCTTTAGGTCAGAATTGCGCGACCGAAGGTTGGTCGGTAGCGATTTTTTTAGGTTCAATGAAGGGATAGAGTTATGTTGAAAAAATTTTTTGCGACCGCCGGTCTAATGTTTGCTCTCTGTGCTTGTGGCAGCAAATCATCAGAATCTTCGGTGATTTCTCAAGAATCAATCTCCACGGGCTCTCAGTTGGTTTCAGCTCAGGATCCCGCTGTTGTGAGCTTTGTTGACGTCAGCAGATACGTCGGGCTCTGGTATGAAATTGCTTCCATTCCACAAAGTTTTCAGAGTTTTTGCCAATTCACGACTGCTGAATACGCGGTCTTGTCGCCCACTCGGATCTCTGTGGCAAACAAGTGTCGTGTTGGATTTGTGCCGGTGAGCATTTTCGGAACTGCAGATGTGGTCGACACTTCGAGCAACGCGATTTTGGAAGTGTCTTTCAATAATGTGTCACGCAAAGGAGATTATCGTATTGTTGCGCTTGCAGATGACTACTCCTATGCGCTTGTCACAAATGCAGCACGTGATGCGCTCTTTGTTCTGAGCAGAACTAACCAATTGGACGAGCAGATTTATGCAGCTCTTTTAAAGCGAGCTGCAGACGTCGGTGTCGACATCAGTCAGGTTAAAAAGACAAAGCAGCAGTAAAGCAACGAACGCGGTCTTCGATGCATGGGCGGAAAATCTGAATCAACCTAACGAAACGGAGGCACTCACCCAACGCTCAAGTTGCGGATAGGGGAGTGCACCGCTCTGTCTGACTTTTTCTTTCTCGCCTTCAAAAATAATCAAGGTCGGAATGCTGCGAATACCAAATCGCGCGCCTGCGTCTTGATGTGCCTCGGTATTGCATTTGAGGAAGAGCGCTTTTCCTTTGTGTGTGCTGGCAAATTGTTTGAACGTTGGTGCAAAGCCAACACAGGGACCACACCACGGGGCCCAAAAGTCAACAATCACGGGAATCGGACTATTGAGTATCGCTTTGGCGAGAACGGCACCGCTCACATCATGAACGCTGTCTGTATGATTTAGCGCTGTGGAGCACTTGCCACACTTTGCTTTGCCCGATTCAGTCTGAGGAGGAACTCTGTTGAGTGCACCGCATGCGTTGCAGGGAACCAAGACGGATTGAGACATAAAAGGCACCTCACTCGATGTATTCGCAGCCAGACATATACTTTTGCAGGGCTTTGGGAATTCGGATGCGACCATCTGCGGTTTGATGATTTTCAATCAATGGAATGAGCACCCGTGGTGTTGCAACTTCAGTATTGTTGAGCGTGTATACGAATTGATTTTTACCGTTGGCATCCTTGCTGCGAATCTTGAGTCGGCGCGCTTGGTAGTCGTAAAAACTCGAACAGCTGTGGGTTTCACCATAGGCATTCCGGCTGGGCATCCATGTTTCAATATCGTGTTTTTTGACCTGACCCTGACCGAGATCGCCCGTGCAGACCTTGACAACACGATAGGGCAATTCAAGGAGTTTCAGCAGATCTTCTGCATTTTTTAAAAGTTCCATGTGCAGGCGATCCGACTCTTCTTTATCTGGCTTACAAAGTACAACTTGTTCGATTTTCTGGAACTGATGGACCCTGTAGAGGCCTTTGGTGTCTTTGCCGTGAGCACCCGCTTCGCGCCGAAAACAACTCGAGTGTGCGCACAAACGAATTGGCAATTGCCCTGGTTCCAGAATTTCGCCGGCATGATAGCTGGCCAAACTGACCTCAGCGGTTCCCACCAGCCACATGTCATCCTTTTCAACAAAATAAGCTTGATCGGCTCCACCAGGGAGGTAGCCGGTTCCTTGCATCGCTGAAGAGCGCACCAACACAGGAACACTCATTAACGTGTAGCCTCGCTCGGTCAGCAGGTCGACTGCAAGATTATGAACAGCGCGTTCGAGCAGGGCCCCTGCACCGACAAGAAAGTAGCTGCGCGAACCTGCGATATTTGCGCCACGGCCGAAGTCAATGATCCCCAGCTTTTGCCCCAACTCGATATGGTCCAGCGGCTTAAAATCGAATGGAGGCGGGTTGCCTTCTTTTCGCCATTCAACGTTGTCCGCATCTGTTGCTCCTGCCGGAGTGTCTTCGGAGGGAGGGTTAGGTACAGTGGTCTGGAGGGCGCCAAATTCAAGCTCGATTTCGCGCAACTGCGCTTCAGCAAGGCTCAACCGTTGATTGACGTCCTTCATAGCTGCGAGGAGAGTCTCGCGTTCTTCGGGCGACTTCGCTTTTTTGACGGAATCTGAGCCTTCGTTGCGCTGGCGCCTTAGCTTTTCAGTTTCTTCAAGGACTCGTAGTCTGTTGTCGAAAATTTGTGCAAATCTTTCTGCATCAAAGGGCATTCGTTTTAATTGTGCTGCTTTGCTGATCAGTGAAAGGTTTTCGCGGACGAATTTCGGGTCAAGCATACCGGGCGTTCCTTCATTTCAGGAATGTTTCTATTTTTTAGCAATCAGTCACATGACAGCCATCTGGCGGCCATTGTTTATCGGTGTACACACCTTGGCAAGGGCTCCGCGGCGCATTTTTAGCGCTTTTGGGTGTTGACCGAAAGCGCTTCCTGCTTACACTCCCCCTGCTTTTCGGGTATGGCGCTCTTTGGAGGCAAAGCTATGTTTTTCAATTCGATTCCTTTTTTTGCATTGAGCCATGAATCGTCCAGTGAGGGCAATTCCTCTTCCAATATGACCGATCCGTCTCAGTCCTCCCAAAATTCAGGCAATCATTCTGATGCACAGGAGACGACTCAGGCACAATCGTCTGACAGACAGACGGCTACGGGTCCGGAGTCGGCAGATTCTGCAGGCCTTGAGCGTTCTCTCGATGAGATGACTCAAAAATTTAACGAAACAAATGATCGCATGTATCGAATCGCCGCCGACTTTGAAAATGCCCGGAAGCGTTGGGAGAAAGAAAAAGGCGATCTCAAGACCTACTGCATTTCGGAGTTCGCCCGCGACCTCCTGCCCGTCATTGATTCCTTTGACAAGGCAATGACTGCCATTGAGCAACTTGCCGTCAACGTGGAAACTGAAGAGGGCAGACAAGTGGCGTCCATTGTCGAAGGCGTTCAGCTGGTCTCGAAAGTGTTTTCCGAGACTCTGAAAAAGCATGGCGTTGAAAAACTTCCCGGCAAAGGGGAAGCTTTCAATCCGAATTTTCATAATGCGATTGCCAAAACGGTGGATGCGACTCTTCAACAGGAATTGGTCGTCGATGAATTTGTGGCTGGTTATCGCATTGGTGAAAGAATTTTGCGCACGGCGATGGTGCGGGTTGCAAGTCCGGACTGACAGGACGTGTTCAACCTCTTTTTTTTCTTTTGTTCGCCCGTGGCTGATGGTGCTGATCGCGAGTGTTCCGCTGTGGGCATTTGCAACCCCTTCCAAAGAACTTGTCAGTCAGGGTGAGAGACTTTTCCAGAAGCGCAATTTTGATGAGGCCTTTGAGAAATTCAATGCGGCGGCGCGTGATTCATATTTGGAGTCAGCTGATTTAGCGCATGCTCGTTGTCGCTTGGGAATTATTTACAGTATTCGCGACGTTCAAAAGCAAGCTCGTATGCATCTGGAATGGTCACTTGCTTCCAATTCATTGAGCGCAACACTTTTGCCGCTCTGCCATTATGCGCTCGTGCAAATTTATGTGATCGATAAATCCTTTCAGGACGCAAAGGCTCTTTTGCAGCGATACCCTGATACCGATTTTCCTCCGTCTTATAAGTCAAGAGTTCTGGCTTTGGGTGTTGCGGTCGCCCGTCAGCTGAAAGATACGGAATTTGAGGTGACACAGCTGTCGAAGCTTGCTCAGCAAATGGAGCAGGCGGATTTAAAGAGAGTGGAACTCAAAATTCTCGGTGACTGGTCGATCACACTTGAGCAGATTAAAAGCCGCTTGGGTGAATCACCCGAAGTCAGGGCGCGACCAAATGCACTATCCCACAGGACTCCAGTGACACAGTCAAATATGTCGCTCGACTCTGATTCGGTTGCTGCGATGCCAACCGGTCATTTATCTGAACGGGACATTTTGTCTCCTTTGCGTGAATTGAGACGGGGAGATCTTGACAAGGCAATCATTGAAAGCAGGAATCTCTCGATTCAAAACACGGCCCAAAAAGCGATCATCTCTTATTTGCAAATAGATAAAATTCGTGAACGTGCGGAGAATTTAATGAAGGATCCTCCGCGTGTCATGCGATTGGGAGTCATTCTACCGCAGGGCGGAGGCATGTTCGCACGATTGCAATTGCGCGCATTAAAGGGTCTGTCGGCATTTCTCAACTCCAGAGCGGCTAAGGATGTTGATTATCAAATTCATCTGCGAACGGTTGCTAATGACTCAGGTGCCAGCGAGAGGGCAGCTTTGGAACTCATTTTGAGCGAAAAGGTTCATGCCATTGTGGGACCCTTTTATGGTTCACAAGTACTTGGAGTGGCGACGGCAGCTTCATTTTATGGTGTTCCTGTGATGACCTGGGGTCCTGTGACTTCTGCGCACGAATTTGATTCTCGGTTCACAGTGCGGATTGGCACGTTGGCACGTTCGCAGGCCTTTGCGCACGTCGATGTCTTAAAGCGTGAAAAACAGAATTCCGTCTCGGTCCTGGCTCCGACCGATGGATACGGAGTAGAAATGACGAGAGCTTTTGAATCTGTCTGTAAGGCTGAAGGCATACAAATTCGTCAGGTGGAATTTGTTGACGATCAAACAGAACTTTTTCAGGAGCCTGTAAAGGCACTCTTGGGACCACAAGATGGAAAAAATCGAAGCGCCGATTATTGGAAGCTTGTTTCGGATGCGAAAAAAAAGGCTGCACAGGAAAAAAGAAAATTTGATCCGTCATCAATCAAGGCACCGGCTCATGTTCCTTTTGCCGCTCTCTTTGTTCCCGACGCTTTAGATCGAGTTCGTCTCATTGCAAATACATTTGCATTTTTTGAGGCGCGGAGCGTTCGGTTTTTGGGTGATCGGACGTGGCAGGAGGCGGGAGGAAGAACATCGATTGCTGATCAGTTTTTGAATGGAGCTCGTGTTTCTGTGCCCAAGGCTGGATCATTTCTTCCTTTTTTACAGAGGGAATTATCTGCGGGCGAGAGTGTTTTAGATATTGAAAGACAAGCCTTTGATACCGCTTTAATTGTGCGGATGGCTCATTATAAATCAGGTGGAAATAATCCTGCCCGCTTGATCGCAGCGATGCGTACAAATTCCTTCAGCGCGGAGGGTGCTGGCATTTATGGTCCAGTGGATGCTGCCGGTGAGCCACTCACGCACTTTGAAACGGCACCTTTTCAAAATGGGAAGGTTCTCAATCCCGGCACGGTGTTGGAAAACTCAACTCCTGAGAATGTTGCCAACGACGCAGCAGCTGAGCGAACAAAAAATTAGAGCTTATCATGACTCTCTTGCACTTTTTTCATTCACTTGTGAACGCCCTTGGTAACGGAATCTGAGGGTGAATTTTGGATTTCAGCTCTCTTATTGATTTTAGCTTTTGAACACGCAACTCTCCCGGTTGTCCGTTGTTCCCTGAAGTGGCTCGAGCATCTGCATTTGGAGCAAGGTCCCTTCCTGCTGGAGTCCCTTGAATTGAAACGCTATGCGTACTTATGAAGGCATCTGTCGACACCGGAATGTCCGTCTTCTTAAAGCGACCTGATGTGCGAAAACGATAATTTCGTCTGCGCAAAGGTTCGGAAGAGGAACAAGTAAATGCTACCTCCCACTCAACTTTTAGTTCGTTGACTAAAAATCTCTCAGTGCGTTTTCGTGTTCTGAACTGACGATCTGGCGTTTCCTGTGTCGGAACGGTCTTGAAGTGCAGCCCCCCAAGCCCACCTAATCCAGGCAGATATTGCACTTTGTCGATCCAGTCCTTGTTCTCATCTCCCCATTGATAGACCATGATCCGGCCCGCATTAAATCCGGGAGCTCCGGGCTGCCCCGGAAACAGTTGCGCATCCTGAGGGCGAGGTTGAGCTGTTTGAGCTGCAGAAACAGGATGCTCCAATGTTTGAAGGTGATTGAATCGCCCATTGATGAATGGGCCTTCCACGTGGACTTGACCCGCAACACCATCCGAACCGCAGTGACTTTGCGCTGCAGCACCCGCCTCTGAAGGAACCTCAGTAAAAATGGTGCTGCGCCATGATCCAGGAATAGCCTGATCATCCCAATTCCACCATTTCTGTTCTTCTCTGGACACCCACTCTACATTCGCTGCGTTGAGCGGGTCTTTAGTTTGTGTGTCGGACACTGGGACACATGTCTTTTGCGTTAAACAGGATCCATTGCTGCCCGGCTGACCATGTTCAGCTGATGTATTGATAGCAGGCAGTGAGAACGCAGTTGAATAAATCCGAACGTGACCAGAATTGTCTTGCTTTTTTGAGCTATCAATTTTGAGATAGCTGAAATCTGCACCCAGCAGCGTCAGGTTGTGTCCATTTGTCCTGATGAGTAAGGGCTGTTCTTTTGCGAAGGAACTGAAACTGAATGTGGCATCACTTGTGAGCTCCAAAACGCCACCATTTTCGGTCATGCGCCCCAACTGAGACAGAAGTCCTTCGTTCTTTTTGTCAGACATCCATTGGGTGAAATCTGTAGAGAGGCCGCCTTCGTGGACAATAATCCCATCGGCATTCGTGGCATCGGCATCATGGGGAAGATCATCTTCGTTCAATGACGAAGGCGTTGAAGATGAGGGAGGGTTTTCCTGAGATGAAGTAGAAGTGTTTGTTGCTTGAGACGGAGGGGGAGTCTCCTGTGTATGGACACCTTGAGGACCTTCCCTTCGAGTCTCTCCGACTGTTTCATCTTGTTCGGAATTGGAGTCATCCGTCCATTGTCCGCAATGTGTTGCTGTCAATGGAAGGAAGATAATAAAAGCTTTTGAAAACAGGGTGGTCAATCGAACGGTCCGCTTTTGGCTCATGGTTTCCCTCCGTTAAATGGCGCTCACTCGTCGCTGGCGCTATGTACGGGTGGAATGGACGTACGTAAATGATTCAAGATTTTGAACGATTTTTTTCAGTCAATGAATGAAATTGTTAAGGGCGTCCTTTTTCAGTTTGTTAAATTCTCAGTCGTACCCCAAAACCGAGCGACGGCAATCTGCCCAGCGCAAGGCATCTCGAATGCCATCGTCTATCGACTTCTCGGCTGACCATTTAAGTAACGACAAAGCCTTTTCGCAGCTTGCAAAAGAACCAGCGTTATCCCCGGGGCGGGGCGGTGCCTCTTTCTTTTTTAGTTCTTGCCCGAAGACACGTTCAAAAGATGCAACGAGTTCCTTGACCGTAACACCGCGGCCTGTTCCAAGATTAATGACCTCGTAGCAATCGCTCGCACTCCGCTGGGCAAATAAAGTTGAAAAATTCTCCAACGCAGAAACGTGGGCTCTTGCCAAGTCCCAGACGTGGATAAAGTCACGGAGGCCGCTTCCGTCGCGGGTCGGCCAGTCTACGCCGGTGATCTGAAAAGTGCCGAGTTTGCCACGTGCGCAATCAACAAGTTTGCCCACCACATGAGATGGCTCACGCACATGAATACCGCTCCTGAGCTTAGGGTCAGCACCGATGGGGTTGAAATAGCGAAGAGCAATCGCCTTTAATCCATAGGCAGAAGTGAAGTCTTTAAGCACCATTTCCATCATAAATTTTGTTCGCGCATAAGGACTTTGAGGATTTAGCGGCGACGTTTCCGATACCTTAAAATCAGAAGCTACGTCATAGATAGAAGCTGACGAGCTGAAGACCACACCTTCCATCTGATGTGTGCTAAGAGTTTTGAAGAATTCCAGAGATTTTGAAACATTTTCTTTGTAATATTCAAACGGCTTTTCCATTGATTCAGGAACCACAATCAGCGCAGCGCAATGGACAACAAGTTTGATGTCAGGATGGTCATTCAAAATGCGGCCGACGAGCGCACTGTCTGCAATATCACCCTCATAAAAAATACGCCCCTGCGTGAATGCCCGCTGGCCTGTTATTAAGGAATCCAAAATGACCGGACTATGACCCGCATCAACAAGTGCCGAACAGACCGTGCTTCCAATATATCCGGCCCCGCCGGTGACCAGTACTTTCACGCTTCACTCCTCATTGAACCTGTGGTAGGCGACTCGCTTTGGCAAAGCGTTTAAAGCCCACCAAGGACATACAAATGTTTCAAGATTACCTATTTTACGGGACTGATGTCGAGACTCGTTACGCATTTCGAATGCTTCACCTGACGTCCTTGGTGCGGCATGCACAGTCACTGCATGGATTGTCGGCAGCACGCGCAGAAATTCTCGGACAGGGCTTGCTGGCGGGCGTGTTGTTGGCCTCTGTGCTCGAAGACGAAGAGCGAATCAATTTGCGCGTTCAGGCCAGTGCCGATTTTACGATGGGGATTGAAACAACGCGACATGCGATGACTCGTGGCTATCTTGAGGTCGATCCCGAGTCACCCCTTGTTCGTGCGATAGATGACGGAGAGCATCCGGATTTGCCGCTCGTGATTCGTTCGCTGCGAAGTTCTGGTCATGCGCATTCGCTCTTTGAAGGTACAACAGGAACTCGCACAGCTTCGCTAGAATTTGCCCTGAACGAGCACCTCGCAGCAAGTTATCAGATGGGTTGCAAAATTCGGATGGATTGTTGGCACAGTCCTACTGATCAAAAGCTTTATGCCGTTGGTGCAATTTTTCTTGAGCTTCCGAAATTAAAAGAGGAGGTTCGACAGGCTCTTTGGTCACATGTTGATGCCTTGCCACCCCTCAGAACGTTATTCGGAGAGTCAGCACATGATCCGGATGCCTTTGCGCAACAATTGATTCCACATACCGTCCGGGCGATTAACAATCTGACTCCAAATTGGAGTTGTTCATGCTCGCAGAACTCTGTCGAGACGATGCTGCTCAAATTAGGTCAGCAAGAATTGCTGAGTCTTGCGGGCGATAAAAAGCCAGCTGAAATTCGCTGTCATTATTGCAACAAGACCTACGTGGTGACTGAGGAACGGTTGGCCGAACTCGCCCTCAGTCTGACCACCGTCAGTAGCGATACGCCTCTGGTTTGAACGGTCCTTCGATTGGGATGTGCAGATACTCCGCTTGTTTGTTTGACAGGCGAGTCAAGCTGACTCCCAACTTTTCAAGGTGGAGACGAGCGACTTCTTCGTCAAGTTTCTTCGGCAGAACGTAGACGCCGACCGGATAATTTTTAGTGTTTGTCCAAAGTTCGATTTGCGCAAGTACCTGATTGGTAAAACTTGTGCTCATAACAAATGACGGATGGCCGTTCGCGCAGCCAAGATTTACAAGACGTCCCTCAGCCAGCAAAATAATTTCGTTGCCGGAGGGCATCTTGTATTTGTCTACTTGCGGTTTCACATTGGTGTGTTGAACTCCCGGAATGGCTTTAAGTCCTGCCACATCAATCTCAACATCAAAATGCCCAATGTTGCAGACAATCGCCTGGTCCTTCATTTTCTTCATATGTTCAGCGCTAATCACATCGCAGCAGCCTGTGGCTGTGACAAAGATATGACCTTCAGGAAGTGCTTCCTCAAGAGTCCGAACTTCGTAACCTTCCATCACGGCCTGCAGAGCATTGATGGGATCAATTTCCGTGACAATCACACGGGCTCCCATACTACGCATTGATCGCGCGGACCCTTTGCCTACGTCACCAAATCCGCAAACAACAACAGTCTTACCCGCCACCATCACATCCGTGGCACGCTTGATGCCATCGACAAGCGACTCGCGGCAGCCGTAGAGGTTATCGAACTTGCTCTTTGTGACGGAATCGTTGACGTTGATCGCGGGGACCTTCAGTTCGCCGCGTTTGAGCATTTGGTGCAGGTGGTGAACACCTGTCGTTGTTTCTTCTGAAATTCCGCGAATTTCGCTCATCATCTGCGGATATTTTTTGTGGACATGAGCTGTCAGGTCGCCACCATCATCCAAAATCATATTGGGACCTTTTCCGCCCGCAAACTTGAGCGTTTGCTCAACGCACCACCAATATTCCTCTTCTGTTTCACCCTTCCAGGCAAACACTGGGATGCCTGCTTTTGCAATCGCCGCAGCAGCCGTGTCTTGGGTTGAAAAGATATTGCAGCTTGACCAGCGGACTTCGGCTCCCAAATCGATGAGAGTTTCGATGAGAACCGCGGTTTGGACCGTCATATGAAGGCAGCCGGCAATGCGCGCGCCTTTGAGCGGTTTTGTCTTGCCAAAGCGTTCACGGAGAATCATGAGACCGGGCATATCTTTTTCCGCGATTTCAATTTCGCGGCGTCCCTGTTGGGCAAGGGAAATATCTTTAACCTTATAATCCACAGCGTGCTCCTTCTCATAAATTGAGGCACAAACGATACAAAGAGATCAATTGAAGTCAAAACCAATATACGACCGAACCCGGACGGATTGAGTCGCCCCGCCGGTCAACGCTAGCCCAAAGAGACAATCGGCTCAAGCGATGTTCTGCTCAGTTTCGATGTCAGGTTCAAAAGCTTTTTTTCTGAGTCTTTATTCCCATTCAATTGTCGCTGGCGGCTTTGAGGTAATATCGTAAACAACCCGGCTAATTCCTTTAACTTCATTGGTGATACGGCGAGATACGGTACTTAAAAATTCGAGGGGGAGCTTTGACCAGTCTGCGGTCATGCCATCTGTGGAACCCACGCATCTAAGAGCAACGACGGAGTCGTAGCTCCGGCCGTCACCTTTTACGCCAACAGATTTAACCGGAAGAAGGACTGCAAACGCCTGCCAGACGGCATCGTACAAACCATCAGTCCTCAGCTGATCAATTAGGACTGCATCCACATCGCGCAGTAAATCCAAACGCTCCTGTTTGATTTCCCCCAAAACCCGCAACGCAAGGCCGGGGCCCGGAAATGGGTGCCGGCGGATAAATGCCTCTGGGATCCCAAGTTCGCGGCCTAACGAACGAACCTCGTCTTTGAATAAATGACGGAGCGGTTCAACGAGACTCATATTCATTTTTTCGGGCAGTCCGCCAACGTTATGGTGGCTCTTAATGACCTGAGCTTGTGCAGATGAGTGTGAGGATTCGATGACATCACTGGCAATGGTTCCCTGAACCAAAGCACGGCAGTGAGAAAATCTCTTACTTTCAGTCTCAAAGACATCAATGAACGTCTTACCAATAATTTTTCTTTTTTGCTCTGGATCTGTAACTCCTTTGAGCCTTTCCAGAAACAATTCAGAGGCACTGACCGGATGAACATTCAAATGTAATTGGGATTGATAGAGTTGCAAAGTGTCTCTAAATTCATTTTTCCTGAGAAGGCCTGTATCAACAAAAATACAGTGGAGTCTGCGACCAACGGCTTCGCTGACCAAAGTTGCTGCAACGGTTGAATCCACGCCCCCGCTCAACGCGCAAATAATCTCAGATTGATTGTTAATGTGAGTGAGTTGGTCATTCAAAACTTGCCGCGCGCGGGGTAAATAATTTTCGATTTGTTTTGCGCTTGATAGACCGCATAACTGATAGACAAAATGTGAGATGATCTCGCGGCCTCGTGTCGAATGATTGACCTCGGGGTGGAATTGCAATCCGATCAAAAGTCGATTTTTATCGACTATGACGGCGTTCACATGATCGAGACTTTCACAGACAACTTCGAAGCCTGGCGGCACACTTTCAACATGATCACCGTGACTCATCCATACCTGGCTCTTCAAAAATTCGGTAGGTAGAAGAGAATTTTGACTCTTCATGATGTTTAAATGCGCCAGACCATATTCAGCCTTTTTTCCACGACTCACTCGACCGCCAAGGTGGTGAGCCATGAGCTGCATACCGTAGCAGATTCCTAAAACGGGCCTGGAGCCATCGAACCAACGGGGATCGATGGAGGGTGCCTGAGCTTCGTAAACACTTTGCGGTCCGCCGGAAAGAATTACGCCTTTAATCTCGGACTGCTGCCCTCGCTGGTTGAACAGTTGCTCATCAGGCAGAGCGACCGCTACATCAACGCCTAATTCGCGGACAACACGATGCAGCACTTCTGTATACTGTGATCCAAAATCGATGATGAGAATCATAACGCAGTCCTCAAGAAAAAAATGTTCCACTGCATCGAGCGAATCCAACGAATCTCGCGCTCGTTCTAACCAAGTAAACCTGCTCCCCAGCAGAGAAACCTAATTATTCAAAACGGCCGTGTTGAATAATTAGGAGCCTCCTCGGTGATTTGTACGTTATGTACATGACTTTCCCGCAGGCCGGCACCGGTGATTTCGACAAATCGAGCGCACGCTCGTAGGTCTTCAATTGTACGTGCGCCGACATATCCCATTCCCGAGCGCAGTCCGCCCATGAGTTGATGCACAACGTCAGCCATAGGTCCTTTGTAGGGAACTTGTCCCTCAATCCCTTCAGGCACAAGCTTTTGATCGTTAACCGAGCCCTGAAAGTAACGATCTTTTGAGCCAAGTTTCATTGCACCCATGGAACCCATTCCACGGTATTTCTTAAAAACTTTACCCTGAAAAAGAACGCGTTCGCCGGGTGCCTCATCGGTTCCCGCAAACAAACTGCCCACCATGACCGCATGTGCACCCGCAGCAATAGCTTTGCAGATGTCACCACTGTCGCGAAGGCCTCCATCGGCGATAATTTTTACTTGCGATCCATTGAGTGCTTCTGCCACTGACATAATGGCTGTGATTTGTGGAACACCAGTGCCTGCAACGACCCGAGTTGTGCAGATAGATCCGGGTCCAATTCCAACTTTCACGCCATTAACACCGGCATTGGCGAGCGCGAGAGCCGCTTTTCCAGTCGCAATATTTCCTGCAATCAGAAAGATACTTTGACCATATTTGGTTCGAATGGTCTTCACTGCATCAATGACGCCTTTGCTATGACCGTGTGCCGTGTCGACGATCAAAAGATCGACTCCTGCTTCAACAAGTGCGGGGACGCGTTGAGTCAACTCTTCTTCGCTAACGCCAACCGCAGCACCGACGCGCAGACGCCCCCGCGCATCTTTTGTTGCATGAGGATATTCACGACGATTACGCAGGTCTCGCAACGTCATCAATCCACATAAATGACCTTGTTCATTGACGAGAGGTAACTTCTCAATTCTGTGCTTGTGCAGAAGTCTTGTTGCTTCATTGGCTATTGTCTCGGTCACTCTCTCCAGGGGTCCAGGAACAGTTAGAGTGATTAATCGCGCAAGAGGTGTCATGAGTTCTGCGATGGGTTGTGACTCTTGTTCGGCTCCGCGCAAGTCGCGCGAGGTGACGAGTCCCTTTAAGAGGCCCTGATGAATCACCGGCAAGCCAGATATGCTCTTCGCCTGCATCATGCGCTTTGCATCGCCAACAGTGGCATCCGAATTCAAGCAGTGTGGCTCGCTGACGATGCCCGCCTCACTGCGTTTGACCGCAGCTACATGAGCTGCTTGGTCAGCAGGCGGCATGTTTTTATGAATAATCCCAATGCCACCCAGACGTGCGAGTTGTGTCGCAAGTCGAACCTCTGTCACTGTATCCATAGCTGCCGAAAAGAGGGGGAGAGAGAGCTGGAAATCCGCAGCAAGCGATGTACTCAAATCGACTTGAGCGGGCAGCACTTCCGAAGCGTCTGGAATCATTAATACGTCGTCAAACGTCAGTCCGCGTAATGCAATTTTTGAAGAAAAATCGATAGTCACGAAGTCCTCCGAGAGGTAGGAAAAAAACCGATATAAGGAACTTCAATACCCCCAATTAACCTCGGTAGGGCAGAATATCAACCGAATTGTGTAAAAACATTGCAGTTATCGCTTCAGAAAAAAAATTAAAATTCCTCCCTTGACACTCCGACCGCACATCGCTAAACACCGCCGTCACGCAGAAATGCAGGTTCTTTGAAAAGAGAAGAAAGAAGTCACAGAGTGCGGGAAGAGCCGCACGCAAGGGCGAGAGGATTCGGGTGGCGACACTTGGAGATTTTTGCAACCGGCGTGAGGTTTTACCAAATGAACGTCA
>Ga0315901_10002201_pt1 | contig 27301 bp, 21 predicted proteins | sample LakEriMetagenome_10_FD_203761 | JGI IMG/M metagenome (GOLD analysis project Ga0315901, IMG submission 203761) | Freshwater fungal communities from buoy surface, Lake Erie, Ohio, United States - Buoy 2 MA116 | ecosystem: Environmental > Aquatic > Freshwater > Lake | place: USA: Lake Erie, Ohio...
TTTTGAGAAGCTCACCGCGTTTTGTAAATATGAGCGAGCGCCTGTTTGCAATAACGAATGTGAGAGGCTTTTGAAGCGCGCAATTCGACATCGCAAAAACTCGCTGTTTTTTAAAAATAGTGTTGGAGCTGACGTGGGTGATATTCACATGTCAGTGCTGCTCACTGCCAAGGAGAATGGACTCAACCCTGTTCATTACTTGGCTGCGCTGCTCAAGTTCGAAAAAGAACGCAAGCAAAATCCTGAGGACTTCTTACCCTGGAATTTCGCCGCCACTCTTGAGAGACTCAAGCTGCAACTCCCTCCACCGCTCTCAGAATAATTCATCTCTCTGCTTTAAATCCAACTGAAGTCTCGGGGGCTGCCGGGCCTCCCAGAAAGACTAATTTTCGAGTCAAATCTTCCTCAATCCAGTCCTTCAAATATCTCACTGATATCATCAAAAAAATTCACCTATGAGTTTTTTCTAGTACAATCGAATTTACTCATGAGCCCTCTGTGCCAATTTTTTCGACCTCCGCCGGTCGAGTTCTTGTTGTCGCAAAACCGAACTTTACAACCGGTCCTCGGACTTTTCCGCAGCAAAGTGCGAAGCTCTTGTGCTCAAGTGTGAGACTGAATCTGTTTGATCCGTCGGAGGATCATCTCGGCCATTTCAAAGTTCACCTGCGTGGATGCATCGGAGAGAGCTTTTTCGGGATGGGGATGAACCTCCATGAACAAGGCGTCCACGCCGACAGCCACCGCCGCGGCACACAGACTTGGCACCATGTCTCTCAGTCCGGATGATTGTCCTGCTCCTGCTCCTGGGAGCTGCGCGGCATGTGTGCCATCGAAAACAGTCGCATAGCGAGAGCGTCTCATGAGAACTAGATTACGATAATCCACAACCAAATTGTTGTAGCCAAATGAGGTGCCGCGTTCACAGAGCAGGACCTTGGGGTTTCCGCATTCTGAAATGTAGTCGGCACATGCGATCAATTGTTCTGCAGAGGCATGTTGCCCTTTTTTGATTTGCACCGCCTTTTGCGTGGCTGCGCAGGCTTTGAGGAGATCTTTTTGATCACAAAGAAAGGCGGGCACTTGGACGACGTCGACCACAGAGCCTGCTTCTTGTGCTTGTGAGGGAGTGTGAACGTCAGTGAGCACCGGAATGTTCAAAGAGGTTCTGATCTCGTTGAGCCACTGGAGGCCTTTTTCAAGCCCCGGTCCACGTGCAGTTTGACCGCTGGTTCGGTTCGCTTTGTCGTAGCTGCTCTTAAAAATGTATTGAAAGCCCAATTCGGCGCAGAGAGATTTCATTCGCAATGCAACGTCGAAACCCAGATCGCGGGATTCAAACATGCAGGGGCCGGCAATGATGGTCAAAGGCTGTGCGGACAATCGAGTGGAAGTATGGATCTGACCCGTCCATCCGTTCTTAAAAGTCATTGTTTATTCCTTGTGAGCTGACAGCCAAAGTGCAAGACTGGTCGGCTGCAATTCGCGTTGAATAGGCAGTAATAAATACTGGACGCCAAAAGCCAAAGCCATGCGAATATAAGCCATGTCAAAAGTAGAATCATCTAACCATTGCGGGCGATGTTCGTATGGCGTGCCAACCGGAGCGCAAAGTGCGTTAAGATTAATGGCTAACGGGCATCCAAGCTCACTCATCACTTCAAGTGAACGCGGATCGAGAACCCTGTCGGAGTAGCCAAACGCAGAGCCAGACTCAGCGAGGATGATACGACCTTCGGCAGAGCTCAATTTATCCAAGGCACGCTTCAGGTCATTGGGTGCAAGAAAGGCGCCACGTTCGAGGATGATGATTTTACCGCTGCTGGCTGCGGCCGATAAGACGTCGCCCTGCCTGCAGAATTCCCCAGGAATAAAAATTCGCTCGACACCCCGCGGAACCTGCCTGATTTGCTCGGGCGTTGTGACAGTCGTGCAAAGTGTTTGCAACCATCCTCGGCGTTCCATCATTTTTTCTTCAAATGCAGGATCAACACGCCAATCATTGAAGCCCAGCAAGGGCGCTCGCTTTTCTGATGGAATATCTTTGTGAACCTGTGGACGGGAAGCATCTATAAAGCAGGAACCTGAAGGGGGAAGCGCTATGGGAGCGGCAGACAGAGACACGCTGCAAACCTCCGGACACGTAATGTTTGTGTCAGTCGATCTACAGGAAAGGCGCTGGTTCGTCCAGTTCAGGAGGCGCGCGGGTGCTGATGATTGAGTTGTCCTGACGTGCCATCTTCCGACGAACCGCGCAAAGTGAGCACGTCGATAATTTTTTGAATGAGATAATCCTGTTCATGACTTTCTGGCTCAAATATTCCACCGGCGCGCTGCATGCGAGGGTCGTACCATTTTACCTGGATTTTGAGCTTGAGTTTGGCAGGCGCAAGGATGCCGAAGGACGCGAGCGGAATTGACATTGTCAGACGGCTGCCAGGCTTAATCTTAACGCCGTTTACGAATTCAATCTTGAAGCCTTGCCAAGACAAATCAAGCAATATCGCACTTGATACTGCGAGCGGATTCCAGAGACTCATTTTGACATCGACAAGAGCATGGCTTTCAATGCGTCTTGCGCGTTTGATGACTTGCGCTGAATCACCCCCACCGTGGCTTTCACCGCTCTCCCGACTGACGAATTTTGGAAAAAGTGACATCGCACGACTCCCCGTTCCACGGTGACGGCCTGACTGTCCGAAAAGGCGACTGGCAGGGCGTGCAGGCGCTTTGTCGAAGGCTCAAGCCTAACCTAGGGAGGTTCGGCTGCTCTGTCGTGAAACTGAAGCTCGCAGTGTTATCTTTTTGGCCGGATTTTATTGCCGGCCTGCGTTTGGTTGTCTGGTTGAATTTTGCGCGAGACGGGTCAGCAGTTGTTCAACGGCCAACAGCGCAAAAACAAAAGCAAGGATCCAAGGAAATGCTGAGAGAAGTGGGATATTTTGTCGCTCTTTGAATTCCTCTGCGTCTCTGAAAAATTTCGAAAATTCAGCAGGAGCCTCGGACATTTTAGCGGGGATGAGCGTTGGATTTGCAAGGCCTTCGCGCTCGCGCATGGTCCCCTCAAACAAAGGCCAGACCAACGGTTTTGGGGCTTGATTTTGTGAGCCCGAAGCAAACCCTGCGAACTCAGCCGTGCGCCAGCCGAGACCAATACTTTCGAAGGCGGGCGCACGGGAGAGTTCTTGGTCCGCGAGTCGACCAAAGCCCGGCAGCGGGTTGATGGGATCATTGGTGTCTTTGGAACTGGCAGAGGCGGCATTCAGGCGCTCCCATTGAATGCCTTCTAAACCTAGGCGTGCCAAGTACACAGGCCGTGCGATGGTGCCCGAAAAACCCCGACCATACCCATCGATTAAAATATTTTCAGGCAATCCACCGCGGGAGCGAACAAGATGGAGGGGGTCGTTGCGGTAGAGGCGCGGCCCGGCAAAGTGCGGGGGGCGCAATCCGCTATCTTGTCTGCGCTGGAGAAATTCAACCATCCATTGAAAGAGCCGTTCACCGGCATCGACGGCATAAACGCGGTGAGCGCGCTGCGATGCAGTGTCTGCAGGGGTCTGAGTGCCGGATGTGTGCCAGTCACCGGCCAGAAATGCGACAACAAGGCCTTTGCCAACGGGATAGGCAATAATCATTGGAGAGGGAGGGTTGTCCGTTGTTTCGGCAAGAACGAGTGCGCCTTGCTTTGGCTTGCATCCAAGCGCTGTTTGTTTTGTAACGATTTGTTCAACAGAGGCCTCAAATTGAGCCTCGGACAAGAAGCGGTTTTTTCCGACCCGCCATGCATGAGGCTTATCAAAATCGAACTCAGGAATATTCTCGCAAGGAAAGAGATCCTTAATTTTTGAGTTGGCGCCCAAAAAACTCAGAGGCCCCGCCTGAATGACCATCCGCCCGCCACTGGCGCTGATATAATCATAGAGGTTCTCCGTATCGCGGATATTCAAATAAGAATCAAAAACAAAATTTTGTGCAAGCACACCGTGAAAATTTGGCAGCTGTTCGCCAAAAAGCTTTTCGGCGGGAAATTCAATGAGCGAGAGCTGATTGCTAGGGATCGATAAGTCGTCCGATATTTCGCGCAAAATATAGTAGCTCAAGAGATCAAGATTGGGCCAGAACTTGAGCTTGGTGCGCATATTGCGCAGACTCCAATCGGGACCAACACCAATATGGAGAACCGTTGATTTTGAATGAACAACACTCACGGGCGTGGATGCGATATTGAGAGGAACAGGGCTTAATTCTGAGGATAACTGAGCAGTCAGTAGCTGCTGTTGGGCGCGAGTGAAATGAACCGGGATATTTTCGATTGTGTTGACAAGTCCCTTGGCGTCGGCAGTGATGGAAATCGCCTTACTCGTGAGCAGCGCATCACCGCTGCGAATCACAACTTCGAGCGTGTGTGATTCAGACGGATTCAGGCGTCCAACAATGTCGAGTGAGAGTTGAGAGGGTTCGCTCAAAAAATTGAGCTGTGGAGCACTCAGCTCGGATAAAGCGATAAATCTGTCGGGAGTCGGGCGTGCTGGTCTGATGTTAACATCCTGAGGGGCGATGAAGAAAATTTTGCGGTTTTTTCTTTGAGCCAATTGCAAGACTTCGCGATTAAAATTCCGTGCTGCAGGCCCCCACAGCGCCGCACCGGCAATGACGATCTGATCGTTATCGGTGGCTTCCAGCTGCGTGATGAGCTCCTCATAATCCTGAACGGGCGTTTGATTGACCGAACCAAAGCGACGAATATTGATCGGAGTGTTCGAGTTCAGTGAGAATTTTTTGCGTAGCTCGTTTAAGGCACGTTTCTGTTCATCGTCTGTGGTTGAAAGAGCTGAGTCGATCCAGACCGTCAGGCTGCGGGGTGGTTGCCGTTCGACGGTCTTTTCGATGAAAGGCATGAATAAAGGAAGCGCGAGCAGAGCAACGATGCTAAGACGCAAAACATATCTGAGGAGATTATAAATCATGGGTTTTAGGGCTCCAGTCCGAGATTGCGCACACGGTTGAGAATCTCAGGAAGCTGCATTTGATCTTCCTTATAGTCTGTCGTGAGAAGTCCGTACATCATATTGACGAACGAGCGTGTGCGATAATCGTCATCGCTCACAAAACAATCGGAGCCTTCGCTGGTGTTCGTCAAAAAGCGAGCTGGAGTCACAATCGCCATCGGTGCTTGAGCGTTGACTTTTTTGCGCAGGGTCAACAGCAAAGTGCGTTCCGGCATGCAGCCATCAAAGCTAGAGAGAAGGTAAAAGCTTCGATACAGCAAACCCCGTCGTTTGGGAGATTCCCACACGAGACCAATGCTCGCATCAGCACTGTTGAGCATCCATTCGGGGGTTTGCTGGAGAGTGATTCCTTCTGCGATGATGATTCCCCCTGAACGGATATGGGGAGTCACCGGCGCGGCCTGCAGGGCTTCCAGCGAAGACGTCCACCAGATTTCTGATGCACCCAGCCGACACGCACCTGCTGTTAACTCTGCAGGAAGTTCGATGGTGCCGCGCCGTGCCAGAAGCTTTTGGAGTTCTTTGTAACGCGCACCGACGGCAGGAGGAATCGTTGCATCGCACCAGCCTATGCGAAAAGGGTGCGTGGTGATTTCGGGCCGTTGAGTTGTCGGCAGCATGCGCTGGGTCCGCGCATCAAAAGGCACACGCAGGTTTGACTGCGCCGATGCATGGGACGCGAAAATCAGACAACAAACAACAGACGAAACAACACCGATCGAATTTTGTTTGCGAGCCTGCAGAATCCAAAGCGCAGCCAGCGAAACCGCAGCGATCAGTCCACCGAGCCATTGGATGAGGTTTGTCGAATGATTTTCTTGTTTGGTGCTAGGGGCAAGTTCTTTTTGAGTCGGAAAGAGCTGGTCGAGGTCAGCTGATGTCATCGGCTCCGAGAGTTTTTCGGCCACAGTTGGTTCAATTAGGATCATCTGATCATCGCGTTCGCGGATGTAAAGTGCAGGGCTCGGCGAGAGTGTTTCAGGATTGTCATCGATGTTCATGTGACCTTCACCGGCTAATTCTTGAGCAGTCGATTGAGCGGGACTGCCAATCATGCGTGCCTTTAAATTTTGTCCGTCCAAGACGTAACGTAACGCAGGGGCGCGTTGCTCCTGTTGTTGTTTGAACCATCGACTCCAGTCATCCGGAGTGCGGGGTTGAACAATTGTGAGCAAAGGAGATTGATTTTTGAGTGAGGTGATGAGCCCTGACCACAAAGAGGCCCATTGTCCCCAGCGTCCCAATTCTCCGTTGGGAGCTGCACCCCCCGTGCGTACATAAATGACCGGCGGATTTTGCGAGAGAGAAAAAGCAAGAGGAGTTCCGTCTGCTGCTTTAAGGAGAACTGGTCTCGTGTCGTTCGAAGATTGCTCGATAGGCTGTGGAGAAGGAATTTTTTGATTCTGCAAATCCCACGGAAAATGCAAGCGGCTCGGTGGTAACGGCAAAAGAGGCAGATTGACGGTGGGTTGATTGCTTTCCAATTGAACATTGGTGGATTCCAGAAGATGATCGAGACCCGATAAGCGAGTGTCGGCAATATAGACCAGAGCATCTGTCTCGGGTGAAAAACCCTCCGGAGTCCAAAAAATATTTTGCTGAAATAACTCTCCACCGACGCTGTCATTGACGGGAACAATCCAAATCGAAGCCCGCCGAAATTTCCAAGGATCAGATTGATTGCTTCCTTTGGAACTTGTGGCACTCTCCGTCGATCGGCAAGCTAAGGGTCGCAAGGGAACATTAAAAAACTGCGCGTAGGCGCGTAAATCCGAAAGTCCGTCCAGTTCGCTCGGACCAGCAACAGACAGCGTGCATGTTGTAAACAGGGGGGGAGCCGATTTATCGGGCGTTGTGCGCTCGGATGAGTCTTGGCTGGTGATGTAGGCGTAGTTTTTAAGCCCATCTTCTTTGCGCAAGTCTGAAATAAATTCTTCCAATATCAATGTGGGACGTGCTTGTCGCGGAATTTTGCGTGCCAACGGCGCATCTACTTTGAGCAGTTCAGGCGTTCCCGGCAGCCCCTCGGCGGATGCATCGGATTCTTTATTTGCGTTGTTCCACAGGGCCGCAAGTTCCTCAGGAACCAAGGCTGTTTGCTGAATTGCTGATTCACTCAGCTGAGCTGCTGCAGACGTCTTTACGATGTGGATTGCTTGAAAGGCCGAGCTGAGAGTTGTCAAAGGTTGGAGGGTTTCTGCTTGCGCATCAGTGACAAGAGTCAGCGTGCGATCGCTCAGTTTTGCCGACAGTTCTTTTTCAAGTGTTTGAATGAGAAGTCGGGGATCGAGAGGCTGCGATAAGGCAGTAGGCCGAGACATCCGCGCGAGAAGATATTTTTCAAGATCCGCTGCTGACACTTTGTTGAGCCGATAGGAAGGCAACGGAATCTGATCACCCTCCTTTCGGAATGTCAGTTCAATGAAGAGATAATTGGAAACTCGCAGCTCTTTGATTTTTTCGATCATTTCATCGCGTGCTGCAGAAGAACTTTGCAATGCTTTGACGTGAGAGAGTGTTGAATCAAACCAGATGAGTCCGTCATTGCCGGAGAGGTTAGGGTTCGTCGTGTGCTGTTGGGAAAAATAAGCCAAGCAAGTGCCGAGAGTAAAAAGCAGAACTGCCAGAATTTCCCAAAGGAACGGCGGCTTTGTTTTGATTTTCTGTGTCTGCAATTTTCCGGGTATACCAAGAAAATAGCTTGGAATACGCAATTTTTCAGGGTTAAGGCGTTGAAGGAAAAGAACGCCAATCGTGATCAAGGATACCAGCGATGAAAGAAGTAGGATGTTGATCATGGCTGGGTTCTCCGATTGTCATGACGGACCGCGATATGCCTGACCAGTTGATCGATGTCATCGTCGGCGGTGGCAAGCAGTGAGCTCCAGCCCGTCTTCGACAATTGCACAGAAAGGTCGGCAAGCTGAATTCTCAGATTTTCTGCATAGAGCGGCCCGGACTGATGTTCATGGTTTGCTGTGGATTCAGTTTTTTCAAAACTTTGTCCATCTGGAGGCAACAGCGAGAGGGTTTTGTCAAGGGTTGATTGCAATTGCCTTGAATCCGGTGACTCAAGCGGATCGCGCACAACAATGAACATCCCTTTTCTAAGATGAATAAAATTTAGAGCAGAAATCACAGAGTCGACAGCTGCGCCGCGCGCGGAGGCATCGAAGAGCAAATCGGTCACAACGTAACAAAAATGCGAGCGTCGAAGCGCAGCTGCATGTCGTAAGAGTCCTTCGGGCAACGAGCGGTCTCCTATCACCAGAATGTCCACCCTCTGCGCGGATTGTTCGTGTAAATTCTGCAGCAGACCTGCAACAGCCCATGCGAGCTGATTTTTGCTTGGTAAATTTGAGTCAGATTTAAAATTCATGTGGGCGTAACTGTGAACAACGACAGTCACATGGAAGCGGCCCTTTGAGGAGTCCGTGCGTGTGAGAAGTTGTTCTTGCAGGACAAGAGGCCGCAAGGCGATTGTTCTGAGTGGATCTCCTGCCTCATAAGGGCGCAAACCTAGCCCGAGACGATCCGGACTGCGTTGTGGATGATGATCCAAAGCAGCCTGCAGATGTCCGCGTTGTGCACGCAGTTTCAGACGAAGTGTTGCTGGGATTGCGGTGCCGGGACGTCGCACGGTCTGCGCGTCGGCTTTTTCTGGGAAGGCTGTACAGAGTTCGGCTAATTTCATATTCTCGCCATGGTAAGGGTTTGCGAAAATTGAAAAGCAAGTCGAGGGGAACGTCAACCATGACGCCAGAGCTGGCCCGAGTGTTGGGTGAAGCCGTGCTTCCGGATTTGAATGATGAGGAGGCTCTGCGTGCCGGTTTGTCCGAGGCGTCGGCCATCGTTGGGCGATATATGCATGCCAGCCCGTTGCGTTATTCGGATTGGCTGAGCGAAGAACTGGGATGTCCTGTTTGGCTTAAATTCGAGTGTTTGAATCCCAATGGTTCTTTTAAGGTGCGTGGTGCGCTGGTCGCGATTGCTAAAAGATTGCCTCTCCATGATCCGTCAAAAGGCCCGTTTAAGGTCTGTGCCGCATCAGCCGGCAATCATGCCCAAGGGGTGGCCTTGGCGGCCAAGTTGATGGGCTGTGAAGCGCATATTTTTCTTCCCAAACGCACGCCTTTGGTGAAGCGCAGTGCAACCGAGCGGTTGGGAGCTAAGGTTTATCTTGTGGGAGATGTACTCGAGGAAGCCTTTGAGGCCGCGCTGCAGTTTTCTGCTCAGCAATCTGCCCAGTTCCTTCACGCATTTAATGATTTTGATGTTGTGATGGGGCAAGCGACCTGTGCAGCCGAAATTTTGGCGCAATTTGCCGCCGAGTGTCCTCAAGTTCCGCTCGATCAATTGGATTTTGTTGGTTGTGTCGGCGGGGGAGGACTCGTCTCGGGGGCTGGACTCGCTTTTCGCTTGGCGCGTGCGGGCCGAGTATTTGGTGCCGAACAGGAGTTTTTTGATTCTGCGTCGCGCAGTTTACAAAAACGCGAACGACTTCCGGTGACGCAAGCCGGTCGCTCGACAATTGCAGACGGAATTGCCGTTCGTTTGATTGGCAACGTCAACTTCGAGATCATGTCTCGCACGGTTGAGCGAATGTTGCTCGTGAGCGACGACGAAATTGTGGCTGCGTTGTTGGGACTTGTTGAACGTGAACATGTGGTCGCGGAAGCCGCTGGTGCAGCAGCGATTGCCGCGGCTCGAAAAAATCCAGCGGTGTTTCAGGGGCGACATTTGGTGCTCACAGTCAGCGGCGGCAACATTGACCCTCAGATGCTCTCGCGTGTGATCACCCGTGGGCTGGGAGTGACAGGACGAATGCTTAAAATGACGGCGCGTCTTGGCGATCGACCGGGCCAGCTCAAGCTGCTTTTGGAAAAGATTGCCAGCGTCGATGCCAATGTTCTTGAGGTTTATCACGACAGGACCTATGCACAGGTCAATGTCGGGGATGTGGAAGTGGAATTGGCACTTGAGACGCGTGGATTCGAGCATCAATATGAATTGCTTGAGGTTCTCGAAGAAGCTGGATTCAGTCCAAAAATCCGTCAGGGGATTTAGGAAGTCTGAGAGATGCCGAAACCCAAGAATTGTCGAGTGAGGTGAATAAAACAGATGTCTCAGCTTTTGCATCCGGAATGTTACGACGTGGTGATTGTCGGTGGCGGTCCTGTGGGGCTTTTTGGAGCTTATTATGCAGGATTGCGGGACATGAAAGCGCGCCTTATTGATCGGCGGCACGAATTGGGTGGACAGCTGACCGCCATTTATCCCGAAAAATGGGTCTATGATATTCCAGGAATTCCTGCGATTCGTGGCAAATTATTGTTTGAAAATCTGCTGACACAAATTGCTCCTTACAATATTCCTGTGAGCTTGAGTCAGGAAGTGGTGCATATCCAAAAAAATCGCAATAACATGCTTAAAATTGAAACTCGCGATGGTCATATCTATCACAGCAAGACGATCGTTCTGAGTTTGGGCATGGGGGCCCACATCCCTCGGCGCATGGATATTCCCGGTCTTCGCGAGTTTGAAGGGTCTGGAGTTGTGTATGGCGTTCACAGTTTAGAGGATTTTAAAGGGAAACGCGTGTTGGTTGTCGGTGGTGGCGACAGCGCGCTTGATATGGCGTTGACGGTCATGGAAGTTTGCAAGGATCTGGTGCTGATTCATCGCTCCGACCGTTTTAATGCCCATGAAGAAACAGTTAAAAAACTGTACTCATCCAATGCGGAGATCCGTACATTTTCCGAGTTGGTCGGTATTGAAGGCAGTGGTCGTGTGCAGCGAGTGCAGTTGCGTGAAACCCGCAGCAAGGCAGTGACTGATCATGACGTCGACATTGTGATTGTGGCCATTGGTCTGATTTTTAATCTGGAAGGTGTTAAAGACTGGGGTATTCAACTCGACAGCAATGCGATTGTTGTTGATCATAACCGCCAAACAAACCTTGCCGGTGTCTATGCGGCTGGAGACATTGCGACATATGCGGGAAAAATGAAATTGATTGGAACCGGAGCTGCTGAAGCAATGCAGGCTATCAATCATGCCAAGCATTATATTCAGGAGACGTTCCCGTATCTGTGATGAAAAAATTTTTGAGCGTGAGAGATTGAGGAAGAACAGTAAAGCTCAAGGATTCACGATGCGGCCATTGGCCTCTTCGCAGGACGCAGGAGAGGTGATGTACGACAGTGCGGCCGCTGTATAGCCCCATCTTGTCGTCTGGGCGGAAATATTTGTCGCTGAATCGGTGTAAGTGACTTCGCAGCCACCTTGCCGTGCATCCGTCGCACAGGGAGCCTCCTGCCATAAACTGCTTCCCAAAGCGCTATCGCTGTCACATTTTTGCTTAAAATAAACAACTTCATTGGATGTTAAATTCTTGAACTCGGTGCAGCTTTCTTGTGTATTACCCTTTTTGAACGAACAAGAAAAAACACCGGCTGAACTGGTCGCCGCTTTTTTAGTGCAGGCCAGCGGCGCTGCGGCAAGCAGGAACCCTGTGGCCACAGTGCGAATACCAATGCGCGTCGTTGTTGGAATATACATAGTGTCGCTCCGTGTGTGGGGCTCTGGTGAATCAGAGGGCTTCATGCCCTCAATGGTATCAATTTGCCGCTGCTGAGGAACCTGCGGGATTCAAGATTTTGGCTCTGAAATTTTTGCCATCCTCAGCATTACAGGGCAGCATTGGTCTAGTTTTAGGGAGGTGACTGGGTGTGAAGATTCAATCGACGGCAGTAGGCCTTCTGAAGTCTTCATTGTTGAGGCCATTTAAAACTGCACTCAGGACTGTCACTGAATTGGAAGAGATCACCGTCCGCCTCACTGCCGATAATGGAATGTACGGATGGGGGAGCGTTGTTCCGACAGGAGCAATCACTGGTGATACCGAAGAACGGATTCGTTCTGATTTGGGCACCCTCTTGAATGAGCTCGAGCAGATCGATGTTGTCGATGTTTGGAAATGGCAGAGCAGTGTTCCTTCGGCTTCTCATGTTTGTCCGTCTGCATTATGCGCTGTCGATGTTGCTTTGCATGATTTGGCTGCCCGCATGTCCCAGCAGCCTCTGTGGAAATGGTTGGGTGGTATCTATTCCATCCGTATGACGTCCAACATGACGATCAGTGTTGATACGCCTGAAAAGATGGCCGAGTGGGCGCGCGAGGCTGTCGAAGCTGGTTTTAAATCCCTGAAAGTCAAGGTCGGGTTGGATGCTGAACTTGATAAAAAACGTGTGCGCGCCATTCGCGATGCGATTGGAAGCAGAATTGCCCTTCGACTTGATGCCAACCAGGGCTGGACGGAAAAAGAGGCTCTTCAACTGATTCCATGGTTTGTGAATCATTGTGCTCCGATCGACTTTATTGAGCAGCCGGTCAAAGCGTGGGATTTGGGTGCCATGGTTGCAATCACGCAAGATTGTCCGGTGCCCATTGTAGCTGATGAATCGGCTATGACGTTCGCTCAGGCACAAACAGTTCTTGAGCATGGCGCTGCCAGTGCATTGAGTGTCAAGCTGATCAAAGCTGGTGGAGTCAACGAGGCGCGCCGCATTCTGGATCTGGCGTTTGAATGGCGGGTGCCGTGCCTTATGAGTTGTATGTTTGAGGTCGGAGCTGGTTTGCAGGCCGCTGCTCATTTAGCGTCCATGCATCCATCGGTTCATTGGGTCGATTTGGATCCGGCGCAGTTTTTAACCACCTTACCCTATCACAGTAGCATTGAGTTTAACGGTCCGCGGATTGAAGTTGGGGATGGACCTGGGCTGGATATTGATTTGAACAGCACTCTGTGAATGCACTGAAGTGAACGATTGAAATGCCAGCGGGTCGTCTTGATGTCGGCTTTATGTTTTCTTTGCTTCGCTGTTCATGCGTGCCGCTTCTTCGTCGATTCGCAGAGGAGCGAGCATGAGTGCTCCAATCATGAAAAAGGCAACCACAAGAAGAAGTGCTGTTTGTCGACTTGTCGCATCAGAAACAAATCCAAAGAATACGCCGAGCAGCGTTCCCAGCCTTGAAAAGAAGCCCCAGAATCCAAACATTTCTGCGCTGTGCTTTGCAGGAGCTAGCATACCGACAACAGCACGGCTTGAACTTTGAGTGGCACCAATGCCTGAACCGGCAATCAGCGAAATTGCAAAAAACAGACTTTTTTGTTCAATGCCCAACAACAGACTTAAGGGATTTAGGAAGTAGATCGCCAAAATTCCGCAGATCCACCACACGAGTGTTGCCAGCACGGTCTTTTTTGCGCCCAATTTTGTTTCCAAAAATCCGAAGCCCAAAGCACCTGCTGCCGCACTTAATTGCAGGATGAGAAACATTTTTGTGATGTCACTCAACTCGAATTTTAATTCTTCGCGTGCATAAATTCCGACAAATTTAACGATTGCATCAAGCCCGGCCATGTAGACCATAAAGGCGAGTAAAAAACGGAAAAGCACTTTGTATTGCCGAGCTGTGTGAAAAGTTCCTTTAAAGCGTTGCAGGCCGGATTTTAGCAATTGTCTTGTTGATGCGGTTTCATAGCCTTGTGCGGGAGAGGTTCTGTTTTTGACGAACAGGAGCGTGGGCAACGCCGCAACAAGAAAAAACAAGCCGGTGGCCATCATCGCGGTCTGGTGGCGGGAAACGACGATCGATGGGTCGGCTCCTTTTGTTTCTCCTAAAATAAACATCACCAGCGCCAGGCTTGCCAGGCCGCCGAAATATCCTAAACCCCAGCCAATGCCCGAAATAATTCCCATGTTCTCTTTGCTGGCCAGATCGGGAAGAAAGCTTCCGCAAAAGGTCTCACTCAGCATGAAGGCTGCATTGCTAAAGGTAAGCAAAAGAATGGCAAACCAAACGTTTCCGGGTTGAACAAAATAAAGTGCCATGGTCGCGAGGGAACAGATGACGGTTGAATAGGCGAGATATCTTTTTTTTCGTCCGCTCAAATCACAAATCGCACCTGCTAAAGGAGACAGAAGAAGAGCAAGAATGGTTGAACTTGCAATCGCAAATGACCAGTAACTGTCGCGTGATGCAGAGCCTGGGGGAACAATATGTTCAATAAAAAAGGCCGAAAAGACGGCGGTGATAATGACTGTCGTGTAACTCGAATTAGCAAAATCAAACATTGCCCAAGAGAATATTTCTCTCTTTGATGCGGGGGGTATACGCGAATCCGCGGGACCAGACGCAGAAGTCTGATTTGATAGGAGTTGATTGTGAGCATTTCCAGTAAACATGGGCAGAATCCTCGGACCTGTCTGAACAAAAAAATTCATTCGAGAATAACATTTCGGCTCTGGGGTTGTTGTCGAATGGAAGGTCTTTTGGCGCTTCGTTGTTCATCTCAGGTTTTGCTCTGTTGGCTGATACTGTTGGTGGGTTTTGTGAGTGATGTGCATCATTTCGTGGCTCATGTCGAATTCTTCGACATTATAGGCCTCTCATCTGTGGAAGAATAACCTAAACATTTTGACGTTTTAAACTAAACTAGGAATGGCATATCAATTGCTGCGCTCAGGGAATCCAGACTTCGTCTCATCGAGAGACTTCTACTTGAAGAAAGGGCGGCGTATGAGAAACGGTCTTGTATTGGGGTTATGTGTTGCTGCCACTGCTTGTCAGGTCAAGTCGAATGTTGGGGAAGTTCTTTCAGGAACAAGTCAATCTCTAATTCCTGCGAACTGCGTTTTTGATGCAAAAGACCCCTTTGAACCCCACACACGCCTCCCAAAGGGCGATAATAAAGGCGAATGTTACGAAACGCGAAAGGCACGCTCGCTCGTGCGATTGAATCCTCAGCAGGCAACTCGTTACGGCATCTTCAGCATGGTTGATCTTGTTGTTGCCAATGTGTCGCACAAAGGGAAATTTTATGTTGCATCTATTCCTCTGGAAGGCCTGAAAGCCGCCATTTTTCAGCTCGAGTATTTTCCTGCCGTGGTTCCTGCGGGCCATACTCAGTTACGCTTGCAGTTTGAAGACTCAAAGCCCGTGACTTTGGTTTCGCAGTCGGCAGCAGAGCCGCGAACAGAAGTGACAGTCACCGATCTGGTGATGAGCATCGAGGCGTTAGGGCAACCTGGTTACAAGTATGATGTGATTAAGGGGATGGATGATCAGTTTGGCGCGGTTTATCGTCTGACCAGCCTTGAAGAAAAATATGATCACATGGTTCGTAAACAGAGCCATCGGGTGGAGCAATGGAAGCTGAATCTGAGCAAACAGGAGCTCAAGACAGTTGTTCGGAATTATATTGCTAAGAGCGAATCAGTGGGAATGAATTTGATGTACCACACCATCAAGTTAAATTGTACGAATGAACTGATGGCCGCCATTGACGATGGTGCAGATTACAGTGTTCGCGAACGTGTTCGAAAGTTCTTTGCCAAGGCGACCGACTTTTATCCGAATGTGATTCGCCATTCACTTCAATTGAGACGTTTGCTTCCGCTTGGCAAAGCGAATGATCTCCCCGAGCTTGCTTTGGATCCGGTGGTTGGCAGCTTTGCTCAGGAGTGACCGAAAAAGTCAGCGCCCGAATCGCAACTCTTTGATATGTTCGACGGCATAAATCTGCAATTCATGGCCCGACGTGTCATTGCGCTGCAATTCAAGCAAAGCCTGTTTGTCCATCTGATAATTACGGCGTGGCATGTAGACCCGCTCAAAGCCAAGCTTCATGGCCTCCTGAACGCGTCCTACGGGATTGGTTGTCGCGCGAATTTCGCCGCTGAGTCCCACCTCACCAAAAAATGCGACGCGCCCCTGCCAGGAATTTTCAATGACACTTGAAAGAACGCTGGCTGCCACTGCAAGATCACTGGCTGGTTCACTCAGGCGTAGTCCACCTGCAACGTTGGCGTAGACGTCCAGCATTCCGAGTGCAATGCCGGCGCGTCGTTCGAGAACAGCAAGGAGAATTGCAAAACGGTTGGGATCAAGGCCTGTCACCGTTCTACGCGGCGTCGCAAGAGTCGATTTGCCGGCCAACGATTGGATTTCAACCAGCAAAGGGCGTGTTCCCTCCATGCAAATTGATACGGCCGAGCCTTCCACACCCGATTTGAGTCCTTCCAAAAACAATGCACTGGGATTGGCGACATCCGACAAACCATTGGCCTGCATAGCAAACACACCCACTTCGCCGGTGGAACCAAAACGGTTCTTGTGACTGCGTAAAATCCGAAATCCCGTGGCTGCGTCGCCTTCCAAATGCATCACCGTATCAACGAGATGTTCCAGAACACGAGGGCCTGCAATGGAACCTTCCTTTGTGACATGACCGACAATCCATGTTGTGATGCCGTGCAATTTGGCAACATCCATGAGTCGCGCTGTGCACTCGCGCACTTGCGTGACGCTGCCCGGACTGCTGGGATAATCTCCATGGGCGACGGTTTGAATGGAATCCACCACGAGAACGTGCGGTTTTAAATGCAGAGCTTGAGAGACTATGGAGCCGAGATCAGTTTCGTTGAAAAGAAGAATATTGGGGTGAACCGTGCGCAGTCTGTCGGCCCGCAGTTTGATTTGTTCGCGGCTTTCTTCGCCGCTGGCGTATAAAACTTTGAACCCTCTTGAAGCCAGACCGTGGAGTGCCTGCAGCAGCAGTGTTGATTTGCCGACGCCCGGATCTCCGCTGATAAGGACAAGGCTACCCGGAACCAAGCCACCGCCCAAGACGCGATCTAACTCAGGAAGACCACAATAGATGCGTGGCACTGTATCGTGGCGAACCTCCGTGATGGGGGTTGGCTTTTCGGGCGGACGTGAGGCTTGAGTTTCGGGTCGTGTCACGCTGCCTTTGTCTGTTTGAAGATCTTCAGCAAAGGAATTCCATGCGTTGCAATCGGGGCAGCGGCCCATCCATTTGGGTTGCTGAGAACCGCACTGGCCGCAAACAAATATCGTCTTTTTTGATACTTTCATTGGCTTGGCCCTTCCTTATGGCTGGTCGGCCCCTGAATACCAAAAAATCGAGATGATTTCAGCATGCACGGTGTGTGCAAAACAATCGAACAGAGCAATAGACTGCATGTGAAACGAAGCATCAAGAAAAGGCTTTGTGTCGCGTGCAAAACTTGCCATGTCGCAGGCAATCCAAACGACCACAGAGGGTGATTTCTTTTTAGTCAGTGCCTGAGCGAGTGCGCGGACGGTGGGCGCACCAATCCCGTCGCGGGGGGGATCGCAAAGCAGGAGATCCGGCAGCTCGCTGGCCTTGACACGTGCCGCGATAAATTCACGAACATCTTCAACTGTCGCCTGATGAGCAAGCGAGGGATGGTTCCATTTCAACGCATTGATGGCTGCCGAAACTCCTTCAACACACCACGTCGTGACATGACGGCTGTTTCCGCCTACCTTTGCAGGCAGGTCGGAAAATGCCCCAGCACCACAATAGAGATCCCAGGCAGCCCAATTCTTTTTGTTGTGCAATTGTTCAAGTGCTGGAAGCTTGATGAGTTGCTTGAGTTGGCGGGTGATTTCGGAACGGTAAAGTTCCATCGCGCTGCGGTGAGGTTGCAAAAAACCTTGCGGCGAAATCACAAATGATTCGAGATCAGGATGTGCGACACGGATAAATCCCTTGTCATCGATCTGGACGCCATTCCAGTTTTTAACAAATCCGTGCATCGCTTCGCGCAACTTTGCTTCAGCTGCTCCACCTGCATTGCAGCGGGTGTCTTTGAGCCACAGCGTGACAACCTCATTTTTGAGAAGAGTGGCTTCAATCTGCAAATCGACGAGCTGTGCATCGGAGAACAATTTTTGAAATTCAGGCGACGTGAGTCTGGCCTGCAATTCAGAACGTGCACGATCGAGCTGCGGGGCAACAATCAGACATCCATCCGCCGAGTTGACTTGATGTGTGCGACGAGCAAAAAAACCAAGGTTTTGTCCATCAAAGTGCCATCGGACGCGCTGTCGGTAGCGTGCCGCGGAGGCCTGTTCATAGCGCAGCAGCCGGCCCGCCGCTTGAATGTGCTCAGCCGGCCATTGACCGATGCGCCGCAGTGTTTGAATGAGCCATTGTTTTTTGAGCGAGAGTTGTCCGGCTGGCGTGACATGCTGAAGCTGACAGCCTCCACATTGATGCGCGTGCCTGCATGGAGGCTTTTGTCGCATATCCGACTTTTTGATCACCGACGTGATCCGTGCATCGGCCATGCTGCTGCTCTCTTGCAAGAGTGATGCGGTGATCACCTCTCCGCCCAAGGCTCCTTCCACAAAAACAACTTTGCCATTGGCGAGACGTCCCACGCCTCGTCCATCGGTGGCTGTATCGTGCAGTTCGAGTTCAAACGTTGGGAGATTCGTTGATGAGGTCGCAGGGGAGATGTTTTTATGAGGAACTGTCTGCAAATGAAACTCCACCGTCAAGAGATGCATTCTTCTGTGGCGATTGAACGTGAAGACTCTGCGGGTGTCAATATGCGTTCGGATGAATCAGTCCCTTGATGGGTGTCAAAAAACAAATTTTTAAATCCAACCACAGACTCCAGTTTTGAATATACCAAAGATCACATTCGATGCGCTTTTCAAGCGAGGTATTTCCACGCCATCCATTGATTTGTGCCCAACCGGTGATGCCTGCTTTCACTTTGTGCCGCAGCATATAGCCGGGAAGATTGTGGCGGAACTGCTCAACGAAAAACGGTCGCTCGGGACGCGGGCCGACGATGCTCATTTCGCCTTTGAGGACGTTCCAAAATTGCGGGATTTCATCAAGGCTGCTTTGGCGCAAAAACGCTCCGACGCGCGTCACTCGGTTGTCATTTTTGCTGGCCCAGACGGGACCCGATTGATTTTCTGCATCCACCCGCATGCCGCGAAATTTGAGACAATAAAACGTTTTGCCATCAAGACCCATGCGTTCCTGTTTGTAAAAAATAGGACCGCGGCTGCTGAGTTTGACCGCCGCTGCGCACAGAACGTAAACAGGACTCAAAGCCACAAGCGCCAGGAGTGAAAAAATGACATCAAATGAACGTTTCAGCATGCGGCCATAACTATCTAAATTGGAACTGTTGAGGCTGATGGCAGGTAAAGAATCGAGTTGAAAAATGCGTGGCGCCAAAAATTCAGGCGCTTCAAAATCTGGAATCACAAAGACGTCAGCAAGGGTATTGCCGAGTGCTTCGTAAATGGCGTGGAGCTTTTCAGTTTCTCCGGCGGCGGCTGCCAAAAAGACGACGTCAATGTCACCGGTGGCCAACCGGTGTCTAACCTGTGCAAGATCTTCAATGCCCACGCGCGCATCAAGCACAAGAGCCCAATCCTGCCGTTCGCCAATCAGACGCGCAACGCGATCTGCAACCACACCCGAGCCAACGACCATAGCGCGGCCCCGTGCATTGGAACGGCGCAGGTACCACCGGTTCATCTTCCGGACAAAACTCCGTCCGAACGCAAGGGCGAAGGGTGTCATCAAAAAGAAAATGGCTAGAGTCACGCGGCTGAAGCGATGATCAAAAATAAAATAAACGGACGTGACGAACACAACAAAGGACATCAGGTGCGCACGGCTCAGATCAAATATTTCTTCCCAGACACGCCGGCGGTTGAGGCTGCGCCGGTACACACCCACCGCAACAAAGACAAACGCATAGGCAAAGATCAGTGTGGGGATGAGCTTTGCATAATTCTGAAAGGTATCGGTGCCTTTTGTCAGCTCTATGAAAGATGTTTTAAAGCGAATGAGGTAAGCTATCATCCAACACAGAACAACCGACAGAAGATCAATGGTCCCGCGAAAAACATTGAGTATTTGTGCGTGGCGATAGATGCGCATGGTTACCTTTTTTCAAGCAGCGTCAACAGATGGTCGGCGATGTTTTCTGCAAAGTGATGATGCGAAAAAGTTCGGGCGTGGGCTTTTAACTCGGCTTCGTTGACAGTAAGTGTCAGAGCCGTGGTTAAAGCTTTCAGCATCGATTCATCATCACCCAATTCAAACAATGTTCCTGTCCGACCGTCAGCCACAGTTTCTCCAGTGCCACCCTGCCGTGGGGCAACGACCCAGCAACCGGAGGCCATGGCTTCGAGGGGCACCATGCCAAAATCTTCCAAGGCCGGAAAGAGCAGAACTTTGTGAGTCGCATAAAGCTCGGCCACGCGGGAATCGGCGGGGTTCATTTCGACTTGAACAAGTGGATTATTGCTGAATTTTGCGGCGGCGGTGGTTAGCTCAACACCTTGACCGGCTGCTGTGACGGCAATTCCTTGCGCCACACAGAGCTCAAGAGCGTGCAGCATGCGCTTATATGGAACCCAGGCCCCAAAAAGCAGGACGCGATTGGTTCGGACGGGCTCTGAAGAGGATACCGAGTGCACAAATCGTTCGAGGTCGACGGATGGATGCACGACTACAGCAGAGCGACGATAATAAAGTTCAACGCGGCGGGCCACAAAATGGCTGTTGGCAATGAACATGTCAACGCGCGCAGAGGAACAGGCATCCCAAACACGCAGACGTGAGAGCAAAAGCCGTCGAATGATCTCCAATGGACGTTTTAATGAAGGCGCTTTTGGAAAATAGACGTGCTCCTGATCCCACGCATAGCGCATGGGGCTATGAATGTAGCAGGCACTCCGCGCTGTCGGAGGGGGAATAATTCCCTTGGCAGCGCAACTGCTGCTCGAGATCACCAAATCATAACCCCGTAGATCAAAACTCTCGGCAGCCATCGGCAGCAGTGGCAACAGCGCTTTGTAATAGCGTTCAACCCACGGCAGGCGGTTAAGAAAAGAAGAGAAAAAGCGATGTGTCTGTACAGTATTCAGGACTGCATCAGGCTTGCCGACAAGATAGAAAAGATCGGCCTGCGGAAATAGGTTGAGAATTTGTTCAAGCACGCGTTCACCGCCTCGCCGGACAAAAATCCAATCATGCACGACGGCGACTTTCATCGCACGGGTGTGTTCGGCGAGTTGTGAGGCTGAACTCATGAAGGAATCTCCGCGTATGATGCTGTCACACAAACAATGACAGGGATGTTCCTACGATTTTGCCCGACGGGCAAGATGTCTGCAGGCAAGTGACAGCGTCAGGGCTGGCCCTCCAGAAAAGCCTGAAGTTCGAGCTGAGAGTAACGCACAAAACGATGATCACTGCGGCGAACAATCACTTTTCCAGGGGGAAGATCCTTACGTTTTTCAATATCAACGCGCAGAGCGATGTACACGTCGGCTTCTTGGGCGCGGGTTTGTTTGGAATGATGAATCGCCAACATGGCGGATTCGCGCAGCGCTGCATCCGAGGGTTTGGCGCCTTTGGGTTTTTCGAGCCATACATGGCTTCCTTCACCTGTCATGACGTGCACCCACATGTGGTGTGAAGGCATGAGCTTGAGCATCGCATCAGCATCTGCTGCGGATTTGGAAACGCGAATAAACTCACCGCTACTGGCCTTAAACGAACGGTAGGGGAGTCGTCTTTCACGTTCGGCCTCCTGTGCGGCGGTTTTTCCTCCCGAAGGAAGCCATGATAATTCCAGCGGGGTCAGGAGCCTTTGCACGGTCGCAAGGTTTTGAACATCGCGGGCTAACGAAATTTGAGACAATCGCACGTCTTCGGGCAGGGCTTGAATATCGAGTCCGGCAGCGATCACTTGCTTTTCGAAAAGTTCAAGAGATAAGCGACTTTCTTCGATTCTTTTTGCAAGTTCCGTGCTCCGCCGTGCGAGTTTATCCAGTTCGTCGAAGGCAGCTGTCAGCAAGTCGCCGGGTGATTGTCCTTGTTTGAGCGAGAGGATTGCCGGCAGCCCCGCGGATTCAATGAGATCGGGCGGAACATGCCATTGCGGTGAACCCTTGGGCCAAAGATAAATATGTGCACGCAGACCTTCAGCTCTGCGTTTGAGCGTCTCCATCAGGGCGGTTGCAGGAAGATCCGCTTTTTGTCTGACGAGCCGCCGCTCCAAAAATTGCAGGCGCGTGCGGATGGCTCTTTTGATATGCGTCGGAAAAAGCGACAGCGCAGTTGCGAGTGTCGTCTCCGTTGCAGGAGCAGGAGCAGGAGCAAGTGTCCCTTGTGTGTGAATTTCAGATGCAACTTCTTTTTCAGCACGCGCAGAGCTCTCGACCCGAGTTTCTGTCAAATGGATTGGCGTCGTGTCGACTTGTTGAGCGACTGCAGTCGTGAGTTCAGCAACGGTCTGTGGTCCCCAAAAGCAAGAGAGAATGAGTGGGTGGGTAAAGGTGGCACGCCGTTTTGTTTTTGTATTCTCCAATGACCACTCGCAATGGCTCTCATAAAAAAATCCGCCGTCTTCAAAACCACTGCATTGATCCGCGTAGCGTGAAAGAACGGTCGAGTGTTTGGTCGCCACACAAACGCGTGCAGGTCGCGCGTCAAGATCGACAATCAAGCAATTGGGGGAATCTTCATTCCAATCCTGCTCTTCAAGAAGTTGACCTGTGGGAGGTGCAAATTCGATGATCACCGCCACAGGATTGAGGCTCAACTGAACATCCTGAATTCTTCGCCCCTGCAAATACTTGCGGGCCACTTGTACAACCGAGTTTGGCTTATTTTGTGCAGGCGGACGAACCGATGCAAGGCTCATTCCGGAACCTGTGCGCTGAAGACTGATGAGCGCGGGATCGCGCGGTGCGTTTGGTTTGTAGATGTTTAGGATAAGGAATCCTTCATCAGATGCAGAAATCTTTTGCACAGTGGCCAGTCTGAGGCGTTCAAAAACAGGGGCCAGTTTCTTTTGCCAGAGTCCCAAGCGTGCAGACTGGGGCGCGTGATCTTGAAAAAATTTCGCAGGAGCAGGAGTTGGTTGAGTCATGGTGGCCCCATCTGAGCGCGCGATTAAGGTCTGAAACTCTCTTCAAGAAATGACTTCATGGCTGACCAGCTGCGGGCAGCCGCAGACGTCCATGCCGCTGCAGCGGCAGCGATGATGGCTTTTGTCAATGTCATGAGTTTTTGTCTCCAAAATAATCGGGTCTCAAAGAAAGGGGACCATAGATCACCCACAGGCAAATGTGAATACATGCGTCGCCGTGTTTTTATTTTGACTCAATCAATGATTCAAAGTAGTTTTCTTGCAAATCAAAATTTCAGGCGTTTGATCGTTTCGTTTTTTCAAGTTGTTTATGCCGATGAGAGGTGAACACGCGTGTCTCTCGTTCGTTGTGCTTTGTTCTACTTTTTTCTCCTCTTCTTTTTCTGTGTGAGGCTCCACGCAACATCGGAAACAGCGTTGGCGGCCGCTGCTCCTGCCGCTGCTCCCGCCGCTGCTCCTGCCGCTGCTGGTGGTGTGCCGTCCGACAAATCTTTGGATTTTTCAAAACTTTGGGATCATGTACAAACTGCGTCTTTGTCGCTGCAACGCGCGGCGGCGCTGCGCTCCTCAGCTTTGTTGCAACAATCAGCAGCCGAAAGACTTTCAGCTCCGGTTCTGCAACTTTCCGGCCAGTTTTCCAGTTCCATCAACCCCGATTTAAAACTGACTCCAAAACAACAGGGGGCCTTTTTGGTGACAGCCCCGCTGTGGGATTTTGGGCGCCAGTCCGCTCAAGAGTTAAAGGCCGCTGCACAAGTTTTTGCTGCCGATACACAGTCTGCCGAAGGCAAGGAAATTCTGCGCGTGCGTACAGCTCGTTTTTATATTGCCGCAGCTGCTGCCAGCGATGTTGTTGCTGAGCTTCAAGATCAGCTACGAAATGCGGATGTAAAGCTTAAAGCCGTGACCCAGAGCTATTTGCGCGGTGAACGTCCTCAAACTGATGTCGTCAGGCTTAAAGTTGAATTGGGTAAAGCACAGTTGCAAGTCCGCAGGGCACAGGACGATGAACGTGGATTACAGCTGCAAGTGAGCCAGTTAATCGGGTCCTCTGATTCGTTCGCGCTGAAGCCATTGTCAAAACGCTCCTTGGAGCATTGGCAGTGGGTGTTAAAACGTTTGACTGTAAGACCACAGGAAACGGCTGCCATCGAGCGGTTGCGCTCAAACAAGGCTTTACTTGAATCGGAGCTCAGTGCCCTTGATGCAGAGGGACTGCCTGTGATTTCGGGTAGCGCCGGTGTGCAAGCTCTTGGCACATTGACTCCCCTTAAACCGGAATTTTTGGTGCAGCTGAGTGTGCAACACTCCCTTCCACTGAGTTCTGCGCGCGATTTTAAAAAAGAGTCAGTTCTGGCTCGACTGCGAGAGAATCGCCTGAGTCTTGATGAAGAAATGAAGAACCGCTCCGACAAAATTCAGCAGAGTCAAAGGCGCATGGAGAGCCTCCTGCAGCAACTAGAGTTGCAGAAAGTTCAGATTGCAATGCTTCTTGAACATCAAAAACTGATTCGTGCACGTTACTTTGCCGGTCGCGCCTCGCTGCTTGAATTGTCAAACACCGAAGATGAGTTACTCGCGAACAGGTTGGAACTCACCCGTTTGCATGCCGGTTTATACACTGCGGCAGTTGATGCCTTTGAAGCCTTGGGAGGCAAAGATCTTGAAACGCTTTTTCAATAAGTCTTCAATCGTGGTTCAGCTGTTTTCGCTCCAGCTGATGGGCAGTTTGTCTCGCCCGCACGTCGCTAAAGCCGCTGCCAACACTACGACGCTCAATCAGCCTGCCCAAACGCCATCGGGAGCGCAGGCTTCGGGCTCGTCTGCATCTGGAAAGCGAAAGGAGCGCGGACCCACGCTGGTGCAGGTTATTAAAGCTCAAAAGCGGACAGCTGCGCGCGTTTCTGAATCGGCAGTGACGCTCGTAGGACGCAAGCAGACCAATGTTTTTTCTAAGGTGGCAGGGCGCGTGACCGAGCTCGCAGTGCCCGAAGGGCGACAGGTGAAGGCTGGTCAGATTCTCTTTCGTGTGGATCGCAGTGAGCCCGGTGAGTCCTATTTGTCAGTTCCTGTGACAAGTCCCATCAGCGGTTGGGTCGGCAGATGGAACGTCACCGAGGGAACACAGGTGTCGGTTCAGGAGCCGGTGGTTCTGGTTGTCGACGATCAAAAATTAATTGCGAATCTTTATTTGCCTGTTCAGGAGTGGATTCAGGTCAAATTGAATTCAAAAGTATCACTGCGTGTAAACGATCAGACACGCGCGGGACGTGTTTTGTCGATCGCTCGCGCAGCAGAAGCCGGAAGTGGTCGGGGTGGGTTGACGGTTGAGGTCAACAACGAGGACCACGTCTTTAAGTCTGGTGTTATTGCCCTTGCAACAGTGGAACTCGACACCCGCGACCGGTTGTTGTTGCCGGCTTCGGCACTGCGCATTTCTGATCAAGGGGCTGCAGTTTTTCGCATTGAAGACGGTCGTGCCAAAAGAGTGCGAGTTTCCTATGTGCTCTTTAACAACGACCTTGTGGAAGTGACATCGGGCCTGAATGACAACGATCAGGTCGTGAGTCTGGGAGCCCATCAACTCTTTGATGGTGCTGAGGTCATCGTCTCGGCTGATGCAGCTGTCCCTGAAGAAAAACGAACACGGCAGGATCGTCGACCATGAATATTCCGCGCCTTGCCATTGAGCGTCCAATTTTTATCACCATGGTGACCGTGTTCTTGCTTGTTCTCGGGCTAATAGGCCTGAACCGTCTGCCTTTGGATTTGTATCCGAGTCTGACATATCCAGTGCTGGCAGTGCGCACAGATCTTAAAGGTGCGGCGCCCGAAGAAATAGAGCAACTCATTTCTCGTCCGATTGAAGACGCATTGAGCACGGTTGCTGATGTGTCTTCGATACGATCGATCAGTCGTGAAGGAATGTCATATGTTATTTTGGAATTTAATCAGGGCACCGACATTAAATTCCAAGAGATGCAGGTTCGCGGAAAGGTCGCAAACATTCGCAGACGATTACCTGATGCCGCCAGCGAACCGGTCGTCAACCGACAGGATCCCGATGACACTCCCATTCTAGAAATCGCTATGACGGGACAGCGTCCGTCGTCCGAGCTCTCGAAGCTTGCTGATGATGTTGTTGCGCGCCGCATCCGGCAAATGGAGGGTGTCGGTGAGGTGAACCTGCGCGGTGCGCGGACTGAAGAAATTCAGGTTGAATTGAACCCTCTTGCGCTTGAGGTTTGGCGTCTGAATGCCACCGATGTTGTCCAGTCGCTGCAGCGCGCCAATCGCAACGAGCCGGTTGGTCGTTTACAAGGACGCGAGCGCTCATGGATTTTACGTTCGGTGGGTGCGGCAACATCTATTGACGATTTAATGAACACCCCGGTGGGGCGGGCATCCAGTGGTTTGCCGTTGCAGTTGCGCGATGTTGCCGAGGTCAAAGAGGGATACGCCGAGTTTGATTCGGTCAGTCGCTTGGGAACACGCACAGCATTTGAACCCTCGGTGATTTTGGAAATCACTAAGCAGTCCGGTGAAAATACTGTTGCCGTAGTGGATAAAGTCAAAGAGGTTTTGGATGTTCTGAAAGCCGAACTGCCGGCCGACATCAACCTGCGAGTGATTCGTGACAACTCAACACTCATTCGCTCCAATGTTGCGGATGTGCAGGAGAGCTTGATCATTGCCTGCCTTTTAACGGTCATTGTCGTGCTGCTTTTTATGCGAAGCCCGCGCAGCACACTCACCACCGGTCTGGCCTTGCCCAGCAGCGTTATAACCACATTTGCGATGATGGCGGTGGCTGGTTTTTCGATGAACGTGATGACCCTGTTGGCATTGTCTCTTTCGATCGGACTTCTTGTTGATGATGCCATAGTTGTTCGCGAGAATATTTTTCGACATTTGCAGTTTCATTCTCCCGAACATACGGAATCTTTGGAGTCCCAAGGAGGTGGAACAGGTTGGGGACGAGCTGCGCGGGACCATGCAAAAAAGGCCGCGCTGAACGGAACGACCGAAGTTGTTCTTGCGGTTGTGGCCACCACGCTGGTGGTTGTTGCAGTTTTTTTGCCCGTTGGCTTTATGAGCGGTGTGACCGGACAGTTTTTCAAACCGTTTGCGTTGACCGTTGTTTTTGCCATGCTCATTTCTTTGTGGGACGCCATCACCATGGGTCCTATGCTGTCAGCCTATTTTGCTCACATTCCTCACCCTCTGCGTGAATGGCAAGCCTTTGGTCGGATAGGTGTGCGGATCAACAACGCGCTCGAAGGTTTTGAGCGGTGGTTTGAATATTTAGCTCACCGGTATGGTCGCATCTTGGAATGGCTCATCCGTCGACCGTTGGTGGCAGGCGCAGTGGCAAGCGTATCGATTGCGATGGCTGCTGTCGGTTTTTATTTTGTTGAAAAAAGTTTTTTGCCCACGCAATTAGGAGATGCCTTCACGGTGCAGATGGATGGTCCG
>Ga0315901_10002204_pt1 | contig 27272 bp, 27 predicted proteins | sample LakEriMetagenome_10_FD_203761 | JGI IMG/M metagenome (GOLD analysis project Ga0315901, IMG submission 203761) | Freshwater fungal communities from buoy surface, Lake Erie, Ohio, United States - Buoy 2 MA116 | ecosystem: Environmental > Aquatic > Freshwater > Lake | place: USA: Lake Erie, Ohio...
ATGGCGTGACCAGCGGCGCGAAGGTTGCCGTGCTGGGCTTCCGCCCGGTCGATACCGCCGCCTACGGCCGGATCATCGCCGATGCCGATGGCACGGTCCGCAAGATGGTCGAGCACAAGGATGCCTCACCTGAAGAACGTGCGGTAAACCTCTGCAATTCAGGTGTTATTGTTGCTCACAGCAAGGATATGTGGCGACTGCTCGAAGCGGTCGGCAATGATAACGCGGCGGGCGAATACTACCTCCCCGATGTCGCCACCAACGCCATTGCCGAAGGCGGCCGGGTCGTAGTGGTCGAAGCCCCCGAATCCGAGGTCATGGGCATCAACAGCCGCGCCGAACTGGCCGAGGCGGAACTGCGCTGGCAGCAACGCCGCCGCAGGCAGGCGATGGACGATGGCGCCACGCTGATCGCACCAGAGACGGTCTGGTTCGCTTTCGACACTAAGCTTGGCCGCGACGTGCTGGTTGAACCCAACGTGATCTTCGGCCCCGGCGTTACCGTCGCCGACAGCGTCAAGATCCGCGCCTTCTGCCATATCGAGGGGGCGAGCCTGGCGACGGGCGTCGAAGTCGGCCCTTATGCCCGCCTGCGCCCCGGCACGGTGCTGGAAGAGAAGGCCAAAGTCGGCAATTTCGTCGAGGTCAAAAAGGCGGTCATGGGCAAGGGCGCCAAGGCCAATCACCTTTCCTACATCGGTGATGCTGAGGTGGGGGCAGGGGCCAATATTGGCGCCGGCACGATCACCTGCAATTACGATGGCTACTTCAAGTACAAGACCGTGATTGGCGAGCGCGCCTTCATCGGCTCGAACTCCGCGCTCGTCGCCCCGGTCAAGATCGGCGCCGACGCCATCGTCGCCGCCGGCAGCGCCGTGACCCGCGATGTCATGGACGGCGAACTGCGGATCGTCCGCGGCGAGCAGCTGGTCAAGCCGGGCTGGGCCGACCGTTTTCACGACACGATGAAAAAGAAGAAGGCGGAGAAGAAGGGGTGAGCGCTGCCCGTCATGTGGCCCAGATCAATGTTGCGCGATTCCGGGTTGCCAAAGACGATCCGGTCAACGCCGATTTCATGGCCGCGCTCGACCACGTCAATGCCATGGCTGAAGCGAGCGTGGGTTTTGTTTGGCGGCTGACGGGTGACGGCAACGATGCCACCGATGTTGAGGCGATTCCCGGCGATCCGAACTTGATCATCAACATGTCGGTCTGGCGCGATGTGGCAGCTCTGGAACAGTTTGCCTATCGCCAGCCCGATCACCGCCAGGTGCTGGGCCGACGGCAGGAGTGGTTCGATCCGATCGAGCCCTCGTTCGCGCTGTGGTGGGTGAAGGCGGGGCATATTCCCAGCGTTTCGGAGGGCATGGCGCGGCTGGCGCAGCTTGAGAACGAAGGGCCGGGCAACGAGGTTTTCACGTTCCGTCACTGGCGCCAGCACTTGCGGGCCAGTTCAGCAGCCTGACGGTAATTGACATGATATCATGATATGATATCAGTATATCAATGACTCGTATTCTCGCCGATCTGCCTGATGAGGAAATCAAGCGGCTTGACCAGCTCGCCGCCGAGCAGGGCAAGTCGCGCGCGGCGATCCTGCGTGAAGCGGTTGCCGCCTATCGCCCGCAAGGGTCGCTCGATTGGCTTGAGGTTGGATTTGGCGCCTGGCAGGGCCAGACCGATATCGACGATGCGGTTGAATGGCAGCGGCGCGAGCGCGCATCGTGGACTCGCCCCTGGGACGATGACTACGAAGAGGTCAAAGCGGAATTCCCCGACCTGTTCGATGCCGAGGATGATCGGCAGCGGCAGATCTATCTCGATATGCAGAATGGCATCTTTCCGCCTGTTCGAAGGCAGGACGATCGGTGAGCGGCTTCAGCTTCGATTCCAACATTCTGATCGATGCGCTGAAGGGGCTGCCGCCGGCGAAGGAAGAGATTGCCCGGGCGGCGGGCCTGACCGGCCGGGTCTGGATATCCAGAATGGTCTGGGTTGAGGTGATGTCGAAAGGCCAGCCTGAGGCGCTTAAGCGCACGGAACAGTTTCTGTCGGGGTTCATTGTCGATGAAGTCGATGCAGAAATCGGCGTTCGTGCCGCAGCCCTGCGTCGTGAGCGACCGCGGCTCAAATCCCCTGACGCGATCATACTGGCGACGGCACAGTTGCGCAGTCGGGTTCTGGTTACACGCAATATCAAGGACTTCCCGTCACAGCTGCCGGGCATCCGGGTTCCCTACATCCTCTAAGCGAAAGCAAGTTTCATGTGCGGCATTATCGGCATCGTCGGCAAGGAAGAGGTGGCAGAGCGGCTGGTCGATGGACTGCGGCGGATGGAATACCGCGGCTATGACTCAGCTGGCGTCTGCACCCTGCACGGCGGCGAGCTGATCCGCCGCCGTGCGCCAGGCAAGCTGTTCAACCTGGTCAAGGAACTCGCCCGCGATCCGGCCCCTGGATCGGTGGGCATTGCCCATACCCGCTGGGCGACCCACGGTGCGCCGACGGCCGCCAATGCCCACCCGCACGCGACCGAAGTGCTGGCGCTGGTCCACAACGGGATCATCGAAAACTTCAAGCCGCTGCGCGAGGCGCTGACTGCGCGAGGGCGCAAGTTCGAAAGCGACACCGACACCGAAGTGGTCGCGCACCTGCTGTCGGAAGCGGTCGAGGCCGGTGTCAGCGCGGAGGAAGCGGTCATGGCCACGCTGCCGCAGCTGCGCGGTGCCTTTGCCCTGGCTATTGCCTTCAAGGACCGGCCGGACATGCTGATCGGGGCGCGGCTGGGTTCCCCGCTGGTGGTGGGCCATGCCGATGGTGAAACCTATCTGGGCTCGGACGCGCTGGCGCTGGCCCCGCTGACCCAGCAAATCACCTACCTTGAAGAAGGCGACTGGGTGGTTATCACGCGGGAGGGCGCGCAGATTTATGACAGTGCCAATCGCCCGGTTAAGCGTCCGGTTACCCATTCCGGCGCAACCGCAGCAGCGGTTGAAAAGGGCAATTTCAAGCACTTCATGCAGAAGGAGATCTTTGAGCAGCCCACCGTCGTGGCGCAGACGCTGAAGAGCTATATCCGCCAGGTTGATCAGTCGGTGGCCCTGCCGCAGTTCGATTTCGATCTTTCCTCCATCAGCCGCGTAACGATCGTCGCCTGCGGGACCAGCTTCTACGCTGGGATGGTCGCCAAATACTGGTTCGAACAGTTTGCCCGACTGCCGGTCGATATCGATGTGGCGAGCGAATTCCGCTACCGCGATCCGGTGCTCGAACCGGGCGGGCTGGCCCTGTTCATCTCACAGAGCGGCGAGACGGCCGATACGCTCGCGGCGCTGCGCCATTGCAAGGCAGCCGGGCAGACCATTGCCGTGGTGGTCAACGTGCCGACCAGCTCGATGGCGCGCGAAGCGGACCTACTGCTGCCGACCCATGCGGGGCCGGAGATTGGCGTGGCCAGCACCAAGGCCTTTACCTGCCAGCTCGCTGTGCTGGCCGCGCTGGCCGCGCACATGGCCGTGAAGCGCGGCAAGATGAGCCGGGCGGAAGAGGCCGAAGTGGTCGATCACCTGCTCCAGGCACCGGCCAGCCTCAACGCGGCCCTGTCGCACGATGCCGATATCGCGGCCATGGCCCACCTGATCGCCCCGGCGCGGGACGTGCTCTACCTCGGCCGCGGCCCGGACTATCCGCTGGCACTGGAAGGCGCATTGAAGTTAAAGGAAATCAGCTATATACACGCCGAAGGTTATGCATCGGGTGAAATGAAGCATGGTCCGATCGCGTTGATCGATGAGGCCGTTCCGGTGATCGTGCTGGCACCCAGCGGGCCGCTGTTCGAAAAGACTGTCAGCAACATGCAGGAGGTCCGCGCCCGGGGCGGCAAGATCGTGCTGATCTCTGACCGAGAAGGGTTGGACGAGGCAGGCGAAGGATGCCTGGCCACGATCGAGATGCCTAAGGTCCATCCGCTGATCGCGCCGCTGGTCTATGCCGTGCCGGTGCAGCTGCTCGCCTATCATGTGGCCTGCGTGAAGGGCACCGATGTCGACCAGCCGCGCAACCTGGCGAAGTCGGTAACGGTGGAATAGGGCGCGCGTGCAGGGATACCGGTACATCCGAATCGCTGCTTGGCTGGACTGCCCGCTTAAGCTCCGGTGCGATGGATACGCAGCGTCTGCCTGTTGAGGAAGCGGCTTGCCCGCCGGCCGAGATCGAGCAGGAACTGGCCGATCTTGCGCGCGGGGTTGTGGCGCCGAGCTGAACTTCGGGCCGCTGCGCAATCAGGAATGCGGTTTCGGTTTACGGGACGCTAAGAAATTGGCGCTAACGACGAGGCTGTGAACGCCGTCGTATCTTCCAATTCCACCCTGCCGCGCGATCTGCCGGTCATGGCCGTATTGGGACTGTCGAGCCCGAACGAGGATGACTGGGCACGGCTGCGCGGCTTGCAGTACTCGAACCTGGCCAAGGTCACTAAGGCCCGCATCATGGCCCAGGCCATTGCCGCGCTTGGCGTTATTTGGCTCTATCTGGGCAGTATCCACATTGCCGTGCTGATCGGCTGGGCCCTGCTGCTGGCCGGCAGTCTCTATCACGGCAGCACGCTCGACGGTACCCTGGCAGACGCCGACCGCCGTCGGATGTCGCGTGGTGAAGTGAACAAGCAGTCGCTGGGCTCGGTGCTCAACGCTGTGGTTTGGGTGGTGCCCATGGCCGGATTTGCGCCATTTGGGGATCAGTCGACACATTTGCAGCTGTGGGCCATTACCGCCATGCTGCTGACGGCCTCCGCCGTGCTCCTGCCGGCCGTGCCACTCGCTAATCTGCTGTTCGCCGGGATTGCCGGCGGTGCGGCCATCGTCAGCCTGTTGTGGGCAGGGATGTATCCGATGGCCTTTGTCACGGGTGTGTGGGTGGCCATCATCGGTGTCGGCTCGATTGAAAACGCCCGCTCCTTCTTGTCCGCGCGGATTGCCGAGGCCGGTATGGCGGAACGGAACGAGGTCGTGTCGCTCCTGCTACGCGAGTTCGAGGAAGGCGAGGCCGACTGGCTGTGGCAAATCGATACGGTACGCCGGGTCCGCTCGGTCAGCCCGCGTTTTGCCTTCGCGCTGGGCAAGAGTGCCGAGGAAATTGACGGCAAGCCGTTTGTCCAGCTGATCGCCGGTCCGGCCTGGGACACGGGGAAATTCCCGGCCAGCCTGCATGACCTCGCCGAACGGCTGAAGCGGCGCGAGAGCTTTTCCAATCTGATCGTGCGCGTGCACATCAATGGCGAAAAGCGCTGGTGGGAGCTGTCAGGTACGCCCAAATTCGACGAGAAGGGCAATTTCGACGGGTTCCGGGGTGTCGGTTCCGATGTGACGGCTCAGCGCGAGAGCTCGGAGAAGATCGCGCACATGGCGCGTTTCGATACCCTGACCGGCCTGCCTAACCGCATGATGGTGACCGAGGCGCTGGGCGAAGCACTGCGCTATGCCGCACAGTGGCGGACCAAGTGCGCCTTCATGATGATTGACCTCGATCGGTTCAAGGCGGTCAACGATACGCTCGGCCACCTGGTTGGTGACCAGCTGCTGGCGCGCGTGTCGGAACGGCTCAAGTCGATTGTCAGCGATAACGAACTGTGCGGCCGTCTCGGCGGTGATGAATTCGCCATTGTCGTGCGCGACGCGTCCGATCTCCACCGCCTGCAACGCGTGGCCGAATCGGTCATCCATTTGCTGTCCAAGCCCTATGAGGTGGATCACCACACGCTGTACATCGGTGCCAGCGTCGGTTCGGCGGTTGGCCCGCGTGATGGCAACACCGTGGAAACGCTGATGCGCAATGCGGACCTCGCGCTCTATCGGTCGAAGGAAGAAGGCGGGGGGCAGCACTTCAACTACGAGCCGTCGCTCCACGCCCATGCCGAAGAGCGGCGCAAGCTGGAATTCTCGCTGCGCCAGGCGCTGGAAAAGGAAGAGTTCGTGTTGAACTTCCAGCCCGTGGTCGATGCCAAGCAGGAAACCATCGTCAGCTTCGAGGCGCTGATCCGCTGGAACAGCGAGGAGCACGGATTTGTTAGCCCGGCCAAATTCATTCCGCTGGCCGAAGACACCCGTCTGATCGTACCGATCGGCGAATGGGTGTTGCGCGAAGCCTGCCAGGAAGCCATGCGCTGGCCGGCCAATGTGAAGGTTGCGGTCAACGTATCGGGCGAGCAATTACTCGATCCGGGTTTCGTCCCCAGCGTGGTGACCGCGCTCTCCATGTCCGGTCTGCCGGCCCAACGGCTCGAAATCGAAGTTACCGAATCGATCTTCGTGCGCGATGCCAACATGGCGCGTCAGGCGCTAGAACAGATCATGTCGCTTGGCTGCGGGATTGCGCTGGACGATTTCGGCACCGGCTATTCCTCGCTGGCTTATATCCGCAACCTGCGCTTCTCGACGATCAAGATCGACCGCAGCTTCGTGCAGGGGGCATCGGCCGGCAGCGTCGAGAGCCTGGCAATCATCCGTGCCGTGGTGGCCATGGCGGAAAGCCTTGAGATGTCGACCACGGCTGAAGGCGTGGAGACCGAGCGCGAGCTCGAGATTATCCGCAGCCTCGGTTGCCGCAAGATCCAGGGCTATTACTTTGGGCGGCCAATGCCAGCGGCCGATGCGCGCGGCCTCTTCAGCCAGTCAACCCTGCGCCAGGCAGTCTAAGCGCCTCGGCTCAGGCCCTGACCAGGCCCCGTACCGCGCTTTCGAACAGCGCCCGGCCATCCGTGCCGCCGTGAGCCGGTTCGATCACGCGCTCGGGGTGCGGCATCATGCCCAGCACGTTGCCGGCAGCGTTCAGCACCCCGGCTATGTCGCGGGCCGAACCGTTTACGCTCTCGGCATAGCGGAAAGCCACCCGGCCTTCGCCTTCGAGCCGGTCAAGCGTGGTGGCATCGGCGAAGTAATTGCCATCGTGGTGGGCCACCGGGATCACGATTTCCTGCCCGGCGCTATAGCCGGCGGTGAACAGGCTTTGCGCGTTTTCGACGCGCAGCTTCACCTCGCGGCAAACGAAACGGATGCCGGCATTGCGCATCAGCGCCCCGGGCAGCAGGCCGGCCTCGGTCAACACCTGAAAGCCGTTGCACACGCCCAGCACCGGTACGCCCCGATTGGCTGCGGCGATCACGGCCTGCATGATCGGGCTGCGCGCGGCCATCGCACCCGAGCGCAGATAGTCGCCATAGGAAAAGCCGCCGGGCAAGGCGATGAAGTCCAGCCCATCGGGCAGATCGGCATCGCCGTGCCACACCCGGTGCGGCGCAGTGCCGGAAACCTTTTCCAGCGCATCGGCCATGTCCCGGTCGCAATTGGAGCCGGGGAAGGTGATCACGGCCGAACGAAAGCTCATGGCTGCACCCGTTCAATGCGGTAGTTCTCGATCACCGTGTTGGTCAGCAGCTTGCTGGCCATGTCCTCGAGCTGGGCATCGGTGACGCTTTCGTCCACCTCCAGCTCGATCATCTTGCCTGCTCGCACGTCTTGCACGCCGTGGATCCCCAGCCCTTCAATGGCGTGATGGATCGCGCGGCCCTGCGGGTCGAGCACCCCGTTCTTGAGCGAAACGAATACGCGGACCTTCATCGGGCGGCCTTTCGGTCTGGAGCAGCAGAGTCGCGCGGGCCTATGCCGCCAGAAGGGCTTTGGGGCAAGCGCTGTGCGCCGATCATCCCCGGTCAGGGAACAGGGCCCGTGCGGTCCAGTGTGCTGTCAAAGCACCTGCCAGCTGCGCGGCGATGAAGCCGGGTACATCGGCCAGACTGATGCCGGCAAAGGTATCGCTGAGGCTGCGGGCCAGAGTAATCGCCGGGTTGGCAAAGCTGGTGGAGCTGGTGAACCAGTATCCGGCAGTAATGAACAACGCTACTGCCGTGGGCACGGCCTCAGGCTTGTACCGCGAGGTGCCGATGATGGTCAGTAGCAGGCCAAAGGTGGCGACGAATTCGCCCAGCCACTGGCCCATACCGGTGCGATGCTTGGCGGAGAGTTGCAGGATCGGCAGATCGAACATGGCGTGGGCCAGCCAGACGCCCACTATCCCAGCGCCAATCTGCACTGCGATCACGGCGGCCGCCCCTTTCCAGCAGCAATCGCCGCGCAGCCGCATCACCAGGGTCACCGCCGGATTGAACTGCGCGCCTGAAACCGGACCGAGCATGGTGATCAGGACATAGAGGATCGCCCCGGTCGCCAGGGTATTGCCGAGCAGGGCCAAGGCCACGTTCCCGCTGGACAGGCTTTCCGCCATGATCCCGGAGCCGACTACGGTGGCGAACAGCAGCAGGCTGCCCACGCCTTCGCCCAGCAGCTTGCGGCCAAAGGGGCTCACGCTGCGCCCTCCATTGCGCCGATCCGGGCCAGTTCCGCTTGCAGCGACTTGGCATCCATTGCGGCCAGATTGATCGCGAAGAAGGCTTCGACCCGCATGGTCAACAACCGCCAGGTCTCGGCAAAGGCAGCGTCGACTGCCGCTTCGTCGCCTTCTACATCGGCCGGATCGGGCAGGCCCCAGTGGGCGCGCAGCGGGCTGCCGGGGAAAACCGGGCAGGCCTCGCCCGCCGCGTTGCCGCAGACGGTGATGGCAAGGTTGATTTCCGGCGCTCCGGGGCCGGTAAATTCGTTCCAGCTCTTCGAGCGGAAGCTGTCCGGATCAAAACCCTCGCGCGCCAGCAGCCGCAGCGCGCCGGAGTGCGGCATGCCCTTGGGCTTGCTCCCGGCGGAATAGGCCGCAACCCGCCCCGCGCCATGGCGCTGGAAAAGAGCTTCTCCCAGGATCGAACGGGCCGAATTGCCGGTGCAGAGCACCAATATGGAATGGACCTGAACCATCAGTTGCAGGCAGTCCGCTTTGTGGCTTCCACTGCCGGGGCACAGCAGGAAGTGGCGGCAGCATTGGCCGATTGGGCTGATGCGAGTGCCGCCATGTTTGGTCCGGCACCATAGACTGTCGCCTCGCCGTGCGTCAGGAAGGCTTCCCAGACCACACCATCGGGATCGGCGATCCAGCTCTTCTCGCTCTTGGCGTAGCAGCAGGTCGTGGCGCCCTCTTCCAGCACCGGGCGGCCGGCGGCTTCGAGGCGGCCGTAGACCTCGGCCAGTTCCGCCTCGTCATCGACCTGCAGGCCCAGGTGCTCGATGCCCTTGCCGGCGGTCTGGTTGTGCGAGATTGCGAAGTTGACCCGCGGGTCGTCGAGCATCCACTTGGCATAGTCCGCCTTCACCACGCTGGGCTGCTGGCCAAACAGGCCGGAGTAGAACGCGATCGAGGCATCGAGGTTCTCGACCCCGACATGGACGTGGAAACGCTTCATGCGACATTCCTTTCGCTGTTGGATCCGCCCGGCGCGCAGGAAGCGCCGCCGCAGCAGTTTTCGGTAAGGTACCCCATCAGCGCGCCCATCGCGGCGTAATCCGCCGAATAGATAATCGACCGGCTTTGGCGCCGCTGGGTAACCAGCCCGGCATGGCTGAGCTGGGCGAGGTGGAAGCTCATGGACGATGCGGGCAGGCCCACCTGCTCGGCCAGTGCGCCGGCGGCAATCCCCTCGGCACCGGCCTGAACCAGCAGGCGGAAGGTTGCCAGCCGGTGCTCCTGAGCCAGTGCGGCAAGTGCGCGAATTACGATCTCAGCCTGCATCCGACTCTCCAATAATTCGATAACTATCGAAATATCAAATCAAGTGCAGGTGTCAATAGCTGGAGCTTCAGTGGGGCTGGTCGAGCGAATCCAGTACGTACCCAGCGGAACGGACGGTGCGCAGCGGATCTGGCGCGCCCTGGGCCACGAGCGCCCGACGCAGGCGGCCGACCCAGACATCGACCGTGCGCTCGTCTCGCACTTCGTGGTCTTTGCCGATGCGCTCGATCAGGGCGGCGCGCGAAAAGACCTGATCGGGATGCTCAAGAAAGTGCGCGAGCAGCCTTAGTTCGTTGGGCCTCAGGCTCAGCAACCGGCCCTGGAAGCGCACCTGGTGGGCTGTCAGATCCAGCACCAGTTCGCCGTGGCTCAGCCGCTGGCGCGGTCCTGCCGAGGGCACGGGCTTGGCTTCATATGAGGCGAGCCGTTCGAGCAGCCGCTCGGCATTGAGCGGACCGACGAGATAGTCATCCGCCCCGGCCCGCAAGGCGCGGCGCTTGTCTTCGGGTTCGGCACTGTCGAGCACCATGGTGATGTGGCTATCGCGCGTGGCGCGGGCCTCGCGCAGGTGACGGACCATTTCCAGGCCAGAGCGATCCGGCAGCAGCCAGTCGACAAAGCACCAGACCGGTCCGCTCGGCGGCGCTTCGCCAAGCGCCCGCTCAAGCGGGGCAATGGCGATATCCGGGCGACGGCGGCGGACGCCCTGGAGCAGGGCAGGGGCTGGCGCAGTAATCAGGACCGTGGCGGTAGCGGACATGGCGAGACGCTCTGCAGCAGAAACTTTCGCGACAATGATGCCGCGCCGAGGTGACGGATTTGTGACGGCCGCCGACCGGTGGGCGCCATGTCATTACCGTGTCGCAAACCTGTCGTGCGCGTGACCGCAAAGAGTCGCGGGGCTGCCATGCCGCAGTCCTAGTGGCGGCGTCGAACAGGGGGGCTGCAACGAGTCGCTAGGGCTCGTCCCAACCTTCCGGAACGTTCGCTGCAACTGACGAAGGACACATTCCATGACCCGCCCGCTGATCGGCATCACGACCTCGCTTCTTGCCCTGGCCATGGCCCAGGCCGCCCACGCTGAAACTGTCGTAACTGCCGATGCTGCTGCTGAAGCTGCCGCAGAAGCTCCCGCTGATGGCGATACGACCGGCCTGGTCGATATCGTGGTGACCGCCACCAAGCGCGAAACCAACCTTCAGGAAACCCCGATCGCCATTGCCGTGCTGGGCAATGAGGAAATCAAGAAGCGCCACGTGCAGAGCCTGATCGACCTGGCCGACGGTGCCATCCCCAGCTTGCGTGTCGCCACGTTCGAGGCGCGCCAGTCCGCACTCACGGTCGGCCTGCGCGGGATCGTGCCCGGTGATGCCAACCAGCCCGCGCGCGAACAGGGCGTGGGCGTCTATGTCGATGGCGTCTACCTTGGCCGTCAGCACGGCCTCAACACCGGCCTGCTCGATGTCGAGCGGATCGAGGTGCTCAAGGGTCCGCAGGGTACGCTGTTCGGCCGCAACACCGAGGGTGGGGCGATCAACATCGTGTCCAAGGCGCCAACCGGGGAATTCGCCGGGCGCGTTTCGGCTGGCGCCGGCAATTTCGGGTCCTATCATGGCGCACTGCACGTTGATCTGCCGGAAATCGCCGGGATCGCCTTTAAGCTTGACGGTGGAATCCAGCACCAGGGCCCAACGACCAGGAACCCGCTGCCCGGCGCTGCGGGCTGGAACCAGTATCACCGCTATGGCGGCCGGATCGCCGCGCGCTGGCGGCCGGTCGATGACCTGACGGTGGACCTGGCCTATGACATCAACCGGGATGAGAACACGCCGTTCTTCAGCCAGCTGATCAATTACAATCCCAAAAACTTCCCGGTTGCCACGCTGGCCCAGATCGCAGCCAATGGGAACCGCCTGCCGGCCGGCTTCATCGCCCCGCTGCCGCCGCTGGTGAAGGTCCGTGCCGACCGGGTCGACAGCGCCGATATCGGTGTGCCGCAGATCCCCAGCATCGGCAAGACGCAGGGCTTCACCGGCACGATCAAGTGGAAGATTGCACCCGAGATCGAGCTTCGTTCGATCACTGCCTGGCGCACAGTAAGCGACGAGCAGTGGGACAATTCGGGCGGTGCCAACCGCACCCCGGTGTTCCTGCCGAACGGCAATTTCAGCCGCTATTCGCTGGCCACACTTAACCAGCGCCAGTTCAGCCAGGAACTTCAGGCGGTCGGCGGGTTCGGTGATATCGATTACGTCTTCGGTCTTTACTATTTCAACGAAAAGGCCAGCGATTCAGCCCGCACACCCAATACCAACCGCTGGAACGCGGATGGCACGGCCTTCACGATCAACGATCCGGCGGCCTATCTGAATGCCACAGTGGCGCGGGCCTCCACCGCCTTTGCCAAGAGCTATGCCGCTTATGGCCAGGCCACCTGGAACGCCACCGATGCGCTCAGCGTCACGCTGGGTGGGCGCTATACTCATGACAAGAAGAATGGTGCCCTGACTACCATCAATGGCGCCCCCAGCAGCCTGACCTTCATTCAGGATAACAAACGGTTCGATCCGTTGGCCGTGGTCAATTTCCAGCCAACGCCAGACATCAACGTCTACGCCAAGTATGCCACCGGCTACCGCGCCGGCGGGGCCAGCTCGCGCTCGCTGACCTACCGTTCGTTTGGGCCGGAATCGGTCAAGTCCTATGAACTGGGGATCAAGTCTGAATTCCTTGATCGCAAGGTCCGGCTGAACATCGCTGGTTACTTGATGGATCGCAACGACAGCCAGGTGGACTTCAACTTCTTCATCCCTCAGCCCAACGGCACGGTCCGCAACACGCTGGAAACGGTGAATGCCGAAGGGACTACCCGGATCCGCGGGATCGAGGCGGACCTAACGGTGCGCCCGCTGGAAGGCCTGTCGATGGGCGTGTCCTATGCCTATACCTACACCAAGGTGCCGCCGGCGCGGAATACGGTGCAAGAAGCCCTGAACGCCACGCTGACCCCGCCAGTGACCACACCGGTGTTCCAGGACGTGTTCATCGTTTACACCCCGCGCCACGCCTGGTCGGCCTCGGTCGATTACGACGTGCCGCTGGGCCGCGACGATATGGCGCTGAAGTTCCACCTCGATGCGAACTATTCGGGTTCGGCCTATACCTTCGACAACGAGCCGACCCGGAACGAAAAGAGCTTCATCGTCAACGGTCGGATCAGCCTGGCTGATATCCCGATGAGCGATAACGGCCAGACGCTGACGATCTCGGCCTGGGCACGCAACCTGCTGAATGAATCGCATATCTATCGCCGCTCGAACGCGAACGGCACGCTGGTGACCGTGCTGAACAGCAACACCCAAAGCACGGTGCTGGGCGACTATGCCAACTTCAACCCGCCCCGCACCTTCGGGATCGAGGCAACCATCAAGTTCTGATCCCTTCCAGGATCCTCCCTGAACCTGGGGGCGGGGGACCGCAGTCCTCCGCCCTTCTTTTTGTCAGGCGAGGCCCCGCAGGATCACATAGCCGCCGATCGCGATCACCAGCGCGGCAAAGCCCAGTTCCATCGCCCGCTTGCGCGCGGCGAGCCGCTTGCCAAGCGGAATGCCCACCAGCGCTCCGATTCCGCCGCCGATCACCATGAGGCCCACCAGCAGCCAGTCGACATAGCCCGACAGGGCATAGGACGTTGCGGTGGTCAGCCCCAGCGCAGTGACAATCACCAGCGAAGTGCCCACGGCGACGCGCAGCGGCATCCGAGTGGCCATGACAAGGCCCGGCACAATCAGGAAACCGCCGCCGATCCCGAAGAACCCGGCGAGCAGGCCGACGCCAAAGCCGGTTGGCACAAGGCGGGGGAGAAGGACCGATGCAGTGCTGCGTTCCAGCCGGACGTCCGGATTGTCCGCCGTCTGGCGCGGGCGCAGCATTGAAAGTCCGACCAACATCATCAGCGCACCGAACAGCGCAAGCAGGCGTTGGCCATCCATCGCTTTGCCAGCTTCTGCCCCAAGCGCCGCGCCGATCACTCCGGCCAGGGCAAAAGTCCCGGCGCAAGGCCATTTCACATTGCCGCTGCGGGCATGCCCAGCCAGGCTGCTCGCGGCATTGAGCGCCACGGCCACAGCCGCCGTGCCAATCGCGGCATGGGGTGATTCCACACCCACCAGGTAGACCAGCAGTGGCACCGCCAGGATCGACCCCCCGCCGCCAACCAGCGCCAGCACCAGCCCGATCGCCGAACCGGCCGCAATGGCGGCAAGGATCGTGGCGGGATCCATCAGCTCAGGCTGCCGCGCGCCGGTTCCACGGCATCACGGCCAGTAGCTTGGCCATGCCGCACCACCCGGTTGCCCCGGCGAAGGTCAGCCCGGCACCGACAAAGGCGCTGAGACCGATCCAGGCGGGGGCGACGGTGAGTGAGAGGATCACGCCGGTCAGCACCAGCAGCCCGGCCGTGATCTGGACCTGGCGCATGATCTCGAGCGGGGCCTTGGCGTCATCGATTACGGGCAGCCCGGCCTTGCGCCAGGCCTCGATCCCGCCTTCCAGCAGATAGGCCTCGCACGGGCTGGCCGAGGCCAGCTGGGCGGCATTTGCATCTGTGCGCATGCCCGAGCGGCAGTGATAGATCACCGCGGGCGCATCCCCAAGGTTGAACTCGGTCCCGAGCGGGGCATTTAGCGCGCCTGGGATGCGGCTGCGGGCATGTTCATCCGCCGCGCGTATGTCGATCAGGGCGGCGCCGTCGGCAATCCGGGCGCGGGCTTCGGCGGGGGTGATCTTGGTCAGGGTCATTGGTTCAGTCCGTCCGGCAATAGAGTTGGTGGAGCGTGACAAGCAGCTGTTCGCAGCGCGGATCGGCGATCCGATACCATGCCACCTGCGCCTCGCGCCGGAAGGCCAGCAGGCCTTCCTCGCGCAGCACGGCAAGGTGCTGGGACAAGGCCGATTGCGAGAGGCCGACCGCCTGGGCGAGATCGCCCACACGCATCTCGCCGTGCTCAGCCAACTGGCAGAGCACCATCAGCCGGCGCTGGTTGCCCATCGCCTTGAGCATGGCCGAGACTTCGGCCGCGTTGGCGGCGAAGCGCTCGAGATCGGTGGTCAGGCTGTTCATCGCAACTCCATTCATTAGCTATTGCTAAATAAGCAGATGCTAATATATGTCAAGCATCAAGGAGTCGACGCATGACCAACACCGCGCATATCCAGGCTTTTTTTGATGAGGCGACCTTCACCGTGACCTATCTGGTCGGCGATCCGGCCACCAAACAGGCCGTGGTGATCGACTCGGTGCTCGATTTCGATCCGGCTTCGGGCAAAGTCTCGACCGGCTCGGCCGAAGCGGTCCTCGCAGCGGCGGAGCAGGGCGGGTGGACCATCACCCACGTGCTCGAAACCCACGCCCATGCTGACCACCTCTCCGCCGCACCACTGATCAAGGGACGGACCGGCGCGAGAGTTGGGATCGGCGCGCATATCGATGCCGTGCAGCAGGTCTTCGCCGGCGTGTTCAACGCGCCCGATGTTTCCGGCACCGGCGCCGAATTCGACGACCTGTTTGCCGATGGCGAGACCTTCGCGGTGGGCGAACTGGTGTTCGAAGTGCTGCACACGCCGGGTCACACTGCGGCCTGCATCGCCTACAAGGTCGGCGATGCGATCTTCGTTGGCGATACGCTGTTCATGCCGGATTACGGTACGGCGCGGACCGATTTCCCCGGCGGGAATGCGGCTGAGCTCTATCAGTCAATCCGCCGGATGCTGGCCTATCCGCCTGAAACGCGCCTGTTCATGTGCCATGACTACAAGGCACTGGGCCGCGACGAGTATGTCTGGGAAACCACTGTTGCCGAGCAGCGCGCGAAGAACATCCACATTCACGACGGAGTGACTGAGGCAGAGTTCGTGGCGATGCGCCTGGGCCGCGATGCCGGCCTGGCTGCGCCGCGGCTGCTGCTGCCATCGGTTCAGGTCAACATTCGCGCCGGGCACTTGCCGCCGGCCGAGGACAATGCTGTGCATTACCTCAAGCTGCCGCTCCGCCTGCCCGATGGGTTCGACCTGGCCTAGGGTTCCACGCCCTGGGGCAGGACCAGCACTTCCAGCGCCTGCGCCGGATCGAGATAGCGCTGCACGAGCTGCTGCAGGTCTGCAGCGGTCACAGCGGTGATCAGCGCGCGGGTGCGGGCAAAGCGGTCCAGCTCGTCCGGGCGGGATTGCGCCCGGTCGGCCAGGGAGATCCAGCCGCCGTTGGTCTTGAGCGCATTGTCAAAGTTTTCGAGCAGCGGCGCGCGGGCTCGCTGGAGGTCGTCGGTGCTGACCGGGGCCGTGCGCAGCTGATCCAGCAGTTGGCGGACCGCGGCCCGGGTCGCGGCTACTTCCTTCACATCGACCGAGGCGTTGATCGCGAAGGTACCATAACCCGGCCAAATCCGCGGCGTATTGCTGCTGACTCCCGGTGAATAGGCCTTGCCCAGCTTTTCTCGCAGCATGTCGGTTAGCTCGACTTGGATCACGCGCTGGAGCAGTTCGAATTCGACGGCAGCCTGCAAATCGTCGCCGTCGCGGGTGGGCCAGTGCATGGTCAGCAGCGCTTGATCCTTGGGGCCCTTGTGGCGGAGCAGACGCGGGCTGCGGTCCCCGGTGAAGCTGCGTACCCGGCGCTCGGTCCAGGGTCGGAATTCTGCCTCGCGCGGGGGGAGAGCGCCCAGCGTCCGTCCCACCAGTTCTATGGCCTTTGCTTCATCAAGATCGCCCACCATCGCCAGTTCGATCGCACCATTGGCAAGCCGATCGCCAATGTCAGTTTTCAACTTGCCGAACGACAGGGTGCGGTAATCCTCCACCTTGCCCAGCGCGAACCGCGGATCGTTGTCAGAGAGGATCGCCCCCAGTTCTGCCCCCAGCGCCGAACCGGGCGTGGCGCCGATTGCGGCGAAGAAGTTGTTGATGTTCTGGCGGAACAACACCTCGCCCTCAGCGCGATAGCCGGGATCGGTCAGCTGGGCGGTGATTACCTGCAATTGCAGTTCGAGGTCTGCAGGCGTTGTCGTCGTGCCAAAGCCGAAGGTTTCGGCCCCGGCGCTGAGCCCGGCCGCAACGGTCCGCCCGGCGAGCAGCGTATCGAGCTCGTCCTTCGAATGCTTGCCCAGTCCGCCCTGGGCCAAGACGCCAACCATCTGCGTGGCCAGCGGGTTGTCGCGGGTTGCGACCAGGTTGCCACCATCCAGTGCCAGGCGCAGCGTGATGCGGTCCTTGGCCAGATCGGTGCGCTTCAGCGTCAGCCGCACGCCATTGGCAAAACGCACCTGCCGCAGGCCATAGCGCGGCTCGGTCACGTCGCTCACCACTTGTCCGGCCGGACCGAACTGGGTGTAGCCAAAGGCGCTGGCAGCTGCGGCATCGGCCTTGGTTAGCCGCGCCTGCACGGCCGCGTTCCATGCCACGCGCAGCGCCTGGGCGCCGCCTTCGGGCTCTTTGCGTCCCTGGAAACGGATCAGCGGATCGGTCAACGGCACCAGTTCGCGCTTCAGCGCAGCATGAGCCGCCTCGGCCGTGACTTCGGGGATGAAGGCTTCAAGCCGCGCTAGCGAACTGCTGGGTGTGGAGGGCACGATTTCGGCATTGATCAGCGCCAGGACCGCCCCGGTCAGCGCCGCATGGCTCTGGGTGGCTTCGCCGGCCGCAGCATTACGCGCGGCGGTGCGGGCATTGGCGATCTGTTCGGCCACTTCGGCGGCGGTGAACCCGTGATCGAGCGCGCGGCGATACTCCTCGGCGGCGGCCAGCAGACCGCGCTGCCATTTGCCGTCGACTGTTTCCACCACCAGGTTGGTCGAGCGGCCTTCACGAAAGTTGTTCCCGGTACCCAGGCCCGCACCGCGAAATGGGGCATCGGCCTCGCGCGTGCGGCGCAGCATCCGGCGGTTGACGATGCCATAGGCCACCTGCCGTAGCAGGTTCTCTCGCCGCTGCGCCACCGAATCGCGCTCGCCCAGCCACGGGCCGTGAGCGGTGACCGTGACCCGCTCGGACAGGGCCTGGTCGATGAACACGTCCTCGCGTTGGGGTTGCTTGGTATCGAGCGGACCGGCGGCCGGCTGTGGTTCGGCGGGCGCCGGGCGCCAGTCGGCAAAACGCTGCCGAATAGCGGCTTCCATCGTTTCTACCGGAAAGTCGCCGACTACCACCACGGTGGTCTGCGCTGGGACATATTCGCGCCGCCAGAACGTGCGCAGCCGTTCGGCCGTGGCAGCCTTGAGTGTTGCCTCGGTCCCGATTGGCAAGCGCTGCGTATAGCGCGCGCCGGGGTGGAGAAAGGCGATCTGGTCCTCGACATTGCGCAGCGCAAAGGTGTTGCGATCGCGCCGTTCGGCCAGAATCACGCCGCGCTCGCGCTCGACCGCTTCGGGGCTGATAGTCAGTTCGCTGGCAGTCTCGCGCATCAGCATCAGCGCCGTATCAAGCAGGGCGGGATCGTTGCGCGGCAAGTCGAGCATATAAGTGGTCTGTTCGAACCCGGTGGTGGCATTGGTATCGGCACCAAAGGCAAGGCCTAGCCGCTCGAGCAGCTTGACCATCTCGCCTTCGGGCACATTGGTGCTACCGTTGAAGGCCATGTGCTCAACGAAATGCGCGAGGCCCCGCTCTTCGTCGCTTTCGTCAAGCGAGCCGGTCTGGACCACCATCCGCACCATCGCCTGCCCCTTTGGTGTGGCATTGCTGCGCAAGGCATAGCGCATCCCGTTATCGAGCTTGCCAAACCGCCAGGCCGGATCGACCGGGACGTCGCTCGCTTCGAAGGCCCAGGCGGGCGCGGGCGGGACGATCGAGCTTGTAGCCGTTACGGGACCGGGCTGCCGCCCAGCGCAGGCGGCCAGGGCCAGGGTGGAAAGGGTCAGGGCGAACAGGGATTTGCGCGACAGCATGGAACCGTTGGTGGACGATTGCTCGACCAGCGGCAAGAGGCCGATCGATCTGGGGATTGCTGTCTGGAGGGCCTTCCGGACTAGCTCGCCCCGCCGGACAGCAGCCGTTCGATGCCGTCCGGGGCCAGCTGCACCACTCGCCCGCTGCCGCGTTTGGCCCAACCGGTTTCGATCAGCTTCTGGAAAACTGCCGCGCCGAGCGAGCCGGCGAGGTGATTGCGCCGCTCGCTCCAATCGAGGCAGGTTCGGCTGACACAGCGGCGCTGACGCTCCAGCTGCTCAATGTCGATGCCGGCGGCATTGAAGAACACACGCCCTGCCTCCGTCACTTCCACCCCGCCGCCGTCTGCCGTGATCAGCTGCCGCGCCACCAATTGTTCGAACAGCTCAACGGCCCGTTCTCCGGCCAGGTGGTCATAGCAGACCCGCGCGCGGCGCAGCTGGGCATCCCTGGGGCCGGTCCGGACAGGCACTGCGCCGGTGCGCTGGGCCAGGCTCATCAGTCCTTCAAGTACCTGGGCAACGTCCGGTCCCGAAAGCCGTATGTAGCGATGCCGGCCTTGCCGTTCGGTTGCGGTCAAGCCCGCCTGATCAAGTTTGGTCAGGTGGCCGCTGGCCGTTTGCTTGGTCACTCCGGCCTCCTGCGCCAGCTCCGTAACGGTTCGGGCGCGGCCATCCATCAGCGCCACAAGGATGTTGGCGCGCGCGGGATCACCCATCAGGGCAGCGACTTTGGAGATTGTGGGGCCATCTTTCATAGTTCGACGCTAACCGAACCATTACGGCAGAACAATGGGTTAAAGGCTCCCCGAACAAAAGGAGCCAACCCCATGATTACCTGCTTTATCCGCTATGAGATCGACCCGTTCAAGGTTACGGCATTTGATGAATATGCCCGCAACTGGGGCGAGGCCATTCCGCGCTGCGGGGCAGACCTGATCGGGTATTTCTCGCCTCACGAAGGGTCGGGCACTACGGCTTACGGAGTTTACAACATCGACAGCCTGACGGCTTACGAACAGTATCGCGCCCGGTTGCGGGACGATGCAGCTGGCCGGGCCAATTACGAATTCGCCAAGCGCGAGCAGTTTATCCGCCGCGACGACCGGATCTTCCTCCGCTTGGCCTCGGCACCACATAGCGCGCTGGTTAAGCCATGATCGCCGTCATTTTCGAAGTGTGGCCGGCACCTGGCCAGAAGCAGCACTACCTAGATCTGGCGGCCGCCCTGCGTCAGGATCTGGATGCGATCGACGGCTTCGTTTCGATCGAACGTTTCCAGAGCCTTGCCGATCCGGGCAAGATTCTGTCGCTGTCGTTCTTTCGGGATGAACAGGCGGTAGCGGCGTGGCGCAATCGGGGCGGGCACAGGGCAACCCAGGTCAAGGGGCGCAGCGGCGTATTCGCGGATTATCGGCTGCGCGTGGCCGCAGTGGTCCGTGACTATGGCTTAAACGAGCGTGGCGAAGCACCGGCAGACAGCCTGGCAATCCATTCCTAGGGACGTGCGGACTGACTGGGCGGGCGGGGTTCAACAGGCCCCGCCATTGCCGATGCAGTCTGCGCCGGCCTACTTGCCCCGCAGCTTTCGGTGGGCGGAGAGGTCGAATACCTCGCTCGGGCCGTTGTCGGTATCGAGCAGGCCAAGGCGACGGGCGACTTCCTGGTAGGCTTCCTCCTCGCCACCAAGGTCGCGGCGGAAGCGGTCCTTGTCCAACTTTTCGCCGGTGATCATATCCCATAGGCGGCAACCGTCCGGGCTGATCTCGTCAGCCAGGATGATCCGGCTGTAATCGCCGTCCCAAAGGCGGCCGAATTCGAGCTTGAAATCGACCAGTCGGATATTGATCGCGGCGAACATGCCGGACATAAAATCGTTGATGCGGATCGCCATCGAGGAGATGTCCTGCATCTCCTCGTTGCTGGCCCAGCCGAAGCAGGCGATGTGCTCTTCTGCAATCAGCGGATCGCCCAGTGCATCGTCCTTGAAATAGTATTCGATCAGCGTGTGGGGCAGGGGCTCGCCCTCGGGAATGCCCAACCGCTTGGAAATCGAGCCCGCCGCGACATTGCGCACCACCACCTCGATCGGGACAATCTCCACCTGGCGCACGAGCTGCTCGCGCATGTTGAGCCGCTTGATGAAGTGGGTGGGGATGCCGATGTGGTTGAGCCGCGTGAAGACATATTCACTGATGCGGTTGTTGATCACGCCCTTGCCGTTGATCGTGCCCTTCTTCTGGGCATTGAAGGCGGTCGCGTCGTCCTTGAAGTACTGGATCAGCGTGCCCGGCTCGGGCCCTTCGTAGAGGATCTTGGCCTTGCCTTCATAGATCTGGCGGCGACGGGACATGGGCACTTCCTTGGCAGGCGAAAAGGCAAGCCCCGGCACAAGCGAGTCGCAAGCAACTACGCCGCCGGGGCGCTCTTGCTATAGGGCCAAGCGCGCAAAAGTCCAAGGGGCAACGCCCGCATGGCGCGGGGTATGGCGGTTAGGGGCGAGCTAACCATGTCCGGCAAGACGGAATTCACCCACCGGATCGATCCTTTCCCGACCTGCAATGATTTCCTCCGGCGCAAAGGGAAGACAATGACGACAGTGCTCAATCGGCTTGTACATGACCAGACTGGTGCGACTGCCATCGAGTACGGGCTGATCGCAGCGCTGATCGCAGTCGCCTCCATTGTTGCCATGCAAGGCTTCGGCAACGAGTTCCGCAACACCTTCAATACGGCGTCGGGTGCCATGGCGGGCGGGAACAGCGCAGCTTAATTCCCCGTTTCGTGGCGAGCGACACATAAACATTCCACATCTGGGGTTTGACGGATCGAAAAATTTCCGTCAGCTTCATTTCCGACGCCGCAAAAGCGGCGCGATCGGGGATGCCAGTTCGGTGCGGTGGGGTTTTCCGGCTGACGATTGGTATCTCCGTCTTGAGGAGGAGAGACTATGTCTGCGCTCATTCGTCGCACCGGTACCACGTCGCTTATTGCCCTAACTTTCGCCGCCCTGTCGGCTCCCGCCTTCGCTCAAAGTGATGCCACGGCAGATGATGCCGCCGATACCGCCAAGGAAATCGTTGTCACCGGCTCGCTGATCCGCGGCTCAAGTGAAGATGCACCCGCCCCGATCGATGTGATTGGCGCGGAAGAACTGTCCAAGCAGGGCAGCCCCTCGGCCATCGACCTGCTCAAGAACCTGCCCAATTCCAGCGGCATTATCGGCGATGCCAACCAGTTTGACGCGCGCGCCCAGGGCAACGAAGGCGTGGCTTCGGTCAACCTGCGCGGGCTTGGTCCGCAGCGCACCCTCGTGCTGCTCAACGGCAAGCGCATCGTCCAGTCGGGCGGCAGCGGCATTCCGATCGTCGACGTCAACCTGATCCCATCGGCCGCGATCGGCCGGATCGAAGTGCTCAAGGACGGCGCCGCCGCAACCTATGGTTCGGACGCGATTGCCGGCGTGGTCAACTTCATCACCCGCACCAACCAGGAAGGCTTCCGCATTTCGGGTGACTATCGCTACATCAGCGGGTCGAACGGGGACTATGGTGGGGCGGTAAGCTTTGGCCATTCGGGTGACGGCGGGCGCATCTTCGTGGCGGCCGGCTATCAACGGCGCTCCGAATTGCAGACCGTTGACCGCGATTTCACGATCCAGTCCTATCCCAATAACCCGCAGGGCGGTTGGACCGGCGGGGGCAATCCCGGCAACTTTGACTTCAATGGGCCGATCGGCGGGCTGGCCTTCTCGACTGATCTTGGCTGTACCGCGCTGGGCGGCTTCCGCAGCTTGCCCGGATCGACCACGGACCGCTGCTTCAACCAGTACGGGCTGTTCGGTAACCTGGTGGAACCGGAAGAGCGCTTCCAGGTGTTCCTCGATGCCGAACTGGACTTGAGCGACACGGTGACGCTGCGCGCCAATGCGCTGTGGGGCCATTCGGAGACCCGGATTACCACTTCGCCGAGCTACTTGCCCACCCTGCCGCCATCGGCAAATGCGGTTGGCGGTGGCGGCGGGGTCTTTCAGATCCCGACATGGTCACCGGCACTGCGCGACTATTGCCGGGTGTACGGAGCTGCTGCCGGGTGTGCGACCGATCTGGCAGGAAACCCGCTGGCTCCGGCACTGGCCTTCCCAGTGCTGTTCCGTCCCGTCCTGCTCGGCGGCAATCCGCTGTTCCCGGGCCGCGGTTCGGCCACTTCGCAGCGCGTCTCCGACCAGATCATGGTCTCGGCCGAACTGGACGTGAAGCTGACCGACAGCCTCGATTTCACAACCAGCGCGACCTACAGCCGCTATGATCGCATGTTCGAAGGCACCGACACCTTCGGTGACCTGTTCCAGAACGCGCTGGCCGGCTTCGGCGGGCCCAACTGCGCCTTTGCCTCGGCTGCTTCGCGAGCAGGGCTGACGAGTGCTCAGCTGCAGGCTCTGGCAGGCACTAATGGTTGTACCTTCTGGAACCCCTTCTCGACCGCCGTGGCGGCCAATCCGGTGACGGGCCAGACCAACCCCAACTATGCCGGATCGCGCAGCACCAACGGTCTGTCGACTGCGCCTGGTGCGGGTCTGATCAACGATCTTGCCACGCTTGATCACATGTTCCAGACGCCGCGGACTCAGGCCTTCACCACCCAGCTCGTGTTGGATGCTGTGATCTCCGGCCAGACCGGGATCGTCCTGCCGGGCGGGGACGTGGGCTTCGCATTGGGTGTCCAGTATCGCCGCAATACTTATAGCCGGCGCTATAACGACGTCTCCAACCTGGCGATCAATCCGTGCCCGGGCTCGCCGCTCAACCCGGCGGCAACTTGCTCGCCGCAGACCGGGGCGTTGGGCTTCCTTGGCACCAACCTCAACGGCAACAGCAAGGGTGACGTGATCGCCACCTTCGCCGAACTCCAGTTGCCGGTCACGGACGCCCTGAACGTCCAGCTCTCGGCCCGTTACGAAGACTACGGCGGGGCCGTGGGTTCGACTTTCGACCCGCAGGTTCGTGCCAAGTTCCAAGTGACCGATTGGCTGGCCTTCCGCGGCGGGATGGGCACCACCTTCCGTGGTCCGCCCTCGCAGAGCCTTGAAGGCAATCTCACCTCGCTGCAGATCATCGGCAGCTCGTTCCGGGCGATCGATATCAACGGCAACCCGAACCTCGCGCCCGAAAGTGCCACGACCTACAGCGCAGGCGTGATCGTCAATACCGGCGGTTTCCGGGCGAGCATCGACTACTTCAAGTATGATTTCTCCGGCCCGATCGAGAGCGAGCCAGTGGCAGGCATCGTTGGGGCCCTGTTCGGTGCAACCGGCGCCGCGAACTGCGGTAATCCGGCCTTTGCGGCGCTCCAGGCGCGCTTCACCTTCACGGGTGCAGGCTGCGGTGTTGGCAACGTGCAGCGGCTGCGCACGCAGTACGTCAACTCGGCCGATGTCAGCACCTCGGGGATCGACTTCAGCGCCAGTTATGAGCTGCCGGTCGGCTCAGGCGCGGTCACCGTCGGTGCCGCAGGGACTTACGTGATTGACTACAAGACTGCGGACGTGACCGTGGAAGGCATCGTGGTCCAGCCGACCTTCGATGCGGTGGGGTTGCTGAACTATCAGTCGACCGCCTATCCGTTGCCGCGCTGGAAGGGCAATGCCTATCTCCAGGGCGATTTCGGCGATCACTCGCTGCGGCTCCAGGCCAATTACATCGATGGCTACACCGACCAGCGCGGTGCGGCGATCTTTGGTCCGAATGCCGGCGCGCTGGCTGGCGCATCGGTCACCACTGGCAAGAACATCGGCAGCTTCACCACGGTCGATGCCACCTATCGCCTGCGGCTGAAGACCGGGACGACGATTGCTATCTCGGCCCTCAATATCTTCGATCAGGATCCGCCGTTCGCGCGGCTTGACCAGAACTATGATCCCTTCACGGCCAGCCCGCTGGGCTTCACTGCGAAGATCGCGATCACCCAGGACTTCTGATTTCCGGAAGTCCTGACCAGGGGCGCGGCGGGCATCGGCCTGCCGTGCCCCTTCTTTTTGTCACGTGCCAGCTGCCCTGCGCTGACAAGCGCGGTGCAATCGGATAGGCGCGGCGCAAAAGGAGACTTCGCGCCATGAGCCAGACTGCCGCCCTTACCCTGCTGGACCGCTATTACACCGCCTTCAATGCCGGTGACTGGGAAGGGATGCTGGCCTGCCTGAGCGAGGACGTGGCGCACGACATCAACCAGGGCACGCGTCAGGCCGGCAAGGCCGCATTCCGGACGTTTCTGGGCCATATGGAGCGCTGCTATGCCGAACGGCTTGAAGATCTGGTCTTGATGGCCAGTGCCGATGGCGCCCAGGCCAGTGCCGAATTTACCGTCCATGGCCAGTACCTGGCCACCGACGAGGGCCTGCCCGAAGCCAATGGCCAGCGTTACGTGCTGCCGGCCGGGGCCTTCTTTGCAATCGAACAAGGTCTGATCAGCCGGGTGACGGTCTATTACAACCTGGCTGAATGGGAAGCGCAGGTGATCGGGTGACGATTGCCGTCCGTCCGCTGACAGGGGCTGCGCTGCAGGCCGCCTTGCCAGACCTGGCGCGGCTGCGGATCACGGTCTTCGCGGCCTGGCCCTATCTCTATGCCGGTAGCGAGGAATACGAGCGCGAGTACCTCGCGGATTTCACTGCCTCGCCCGATGCCGTGCTGGTTGGCGCGTTCGATCGGGATCGGATCGTCGGGGCAGCGACTGCTTCGCCGCTGTCCGCGCAGGATGACTATATCCGCGCGCCCTTTGTCGCGGCCGGGATCGATCCGGCGGCGGTGTTCTATTTCGGGGAAAGCGTGCTGCTCCAGGACTATCGCGGGCAGGGCATCGGCCATGCCTTCTTTGACCACCGCGAGGCAGCAGCGCGCGCCTGGGGCGCCAACCATGCCAGTTTTTGCGCCGTAGTGCGCCCCGCTGATCATCCGGCCTGTCCCGCCGGTTACGTGCCGCTCGATGCCTTCTGGACGCGGCGCGGCTATGCCCCGGTGCCGGGCATGGTCGGCAGTTTTGCCTGGGCCGATCACGGCGAGGCGGGGGAGAGCGCCAAGCCGATGCAGTACTGGATGCGACCCTTATGACCCGTTTTACCGTCGCCGCAGCGCAGTATCCGATCGAGGCCTTGGCGGACTGGGCTGCCTATGCTGCCAAGCTGACACGCTGGGTCGAGCAGGCCGCAGCGGGCGGTGCTGCGCTGGCGGTGTTTCCGGAATATGGAGCGATGGAGCTCGCCAGCCTCGATCCAGGGACGATGGGGGATCTCACCGGTTCGCTGGCGACGGTCAGCGCACTGTTGCCGCAAGTCGACGCGCTGCATGCAGTGCTGGCGGCCCGGCACGGCCTCCATATCCTGGCGGCCTCCGCGCCGTGCGCCACCGGGGCGGGGGGCTACGTCAATCGTACCCGGCTCTTCGCGCCCAGCGGTAAGGTCGGCGTGCAGGACAAGCTGATCATGACCCGGTTTGAGCGGGAGGAGTGGGGCGTGAACGCCGGTGGGCCGCTGCGGCTGTTCGACACGGAGCTGGGCAGGATCGGGATCAACATTTGCTACGATTCCGAATTCCCGCTCCTTGCTCGCGCTCAGGTTGAAGCCGGGATGGAGCTGCTCCTGGTGCCAAGCTGCACCGAGGCGCTGCATGGCTATTGGCGGGTCCGGCATGGCGCGCAGGCCCGTGCGTTGGAAGGGCAGTGTTACGCCGTGCACAGCCCGACCGTTGGCAAGGCGGCTTGGTCACCCGCGGTCGACAGCAATCGCGGCGCGGCGGCAGTCTACAGCCCGCCGGACCGGGGTTTTCCCGATGACGGGGTGGTTGCCCTGGGCCAGCTAGATGTGGCGCAATGGCTGTTTGCCGAAGTCGATCTGGCGCGGGTTGCCGAACTGCGCGCCGATGGCGGGGTACTTAATGCCCGGCACTGGGCGGAGCAGCCGGGCGGTACGACCTTGCCGAGCGTGGAGTTGTTGGACTTGCGCTAATCAGAGGCACAAGGCAGGCAGTACTTCATGCGTTTGATCCTGATAGCCGCCGCCCTTGTCCTGACCGCCCCGGCGCAAGCCCAGGCCCAAGCCCCAACTCCTGCCGCTGCCTCGCAGTCGGTCCAATCCGTGCTTGCTAGCGCGCCCGCCGGTACGCGCTTCGGCCTTCTGGTCGTGGACGATCAGGGCCGCGAAATCGTTGCAGTCCGGCCTGATGACCGGTTCATTCCGGCCAGCAACACCAAACTGTTTACGACTGCTGCGGCACTGGCCTTGCTGAACGGTCAATCTGCCCCCGGCGCATCGATCGGGATTGCGCCGCATGGGCGCACCGGTCCGAACATTGTGATCTCCGGTTATGGCGGCGTCAGCCTGTCCACTGCGCCCGATTGTGTGAAGGCCTGCCTGGCGCCCTTGCTGGACCGGATCGCCGAGCAAACCCGCAGCGTGCACGATGTGATCGCCGACGACAGTGCCTTTACCGATCAGCGCTGGAGCCCAGGGATGAGCTGGAACAACATCGGCACCGATTCCGGCACCGCCACTTCCGCCTTGGTGATCGATCGCAACGAATTGCCGATTGTCGTGACGCCGGCAGCACCCGGCCAGCCGCCGCTGGTGGCGGTTTCGTCTTATTACACGCTCGTCAATGAAGCCCGGACTGTGGCCGA
>Ga0315901_10002206_pt1 | contig 27245 bp, 27 predicted proteins | sample LakEriMetagenome_10_FD_203761 | JGI IMG/M metagenome (GOLD analysis project Ga0315901, IMG submission 203761) | Freshwater fungal communities from buoy surface, Lake Erie, Ohio, United States - Buoy 2 MA116 | ecosystem: Environmental > Aquatic > Freshwater > Lake | place: USA: Lake Erie, Ohio...
GCAGTGCGCTGCCTTCTTTATCTGGTTCTGCAATTTGTGATTCGAAGGCGATAACGCCTTCCAGGCCGGGTTTGAAATCATCTGACATGCTCCAATTCTGCACCGTCCGAGGGGGTGCTGACGACCACCAATTCGGGAAATGGCCAGAATTGGCTAGAAGATGACGCGGAAGTGAAAGTGAGGTTCGATACATCTATGAGCGAACTCGACCGTGAAGCGATCCGTGCCATGCGCCGTTCTTACGGCGAGGTCGGTCTCGAGAATTTACCCGCCGATCCATTCGCCGCTTTCAGCACCTGGTTAAAGGAGGCGGCGGCAAATGACTTTATCGTCGAAGCTAACGCGATGGTGCTTTCGACGCTGGGTGCCAAAGAACATATCTCTACGCGCACCGTTTTATTAAAAGATATCTCTGAAGGTGGCTTTACCTTCTTTACAAATTACTCATCGCGTAAAGCACAGGAGATGGAGCTAAATTCGCAAGTCACACTTTTATTTCCCTGGTTTGCGATGGAACGCCAAGTTTCGATAAGTGGATTTGTCGAAAAGATTTCCGAAAGTGAATCAGCCGAATACTTTGCTTCTCGTCCTTGGTCCAGCCAAATCGGCGCATGGGCAAGTGCGCAATCCTCACCACTTTCATCGCGCGAAGAACTTGAACAACGCTTCGCCGGTGCATCGCAAAAATGGCCCGAGGGCAGCACCGTTCCGAAGCCACCACATTGGGGTGGCTATCGCGTTACACCGATCAGTATTGAATTCTGGCAAGGGCGCTATTCAAGGCTGCATGATCGCTTGCGCTATGAGCGGGCTAACAGCGATACCGAGTGGGAGATCACTCGCTACTACCCGTAGTCTTAGCCCATGAGCGCAGATATTAAGATCCCAGATAATCTCAAACCACGTGATGGCCGCTTCGGTTGTGGTCCATCAAAGATTCGCCCGGAAGCACTTGCTGCACTCGGCGCATCTGGTTTATCGATTCTCGGAACATCTCACCGCCAAAAGCCAGTTAAGAATGTGGTTCATCGCGTGCGCGAAGGACTTAACTCACTATTTACGCTGCCAGAAGGTTATGAAGTTGTACTCGGAAACGGCGGATCAACAGCGTTTTGGGATATCGCAACATTTGGTTTAATTGAAAACAAATCACAGCACTTAGTTTTTGGTGAATTTTCTTCAAAGTTCGCATCTGCTGCAAAGGAAGCGCCATTTCTTGGCGAGCCAACTGTTATTAAGTCAGAACCTGGTTCACACCCACAAGCAGTTGCTGAAGCTGGCGTAGATGTTTACGCACTTACACATAACGAAACTTCAACTGGCGTTGCAATGCCAATCAAGCGCCCTGCCGGAACCGACGGTGCGCTAGTTCTGGTTGATGCAACAAGTGCTGCTGGTGGCCTAGAAGTTGATGCAAAAGAATTTGATACTTATTACTTTGCGCCACAGAAATCTTTTGCATCTGATGGTGGCCTCTGGCTTGCGCTAATGAGCCCTGCCGCAACTGCGCGCGCTGAGAAAATTAAGGCAAGTGGCCGTTGGGTTCCAGCCTTCTTCGATCTCGGAATCGCGATTGAAAACTCACGCCTTGATCAGACTTACAACACGCCAGCTCTTATGACGTTGATGCTCCTTGCAGATCAGATCGAATGGATGAACACCAATGGTGGTCTTAAATTCGCAGCCGGCCGTAGCGCTGAATCTTCTGCCAAGTTGTACTCATGGGCAGAAAAGACTTCTTACACAACTCCTTTCGTCACAGACCCTGCAATGCGTTCAAAGGTTGTCGGAACGATTAACTTCGACGAATCAATCGATGCCACTGCTGTTGCTGCAGCCCTGCGCGCTAACGGAATCGTGGATACTGAGCCATATCGCAAGCTAGGTAAAAACCAACTTCGTATTGGTATGTTCCCGGCTGTTGATCCAAGTGATATTGATGCGCTAACTGCCTCAATCGATTACGTTGTAGCAGCGCTCTAAAGCTCAGATGCCAAAGACGTTTCAGCGTAACGGGCAGTTCTGGCTGCTCGCACTTCAAGTAGCGACAGTTAACTTCTTTACTGGCGGTTTCGGCCCTTCTCAAGCTTTGCTTCGTGAAGATCAGGGCACATCACTTGGCGTTGCTGGACTTCACGGAACCGCGATGGGCGTTGCCGCAATTATTGCTGGTGGCATGAATTCGAAGTTGGTCCACCGCTTTGGTCGTTCAAATACAACTTGGATTGGCTTAACAGTCTTTTCCATCGGTATCGTATTTTTCGTCTTTGCTCCCCCAGTGCAGCTAACGCTAATTGCTACTTTAATTGCCGGCTGGGGAATCTCAGTTGTTATCAATAACGTAAATACCGCTGGGTCTCATGCATTTGCAGAACGTTCACACACAGCAGTTGCACAGATCAACGCTGTTGCTATCGCAGGATTTGTGACTGGAAACTTTGTTATTGGATCAACGGCAAATATTGTCCGCGATCAATGGCGCGTAGGAATGTTGATCACCATTCCCTTTATCTTGGCGCTGTTTATCAAGGGACGTAAGTTCGAACCAGATTCTCATATTCCTGATGAAGATGGTCCACAACGCGGAAAACTCTCGCGCGGATTCTGGTTCTCTTTTACTGGATTCTTCATCTCGATCAGCGCCGAGTTTGCAACATCTTTCTGGTCAGCATCGTTGATTAGTGATCGCACCGATGCAAGTGCAGCTATTTCGACTCTGGCAGTAATCGCCTTTGGTACAGGAGTTGGTACTGGACGTTGGTATGCCGGTCGCGTCTTAAAACGTTTCCATGCTGATGAGCAGTTGAAGATCGCACTTGGACTGCAATTTGTAGCATTTGGATTTTTCTGGTCTTCACACATTCTGGTGCTCTGCCTTGTAACTCTATTCTTTGTTGGACTTGGAATATCGGTTCAATTCCCTCTATTTACCTTGCGCATGGTCGCCTTCAGTGAAGGCCGACCAGATCTTGCGATCGGCAAGAGCTCAATCGCTGCAGGTATCGCAATCGCTTGCTCACCACTATTACTCGGAATCTTGGGCGATAACTTCGGAATTTCCCGCGCTTACATAATGGTTCCGGTGCTAATTGCACTTGGATTTATTATGGTTGCGCTTTCACCTTCAAAGCATCTTGGCGTGAATAATATTTAAATGAACTACCGCACTCGTAGGTTAATCACGATGTTAACTTTAATAAGTTTATTAGCGCTGATCGTCATAGGTGGCAGGTAGTACGCCTTCAACCGAAATATCTTTCGGCACTTTAACTTTATTTCTAAACAGAATCCAAATAGTTAGACAAGCAGTTAGCGCGATGGCGCCACATAAAGCAATAGTTTGACGAATGCCAATGACCTCAGCGAACCATCCGATAATCGGTGAACCAAATGGCGTTCCACCCATAAAGATAAGCAAGTAAATTCCGCTGACTCGGCCGCGGATGGCTGGATCTGAGTTAACTTGAATCAAAGAATTTGCAGTGATCAACAGGGTTAGTGCGCAGAACCCAACGAATGGTAACCAGATCGCATACCAAGTAAAGGTTGGCGCTAATGAAAGACCAATAACGCCAATTGAAAAGATAATACCTAACTTAATTACAAAGATGGCTCTGCGATATTTTTCCAGTCGCGCCGAAAACAAGGCACCTGATAGAGAACCAATTGCAAGATATGTGCCGAGCAAACCAAAGGATGCTGGACCTTTACCGAATGCTTCGGTTGCCATCAGCGCATTAAAGATCTGATTATTTAAACCAAAGGTGGCAACGAAGAAGACCACCAGCATTACGACATACAAATCAGGGCGCGCGAGTGCGTAATTAACTCCTTCACGGATAGTCCCGAGCGTCTCTTTCTTCTCTGAGATGAAGAACTCTGATTCGCGCATCTGCATCAAGGCAAAGATGACAAAGATGTAGGTAATTGAGTTGATAACAAATGAAGGTCCGGTATCAAAGCGCGCGATCAGAAAGCCAGATAGCGCAGGGCCAACTAAGCGCCCAGCGTTGAAATTCGCGGAGTTTAAGCTGACCGCATTGGCGATATCGGAATGGCCAACGATCTCTGAGGTAAAGGATTGGCGAATTGGCGCATCAAGAGCTGAAGAAATTCCCAGGGATAAAGCAAAGAAAAAGACATGCCAGATCTGTACTTGGCCGAGCAAAACAAGAATTCCTAAACCAAGGGAAGAAAGTGCGCCGATGAAGTTAGTTGCAATAAGAAGTTTGCGTTTATTTACTCGATCAGCAAGTACACCACCGTGCAGCGAGAAGAAGAGAACTGGAGCAAATTGCACCGCGGTAACTAAGCCAAGATATGTTCCGCTATTGCCAGTTAACTGCAGGATCAACCAGTCTTGAGCGATACGTTGTGCCCAAGTACCGATATTAGATGCGGCATTTGCCGGAAAGAGAATGCGGTAATTACGGTGGCGAAAAGAGCGCCAGTTACCGTCTGCTTTTACCGCCATCGCTTGTATGCTTCCTTCGTGAGTTCAAATGGTAATTCAGAGAATAAATCAGAGATTAAGTCTGTCGTAACTCTAATCACTTTCGGTACTGTTGCGTGGGTTATCGCAGCTTTATATTTTGCGATCACAGGAGCAGAGAGCAAAATGATTTGGACCTGCGTTGCAGGTGCAGCACTTGGTGCATGGGGTATTCGCTACTCAAAGCGCCGCGCAGCGCGCAGCGGCATTTAGATCAGAAGTAATTAAGCTTCTAGCTGGCTAGCAATACCACGCAGCACGCGACCGAGGCGTTCTGCATCGGTGCCAGATGGGTGACGTCCATGGCGCAAACCATTTCCGACTTTATCCAAAATCTTAATTGTGTCTTCGATCATCGCAGCAAGGTCATCGTTATTGACTCGTGAATTTTCCGCGAGTGAGACCGGTGCTTCAACGATATGAATTGACATCGCTTGTGGACCCTTACGGCTATCGATGATGCTGAACTCAACCTTTGTGCCAGGCTTTACCGAAGGAACGCCTTCTGGAAGAGATGATGCAGCAAGATAAACATCTTCGCCTTCATCATTTGAGATAAATCCGAAACCCTTTTCGAGGCTAAACCATTTAACGCGACCTGTAGGCATGGCGTTCTCCTTTAAAGAATTTGCAGTACTCGTGTAGCCGCGGGGATGCGGGCAGGGTTCAAGTTTATCGCAAGCAAAGAGGGGCGGGAACCCCTATTAATTAGGGAGCGTGGCCTCAGAGTGCGCGCCGCAGCCGTGATCGACTGACACTACGCGGGCATCATCTGGAGCGATCGCATTTGCACATACGCCAAATGATGCGCGTAGCGAACCTGCGATTGGAATAAAGAATCCGCATGATTGGCAAGGCTTTGGTGCGTTCTGCGCCAACGGCGTATTTGGACCGCGATCGCCTGTGTACCAACGTTTACTTGCCTGATCGCGACCTTCAATTGAAAGGACGCGTGGACGAGCTAAGCCAAGTTCGTAAATCTGCGCGGTATCTAAATCTTCATCTTGAATAAGTGCGTTTGCACCAGGTGCTAAACGAGTGTCATCTAGAACGCTTGGAACAATTACACCCGGCTGAATATCTTCAGGCAAGATGCGATCTTTATACTCGATCCATTCTGGCGCCATAAGTGAATCTGGACCAGGAAGAACAACTACATCACAAACGGTTGGTTGCGCTGATGCATCTACCTTTGCAACAGTGACGCACCAGCGCCAACCTTTATAACCCTGAATATCTGCGTCGAATAAATAACTTGCAACGCGATCTTCGTCATCGAATTCGACAGAGATGAAGTTACCGACTTGCGATGGCTTTTCGGCATCGCCAAGTGCAGCACTTCTTGCTAACTCTTCCGCGTCGAACCCTTTTGTCATTTAGCTTAGAAATCCATTCCGCCGCCGTCGCCACCCATTGGGGCAGCTGGCTTGTTCTCTGGCTTATCGGTGATTACCGCCTCCGTTGTGATGAAGAGCGCAGCAATTGATGCCGCGTTCTGCAATGCAGAGCGAGTTACCTTTGCAGGATCAATGATTCCAGATTTAATCATGTCGACGTATTCGCCAGTTGCAGCGTTAAGTCCGAAACCTACTTCGAGGTGACGCACCTTCTCTACAACGACTCCGCCTTCAAGACCGGCGTTGATTGCGATCTGCTTAAGTGGTGCTTCGATCGAAAGTTCTACGATCTTTGCGCCTACAGCTTCTTCGCCTTCAAGCTTTAACTTCTTAAATGCTTGAGTTGCAGCCTGTAGAAGTGCAACGCCACCACCGGCGACGATGCCTTCTTCAACTGCAGCCTTTGCGTTACGTACTGCATCTTCGATTCGGTGCTTGCGCTCTTTGAGTTCTACCTCAGTTGCAGCGCCTGCCTTGATTACAGCAACGCCACCTGCGAGCTTGGCAAGACGTTCTTGCAGCTTCTCGCGGTCGTAATCTGAATCAGACTTCTCGATTTCGGAACGGATCTGAGCAACGCGGCCCTTGATCTGTGCGTCATCTCCGCCGCCTTCAACAATGGTTGTCTCTTCCTTGCTGATAACAACCTTGCGAGCGCGACCAAGAAGTTCTAGGCCAGCTGTTTCTAGCTTCAAGCCAACTTCTTCTGAGATAACAGTTGCACCGGTAAGGATTGCAATATCTTGCAACATCGCCTTGCGACGATCTCCAAAGCCAGGTGCCTTCACTGCTGCTGCGCGGAAGATTCCGCGAATCTTATTTACAACCAAAGTAGCAAGCGCTTCGCCTTCAACATCTTCTGCGATTATCGCAAGTGGCTTACCTGATTGCATAACTTTTTCAAGAACCGGTACGAGATCCTTGATATTTGAGATCTTTGAGTTAACGATCAATACGTAAGCATCTTCAAGAACTGCTTCCATGCGATCTTGGTCGGTTACGAAATATGGAGAGATGTAACCCTTATCAAAGCGCATACCTTCAGTGAGCTCGAGTTCGAGACCGAATGTATTTGACTCTTCGACAGTGATAACACCTTCCTTGCCGACCTTATCCATCGCTTCAGCGATCATGTCACCGATGGTTGCATCGGCTGCTGAGATAGATGCAGTAGCTGCGATCTGCTCTTTTGAATCAACGCTTTTGGCCATTGAGGCAAGCTCTGCAACGATCGCTGCAACAGCCTTTTCGATGCCGCGCTTTAGCGCCATTGGGTTTGAGCCGGCAGCAACGTTGCGCAAGCCCTCGCGCACAAGTGCCTGAGCTAGAACAGTTGCAGTTGTTGTTCCGTCGCCTGCGACATCATCTGTCTTCTTGGCAACTTCCTTTACGAGTTCTGCGCCGATCTTTTCCCATGGATCATCGAGTTCAATATCTTTTGCGATTGAAACGCCATCGTTGGTGATTGTTGGGGCGCCCCACTTCTTCTCTAGAACAACGTTACGTCCGCGAGGTCCAAGGGTTACCTTGACTGCATCAGCGAGAACGTTCATTCCGCGCTCTAATCCGCGACGGGCTTCTTCATTAAAGGCAATCATCTTTGCCATGTAATTACTCCTTGTTTGTAACTCATTTAGTTTCTGCCATTTGGGGGCGTTTTATCACTCACACCCCGAGAGTGCTAACGCCAAATCTAGACGGTCTTATTCCCTGTCGCAAAACGAGGGCGTGGGATTGGCTGTTATCGGGCAGAGCGCGTTCAGTTACCGCGTGGAACGCGCCCTCATGCGAGCCTCACGGAGGCGGCGCAGGCGCTTAACGAGCATTGGAGAGGCCGCTAGGGCGTCGTCCCGGTCGATTAGGTCATTGAGTAGTTGGTAGTAACGAGGAGCGGTTAGGTCGAAGAGCTCTTTAATTGCAGATTCTTTTGCACCGGCAAAGCGCCACCAATTGCTCTCGAAATCAAGGATGCGTACTTCGAGGTCGGAGAGTGAAGAACCCTGCACATCATTATTTTCGAGCGCTGACATGGGTGAAATCTTAAACCAGCAGTAGCAGAAATTGTGGGATTTACAGCGTATCCAAGATCATAGATATATCTGTGATCTTCGTCCAAGGGTTAACGATCGCAAAGCGCAAGATCGATTGGCCCTTATCTGAAGATGGTGGAATAAAGCCGATCTGATCGGCTAATAATTTATCGCTCCACTTTTGATAATCACTTGGCGCCCAACCTTTGCGAGTAAAGGCAACAATGGAAAGTTCGGGTTCGTGAATCAAATCTAAATTGGGATGTTGGCGAACAAGTTCAGCGGCGTCACGTGCCACAGTAAGTGTATCCTCCATCGCTTCGGTATATGCATCAGTGCCGTGCGCTGCAAGTGAGAACCAGAAAGGTAATCCGCGCACGCGACGAGTTAAGTGAATTGCATAATCCGCCGGTGACCAAGTGTCATCATGCAGAGTTTCCAAATAAGAAGCGTGTTGAGTGTGAACTTCTTTTGCTAGATCCGAGTTGCGATAGATAAGTGCGCAGGCATCGAATGGCGCAAAAAGCCACTTATGTGGATCAACGATTAAGGAATCAGCTTGTTCGACACCGTTAAATTTTGCGCGCACAGATGGTGCACATAAAGCCGCTAATCCATAAGCGCCGTCAACGTGGAACCAGATATCGCGAGCATGTGTTGCTTCGGCAATTGTTGCTAGGTCATCAATGATTCCAAGGTTTGTGGTGCCGCCGGTTGCGACAACAGCAAAGACGCGGGTTTGCGTCGTGGCATGCAATTGATCAATTGCCGCACCAAGTGCGTCACCGTGCATCTTGCGATCAGCACCTGGTTCTATTTTTAAAAGTTCAACGTCCATGATTTGGGCAGCGCTAGCAATTGATGAATGCGCTTCTTCGCTGCAAGCGATTGCCCATCGTGATGTATTCGGATATTTTTTACGTGCTGCAGCGCGCGCCACAACGAGTGCAGAGAGATTTCCAATTGTTCCGCCTTGTACAAAAACGCCGCCGGCAGATTGTGGAAGTCCAGCTAAATCTGCGATCCAACGGAGCGCTTGGTTTTCGGCGAAGACTGCGCCGGCACCTTCTTGCCAAGATCCGCCGTAAAGTGAACTAGCACCTACGACTAAGTCGAATAGATTTGAATATTCAGTTGGCGCAGATGGAATAAAGGCCAAGTTGCGCGGATGATCTGTTGAGATACAGGCCTTTGCTAAAACATTGGTAAATACCTCAAGTGCTTCATGTCCGCCTAAACCTTTTGCGGTGATGGTGTTGCCAACTTCTTGAAATAAATCTTCAGCGGTACGCGGACCATCTAGTGGTGGATCATCTTTTAAACGCAGCAGGCTGTATGCCAGGATCTCTTTGGCAAGGGATTCGACCTCTGAATTAAAGGCGTGAATTGGCATGGTCGGTGCGATTGGCCTTTCGAATCAGATTTCGCATCATCGTTGGGAAAACAAAGATGTGGAAGGGAAGTACAAAGTACCAATACAACTGACCGCCTAAACCACGTGGCGAGAAGCTAGCTTCTTGTACAACAGTGCGATCGGTTCCGTTATCGATGACGCTAAATTCGAGCCAAGCTTTTCCAGGCAGCACCATTTCGGCGTAAAGCTTTAAACGCTTTCCACGTTCTAACTCTTCAACGCGCCAGAAATCTAAACTGTCACCAACGCGTAGCGTTAACGGATCGCGACGACCGCGACGGAGTCCGACTCCACCGAAGATGCGATCTAACAAACCGCGTAAGAACCAGAGAAAATCCGCACCGTAGTAACCGTTTTCGCCGCCGATACTTTCAATCGCCTGCCAAATAGATGCGGCGCGTGCTTCAGTATTTGATTCGCGACGATCGCGCAGAACCATTTCACCAGCCCATTCCGGATCGCCTTGGGCTTTCTGCCACGGAGCAGTTGGAAATGCAGCATCAGACCAACGAGTAATTACATCGCGATCTGCAATACGAGAAAGCGCCAAGGTAATTGCACCTTCAACATCGATAAATCCTTCTGGCGGTGGCGCGATAATCGCGTCAATGCTCTTTGCTGGATCTGCAACTACTTCGCTGATTAGCGATTCAACAAGTGGGCGTGCAAGCGATGTTGGCACCGGTGTAACAAAACCGATCCACAACGAAGAAAGCTTTGGGGTAAGAACTGGAACCGAAACAATCCAACGTTTACGCAGGCCAGATAACTTGGCAAATTTCTGCATCATGTCAGCGTAAGAAAGGACTTCTTTACCGCCGATATCGCAAATCTTACCTACCGGCTTTTCAAGTGAAGCAGCTTTACGCAAGTAATACAGAGCATCGCGGATCGAAATTGGTTGCGTTAAATTCGAGACCCACTTTGGTGTGGTCATAATCGGCAAGCGATGAGTTAAGTGGCGCAACATCTCAAATGATGCTGAGCCTGAACCAATGATGATGCCGGCACGCAGTTCTAGAACTGGAACTGATGTTGATGCGAGCTGTGCACCGGTATTCATACGAGATGCTAAATGTTGGCTACGGTTCTTATCGTTGGCGATTCCACCTAAGTAAACAATTTGCTTAACGCCTTGCTTTTCTGCGGCAACTGCAAAATTGCGCGCCATTTCAGATTCAATGTCGTCGAAGTTCTTTCCTAAATTAATTGAGTGCAGAAGATAGAAAGCGGTATGCACTCCCTTAAGCGCGCGATCTAAATCCGCAATAACAGTTGCGTTGCCCTCAACAATGTCTACATTTTTGGCCCAAGGTTGATCGGCAACTTTCTGCGCATCGCGTACCAAAATTCGCACATCACATTTATCGCTTACGAGGTCGCGTACCAAACGGCCGCCGACATAGCCTGATGCGCCAGTTACAAGTATCAAACGCCCTGAGTTCTGCGAGTTCATGGTGAAGAGCCTAGACTCTGCACATGGCTTCTTCTAATCGACCTCGCGTCGTAATTCTGGGCGCCGGCTTTGGCGGGCTGACCGCTGCCAAGGCGCTCTCGAAAGACGCCGATGTAACCGTTGTTGATCGCCACAACTTTCAAACATTCCTGCCTTTGCTCTACCAGGTAGCAACTGCTGGCCTTGCCGCAGACCATGTGGCGCACCCAGTCCGTGGCGCGCTGCGCAAGAGCGGCGTGAAATTCCGTATGGGTTCCCCAATCTCAGTTGATCATAAAAACAAATCAGTAAAACTAGATTCTTCTGAGGTTCTTGAATTTGATCATTTAATAGTTGCACTTGGTTCTGCAACTGCAGATTTCGGAGTCGCAGGTGTCAATGAGCACGCACTTGGCATGAAGAGCGTGCATGAAGCAATTGGTATTCGCGCTGAAGTTATGCGACGTTTTGAAGATCTCTGTCGTTTTGAAGATCAGACCCGACTTTCACTCAGCGTTGTCGGTGGCGGTCCAACTGGCGTTGAAATGGCTGGCGCACTTGCCGAGCTAAAACGCGGTCCACTTAAAAATGATGAAGCAAATGCCGCAGAACATATCGATATCTACTTAATTGAAGCTGGACCGAGAATCTTGCCGATGTTTAGTGAAAAGTTATCTGCGCGAGCTAAGAAAGATTTAGAGAAACTTGGCGTCAAGGTTCTGCTCAATACCGCTGTGCAACAAGTAAAGCCACGTCAGATTCTTGTTAAGGATGGATCTGTAATTCCATCAGAGGTAACTATTTGGGCAGCCGGCGTTAAAGGTGAACCAACTGGTGGGCTACTTAACTTGCCACTTGAAGGAACGCGCATCAGCGTTGCACAGAATTTGCAGGTAAATCACTATCCACATATTTGGGCGATCGGAGATATCTCTAGCGCAAAGGGCGCAGATGGTGGTTTCTTACCGATGGTTGCACCAGTTGCGATGCAACAAGGTCGTTGGGTTGCAAAACAAATTATGCGTGCCGCGCGCGGTCAAGCGCTACAAGATTTTAAATACCTGGATAAAGGTTCCATGGCAACAATTGGTCGCCACAAAGCGGTTGTGCAATTTAAGGGAATTCAGATCACTGGAATCCCAGCTTGGTATGCCTGGTTATGGCTGCATTTGTTCTACTTACTTGGCGGGCGCAACAAAATCGGCACCATCGCCGATTGGACTTGGAACTATTTAACTTTCGACCGCGGCAATCGCCACATCATGGATAGCCTGTAATCAAAGCAGCAACTATGCCTGACTACATTGATTTACGCGGACACCAAACCTATTCATACGAATGGGAGAACAACGGTGAAGCAGTCTTGCTTCTGCATGGTGGACTTAGTCAGACATCGCACTGGGATTATGTTTTAACGCCTGATCTAGAACCTGATTTTCATTTATTTGCCTACGATCGCACTGGCCATGGCTATACCGGCGATCAAGAGGGTTCTTTTCATTTTGATTTTCAAATCCGTGAGGCAATCGCTTATCTAGAAGATGTCGTGAAAGAACCGGCACATTTAATTGGTTGGTCAGATGGTGGAATCATCGCGATGTCGATTGCGATCGCCCGGCCAGGGCTAGTTAAATCGCTGATTTTAATCGGTGCCAATTACAACCATTCAGGCACTGTGATTGAACTTCCATTTACCGAGCCAAGTGATGAAGACAAGGCTGAATACGCTGCAACATCGCCAGATGCTCCTCACACCCTGACTGAGAAGGTAAAGAAGATGCTGCGTATCTGGGAGACAGAACCAAATATTCCGCTAAGTGATTTAGCAAAGATTCAGTGTCCGACGTTGGTAGTTGCTGGTGATGATGATGTTATTTCGCATGAACATACCCTTGAGATGTATCGCGCTATTGAATTAGGACAGTTAGCGATAATTCCAGGAACATCACATATTGCACCTAAAGAAAAACCAGCTTTATTTAGCGCGATTGTGCATCAGTTTTTAACGGATTTAACTTATCCAATGACCAAGATGCCGATACGGCGCGTTAGCAATCAACCGGAATAATAGTTCCGGTCTTAACATCATAAATTGCACCAGCAACGGTGACTCCATCACGCAAGAGTGGATAGGCGCGGATACGATTTACGTCGATAGATAGCGTTGCCTTTTGATCGCGCGTAGTACGAAATTCAAGTGAGCGAGTATCTACGCCGAATTTTTCATCGATTAGCGCATGGATATCTGCTTCATCGCCACGCGCCATCGCGCAATCGGTATGTGGCATAACCAGAATGCGCTTTACATTTAAAAGATATGTAGCCAGCACCAAGGTGCGGATCACGTCCTCGGTAACGCGAGCTCCAGCGTTGCGCAGAATCTTGGCATCGCCAGATCGCATGCCCACAACTGAAAGTGGATTAATGCGCGAATCCATGCAGGTTACGATCGCTAAACCTTTTGCCGCAGAACCAGTTAATTCGGAGTACTGAAACGACTTTATATATTCAGCATTTGCCGCGAGCAGATCATCAAATTGTTCATGAGGAAACGAATAATCTTTCATCGTTACCCCTTCTCTTATCGGGTCAAAACTTTCCAGAGCCCCCCGTCAGGATTGAACTGACGACCTGCGCATTACAAGTGCGCTGCTCTACCACTGAGCTAGAGAGGCTTGCTACCGATTAAGGCAACGGGCGTAATTATGGCAGTTATCGCCCGATTGTAAAAATCGCTCTATTTCACCATTTAAATCAACATTTTGGGGGTTGCCTGGACCGTAGTTATTTCACGGTGCTGATGAGAGGATATTGGCCATGTTGCCGAACTATTGGATGAGCCCAGAAACAAACTCAATCAACCGTTTGCCGATGCTCAATATTGAGCACGCTGAAACACTCTCACTCGACGGCACCTGGCGCTTTCAACTACTGCGCTCTCCTAACGACCAGTCACGTAAGAAGTGGACTTCTATTCCTGTCCCAGGTTTGTGGACAATGCAACCAACCAGCGACACCTTCTTCGATACACCGATTTACACGAACGTGCAGATGCCGTGGGATCACGTGGCACCTGAAGTGCCGGAAGAGAACCCAACCGGCATCTACGAGCGCGACTTTGAAGTTCCGCAGTCATGGGATGGAAAGCGCATTGTTCTGCACCTCGGTGGTTATGAATCCGTTGCTGTCATTACTGTTAATGGAACCGAGGTAGGCCTCACAAAAGATTCTCGCCTCGCTGCTGAATTTGATATCACCGCCTTTATCAAAACAGGTCGTAACACACTAAAAATTGCAGTCACCAAATGGTCTGATGCCACATACATTGAAGATCAAGATCAATGGTGGCATGGAGGGATTACCCGCTCTGTAAAGTTATATGCCACAGACCTTGTCTACATCGAAAAGTTTGCAACGACCGCTGGCCTTAAGTCAGATGGCACAACTGGAACTCTAAAAATCGATGCTGTCATTGGTTCAATCAAGGGCGAGAGCGTTGATGGTTACACCTTGCGCACATCTATTGAAGAGCTTCCAAAGGTAAAGAGTGCACAGTTAAGTTCTACCTATAAGTACCACGTCAAACCTACCTGGACTGAAATGTCTGCCGAGTTGCAGGAAGCAAACCGCAAACAGTTCACCGGCGAATACTGGGATGGCTCAATGCCAGCATCAGCAAAGCGCCTGCGCGAACCTATGCAATCACCTTGGCCGGGCCATATCGTCCTGGAAACCACAGTTCCTAAAGTTGCTGCCTGGAGCGCTGAAACCCCTGCTCTTTACACACTTCGCATCGAACTAGTCAGACCTACCGGTCAGGTCGTTGAGGTTTCGCACCAGAAGATCGGCTTTCGCAGTGTTGTCGTTAAGGGCCGAGATCTATTGGTAAATGGCAAGCGCGTCTTTATCTATGGCGTAAACCGCCACGACTTTAACCGCCACACCGGCCGAGTTCTCTCTCGTGAAGATATGCGCCAAGACCTCCTTGAAATGAAGCGTTGGAACTTTAACGCCGTGCGCACATCCCACTATCCAAATGATGCAGCTTTCCTTGAACTCTGCGATGAGCTAGGTTTCTATGTCATTGATGAAGCAAATATTGAATCCCATGCTTTTTATGATTCAATCTCAAATGATCCACGTTATGCATCAGCATTCGTTGAGCGCGTAGGTCGTATGGTACAGCGCGATATGCACCATCCATCAGTCATCTTCTGGTCACTCGGTAATGAATCAGGTATCGGCACCAACCATTACGCAGCTGCTGCCTTTGCTCGTTCCCTCGACACATCTCGTCCACTTCATTACGAAGGCGCCATCAATGGTGATTGGCGCGGTGGCCACACACTGACCGATGTCATCTGTCCGATGTATCCATCGATTAAAGCGATTGTTAGCCATGTAAAATCAGGAAAACAAGATCGCCCACTGATTATGTGCGAGTACTCGCACGCCATGGGTAATTCAAATGGAACCTTAAAAGAGTATTGGGATGCCATCCACTCACTTCCCGGCCTGCAAGGTGGATTTATCTGGGAGTTCTGGGATCATGGCATTGAACAGACTCTTGCCGATGGCACTACACGTTCTGCCTACGGTGGAGATTTCGGCGAAGTTCGTCATGACGGAAACTTTGTCTGCGATGGAATGGTCTTTCCTGATCGCACCCCAAAGCCTGCGATGCACGAATTTAAAGCAATCGCAGCCCCTGTCGCCTTTACCTCAACCAAGGTAGAAACTGGGAACTTCACCATCACCAACCGTCAATTCTTCAAGGATTTAGCTGGTTTTGGCTGCACTTGGACCATCACCCGCGATGGCGAAGTTATTGATGGTGGCACTCTTAAGCTGCCAAAAGTTGCTCCACAAAAGAGCGCAAAGGTGCGCATTGCATCGAAGTTCCTCGCCAAGATTGACGGGCCAGGCGAAAGATTTATCACCTTCTCACTCTTTAACTTACATCGCACCGATTGGGCACAAGCCGGACATGAAGTTGCCTATCAACAATTCGCACTAGCTTCTCGTAAGGCAACACTTCGAGCTGCTTCAACAAGTGACCTATTTGAATGCGCAGTCAATGACGCTGGCGAAATCCAACTTCCATTCGGTCTTGTTGCACCTCAGCCATCACTATGGCGCGCACCAACTGATAACGATCGCATCGCTCACTTTGCTGAAAAGTGGGATAGCTACGGTGTCCGCGATCTAGAACGTATAGATTGCACTATTACCGAAACTGCCAAGTCTTACAAAGTCACAAGCTTGTGGCAGACCGGCACTGGATTTAAGATCAAGCAAGTTCAACTTGTTACACCTATTGCAGATGGATTCTCAGTCAAAGAAACCATCACAACACCAAAGCAATGGGATGACATCGCCCGCGTTGGTATCAACTTTGAAATCGATGGCGCGCTATCGAACTTCACCTATCTTGGCGTTGGCCCACACGAGACATACCCAGATCGCAAAATCGGTCGTATTGGAAAGTGGGCATCCTCTGTTTTTGAGCAGTACATCCCATACGTGCGCCCACAAGAAAACGGTGGCCACACAAGCGTTCGCTGGTTTACCTTGACCGATAACACAGGTAACGGTCTTCGTATCGATATGGATAAGCCACGTCAGGTCAGCGTTAATCCATTTAGGGCAACAGAGTTAGCTGATGCAACTCATGATGTTGAGCTGCGAGCCTCTGGAAAGACAGTTGTTCATATCGATACAGCTCATCGCGGCGTTGGAACAGCATCCTGTGGCCCAGATACCTTGCCGCAATACCTAGTATCTGGTGGTACTTACAGCTTTAGTTGGAGCGTACGGACAATCTAATTGGCCACTTTGTTGGAGTTGGATATTTCGCACTTCTTCCATCTCCAGATGATTTTCCGCGAACTCTGCGCCAAATCCAAGGAAGTGCAAAGGTAAAGAACCAAATAGTAGATACCACGCGCTTCTTTAACCAGGGAGTTGGCTGAGCAGGAGGAAGTGGGATTCGCCAAGCGGGATCGAATTGGTAACCCAACTTTTCAAGTAACGCCTGGGCAACTCGGTGATGGCCTTCAGCATTTAAATGTAAACGATCAAATGCTAAGAAACGGCTATCGCTAAAGAACGCCTCGCTATTAGCATCGATAACGATCGCACCGACTTCAGCTCCAACTTTGCGAACGCTCTTATTGAACTCGCTAAAGCGCGCTGCCCAAACATCTGAACCTCGACCGGTGTTTCCAGTCCGTTCTAGAACTGTAAAGAGCATGAGGGTTGCACCGGATGCGGCGGCGCGACGTACAGCGTCTGCATATAAAGCCTGCGCGACTTCAGGTTTATAACTTGGGCGAAGCGCATCATTGGCACCTGCGTGAAAAGTCAGCAACGTTTCTGGCCCTGTTACATAGGAAAGCGCCACAGGAAGTTGGTCGTCAATTACCTGCTTTAACAACTTTCCACGGATGGCTAAATTCGCATAACTAAAACCATCTACCTCTTTCGCCATAACATCTGCAAGGCGATCGGCCCAGCCGCGGTATTGCCCGCCGATGATTTCATCGGACATACCTTCAGAGTACGAATCTCCGCAAACAATTAAACGTTTGTACTTCATCTATCCCAGACCCTTTGACCTTTTGACCTTTACTTGCGACGTTGCTCGTCTACCCAGAAGAGCGCAATTGAAGTTGCAACGCTAGCGTTTAGTGATTCGGTGGTGGCGCGCATTGGGATTGAGACAACAAGATCGCACTTTTCGCGCACCAGACGTGAAAGTCCCTTTCCTTCGCTGCCAACAACGATCATTACATTCTCTTTCGCAACCTTCATGCCGCTCAAAGTCTCATCAGATTCACCATCTAGGCCGATAACAAAGCAGCCCAGCTTCTTGGCATCATCAATAGTGCGCGCCATATTGGTTACTTGCGCAACTGGCAGACGTGCTGCAGCACCAGCTGAAGATTTCCAAGCGGATGCGGTCATTGCCGCTGCGCGACGTTCGGTCATAACAACGCCTGCTGCGCCGAATGCTGCTGCACTTCGCACAATTGCCCCGAGGTTGCGAGGATCAGTTACGCCATCAAGTGCAACGATCAAGATTGGGTGGTTAGCGCGTTCGGTGATTTCCTGGAATGAAGAGTATTGATAAGGCTTAATCGCCAAGATAATTCCTTGGCTATTGGCGTTGATGCCTTCGAGTTCTGCACGGTGAACTTCGCGAATTGGAAGTTGGTGATGCAGCGCAAGTTGCAGTGATTCCGCAACGCGATCATCGACATCGATACTGCGCGCAACGATTAGCTCGGTTGCCGGAACGCTGGCACGAAGTGCTTCAAGGACTGCGTTACGACCAGAAACAATTTCTCCCTTTGGTCGTTCGCTTCTACCAGTGCGAGTACGTGGAGAAACTTTCTTTTCAGCAGCCTTCTTACGCTTTGCCGCTGCGTGATACGGACGATCTTCCGCCTTTGGTGTTGGACCTTTACCTTCTAAGCGACGTTTGTTTTTTCCACCGGTACCGCCAGTTGGTCCCTTTTTAGAACTTGATCGAGCTGCGCCACGAGGTTTTGCAGTGCCGGCCATTTACTTCTCGCTTATCTGTGAGATAGACCAACGTGGCCCTTGTGCTGTGTCTTCAATAATAATTCCAAGTGCCGCTAATCCATCGCGAATCTGATCTGATGCGGCAAAGTCTTTACGTTCACGCGCTGCAGTGCGTTGCGCCAAAGCCAATTGAATAACGCCATCAAGCGCGCTTGTTAGATCAGCGCCACCGCTTGTCGCAAATACTTGATCAAAGGGATCGCAACCAAGTACTTCGAGTGCACCACGAATTTCATTTGCGGATTGTGAAATCTGCGCCTTATCCCCTGAAGTTACTGCGCTATTGCCTAAGCGAAGCGCTTCAGAGATACCAGCAAGTGCTGTTGGTACTGCTAAATCATCGTTCATGGCATCAGTAAACCCTTGTGAAATAACAGGAGTTGGTTGCGCGCCAAGAATTTCAGTGGCGCGATTTAAGAAACCTTCAATGCGACGGAAAGCTGTTGCAGATTCGGCAAGTGCTTCGTGAGAAAACTCGAGCATCGAACGGTAATGCGCACTGCCTAAATACCAACGCAATTCAATACCGCGTACTGTCTTTAACAGCTCAGCTACCTGTAGCGAATTACCAAGAGACTTCGACATTTTTTCACCAGATGCCGTCACCCAAGCGTTATGCATCCAGCGTTTTGCAAATGCATAACCTGCAGCTTCTGATTGCGCGATCTCGTTCTCGTGGTGCGGGAAGATCAGATCTAATCCGCCGCCGTGAATATCAAATGCTTCACCAAGGTATGAATGCGCCATCGCAGAACATTCGAGGTGCCAGCCGGGACGACCTGCACCCCACGGAGTTGGCCAAGATGGATCTCCGGGCTTGGCTGCTTTCCAAAGCGCAAAGTCGCGTGGGTCTTTCTTTTTTGAACTAGCAGCATCAACATCGGCCGCGGGTTGAAGATCGTTAACGTTCTGACGAGAAAGCGTTAAATACGATTCAAGTTTGCGGACTTCGAGATAAACATCGCCGTTGCCTGGCGCATATGCCGCACCGCGTTCAATTAGCACAGTCATTAACTCGATCATCTGGGTGATATGTCCGGTTGCACGTGGTTCGTAAGTAGGGGGTGCAACATTTAGCGCTGCATATGCTTCTGAAAATGCGCGTTCGTATTTCATCGCAACTGCCCACCATGGCGCCTTTTCGTGCACGGCCTTATGCAAAATCTTGTCATCTATATCGGTGACGTTACGAATAAAAGTTACGTTGTAACCAGATTTGGTTAACCAGCGGCGCAAGATGTCGAAGTTAACGCCAGAGCGCACATGGCCAATATGAGGAGGTGCCTGAACAGTTGCACCGCAGAGATAAATACCGACTTCGCCAGCTTTTAGTGGAACAAATGGGGATGTTGTTCGCGTTAGCGTGTCATATAAAGATAGCGAACTCATTGGCTAAGTCTATCTTGCAAGGCTTATTTAGAATAAATCAGCGCAGATGCAATGGCTGCAATGCCCTTGCCTTCACCGGTGAGGCCCATTCCATCGGTAGTTGTTGCAAGTAACGCGACTTCTGCTCCGCCCAAAGCCGCGGAAAGCGATGCAATTGCTTCGGCGCGACGTGAACCGATCTTGGGACGATTGCCGATTACTTGCACTGATACATGCGAAATTGCGTATCCGCTCTTTTCAACTAGTGCGAGAGTTTCCTTAAGCAACGTTGTTCCAGATGCACCCTTGTATTCAGGTTTATTTGTACCGAAGTTTGATCCCAAATCACCAAGTCCACTTGCGGCAAATAAAGCATCACAAATTGCGTGAGCCGCAACATCGCCGTCAGAGTGGCCTTCCACGCCATCTTGATCCGGCCATAACAGACCAGCTAACCAAAGTTCACGCCCAGCTTCGAAGTGGTGAGCATCCACACCAACACCGGATTTAAAGTTCGTTGATTTTCCTAAGAACTGCAGCGCTGTTGCCATATCTGCAGGAGTTGTAATCTTGATCGCACGTTCTTCGCCTTCGATTACGCGAACCGGTTTACCGAGTGATTCAACAAGGGCTGCATCATCAGTTGCTTCACCTGATTGCGCATGTGCTTGGCTAATCAATTCGTAGGTAAAACCTTGGGGAGTTTGCACGCGACGCATCGCAGCGCGATCTGGAGTTGATGTAACAACTCCGTTTTCATCAACAATTTTTACCGTATCGGTTTGAGCAAGACCCGGAATAACTGCAACGTCACCACTCTTAAGAGAGGCAACAACGCGCTTTGCTAAATCAGGAGAAGCAAGTGCGCGGGCCGCATCGTGAATCAAGACATATTCAGCGTCTGCAGAAACTTTAGCTAGACCGATGCGCACGCTCTCAGAACGTGTAGCGCCACCGGTTACAACAGTTATGCCATCGCCAACCAGGGTTTGAATCTCTTTCTCAAACCCAGAAGGTGCGGTAACAATTATTTGATCAGCAACTGATGAAATGGCAGAAACAGCATGCTCAATAAGGGTGCGATCGCCAAGTTGGATTAAGGCTTTGGGAATTGCTGCGCCAAATCTTTCGCCGCTACCTGCAGCAGCAATGATTGCGGCGATCATGAGAAGAGTTTGTTACTTAAGAAGCGAGAACCTCGTCAAGGAGAACTGCAGCCTTTTCTTCATCTGTGCGCTCAGCAAGAGCTAGCTCAGAGATAAGGATCTGCTTCGCCTTGGCGAGCATGCGCTTTTCACCAGCAGAGAGTCCACGATCGAGATCGCGACGGTAGAGATCGCGCACAACTTCTGCGACCTTAATGACATCTCCTGATGCAAGTTTTTCGAGGTTTGCCTTGTAACGACGTGACCAGTTTGTTGGTTCTTCGGTGTAAGGCTGGCGAAGTACATTAAATACGCGATCAAGGCCGGCGCTGTCTACAACATCGCGGACTCCGACTAGATCTACATTGTCTGCAGGAACGCGAACTGTGAGATCTCCTTGTGCAACTTTCAAGACTAGGTAGGTACGTTCTTCGCCCTTGATGATGCGAGTTTCAATCGCTTCGATAAGAGCTGCTCCGTGATGGGGATAAACAACGGTTTCGCCGACCTTAAATGTCATGTGTTGCCCTTCGCTAGACGACCAATTCTACCAGCCATTTTAAGGTGAGAAAACCCCAATAAATCAAAGGGAATAAGCGCTTAAAACGCATGAGAGAATATGCCCTATGCCTCGCACTAAAAAAGCACTTACATCACTTATTGCTATTTCTCTTGCGCTAACACTTACTGCATGTGGGCCAGGACAAGATGCGCCAACTCGCATGATTAAGCAAGTAACAGATGGTGTTGAACTCTCGCTCAAAGATAATGGCGTAGATATTGAGATTTTAAATCTGCTCTTAGTTGCGACTGAAACAGGCGATGCAGTTCTAGTTGGAACAATCGTTAACCAAGGCGATGTTGAAGATGAGTTGCTCGGAATTGCTGTTGGTTCAAACCAAGCGGTTTTGACTGGCGAGCGCGTGCTAAAGAAGAATCAACCAATTCGTTTTGAAGGCGATACCGCAAACGCTAAAGCGGTCTTCTATGGTGTTTCACCTGTTGCAGGTCGCCATGTGAAGTTATCGCTTGGCTTTGCTCGCGCTGGCTATGTGACTGCAGAAGTAATCATTCGCGATAAGCGTGATGATTATAAAAACGTTACTTCAGGTGCTGCTACGCCAGCGCCTACTTCTTCCCCTGATTCGCAACCGCTTCAATAGCAGCCTTCGCAGCATCTGGATCTAGATACTCTCCACCCTTTTTAACGGGCTTAAACTCTGCATCTAAGTTATAGAGCAGTGGAATTCCGGTAGGAATATTTAGCTCTGCAATATCTGATTGCGAAATCCCATCTAGGTGCATCACCAGTGCGCGCAGTGAATTACCGTGGGCAGTAACAAGTACGCGCTTGCCAGCCTTTAGATCAGGAACGATTGACTCTTTCCAGTAAGGCATCATGCGCGTGACTACATCTTTTAGGCACTCTGTCGCAGGCAAATCTGAACCTAAATCAGCATAACGCGCATCGTTTGCTTGGCTATATGGATCATTCGCCTCAATTGCGGGAGGCGGCGTATCGTAAGAACGACGCCATAACTTGAATTGTTCCTCACCGTATTTAGCGAGAGTCTCTTTCTTATCCTTGCCTTGCAGAGCGCCGTAGTGGCGTTCATTTAAACGCCAAGAACGACGAACTGGAATCCAGTGGCGATCACATGCATCAAGTGCCAGCTGTGAAGTATGGATCGCGCGGCGTAGAAGAGATGTGTGAACTACATCAGGCAGAAGATTGCGCTCTGCCAAGAGCTTTCCGCCACGAGCAGCTTCGGCTTCACCTGCAGCAGATAAACGAACATCTACCCAACCGGTGAAGAGATTCTTGGCGTTCCATTCGGATTCGCCGTGGCGCAGCAGGATTAATTCGTAGTTCGACATGGCGCTTATCTTGCCATGTTGCGTGCAAATATTTAAATCAGATGCTTGAAGGCGTCGAGATTTGCCAGTGATTCACCACGATTTACTCGCCATGCCCATTCACGGCGGATGGCAGTCGCAAAGCCAAGTTCAAGCAGTGGATTAAATGATGAATCTGAATATTGCAACACTGCGCCGACTAAACGATCAATCTCGCGATCGGTGACTGCGCCAAGCGGCAAACGTCCAACTAAGAAGATGTCGCCGAGTTCATTTGTAGCAAATGCGATTCCGTACATCCCTGCATTCTTTGCCATGCACCAAGCATGAACTGCCGCCTCATTATCATCAGGTTTGCGAATTACAAATGCGTTAATGCTTAAAGAGTGATCACCAACAATTAGCGCACAGTGAGTCTGTAACTTCTTCTCACCTGGCAAGGTGATTAGGATGGTATTGGCATCTTTCTGCTCAAATTCAAGATCGTGTGAATCAAGAAATTCCTCAATCACAATCCGTGGATCAATAGCGGCCACTTTTAACCGATCGACTTGGCAGAGCGCGCTGCATCAGAGATAACTTGATCGTAAATATCTAGCGTGCCGCGGGCGGTGGCATCCCAACCGAAGTGCGATGCATGTTCAATCGCCCCCATAGAAAGCAGTACGCGACGCTGTGGCTCTTGCAGCAAACGCGCTAAAACAGATGACCAAGCACGTGGATCGTGGCCATCTACAAGTACGCCAGAGATACCGTCGGCAACTGCGGTGCGAAGTCCACCAACAGCGGTTGCTACAACTGGTGTGCCACAAGCTTGTGCCTCAAGTGCAACGAGTCCAAAACTTTCAGAGTAACTTGGAACGCAGACTAAATCTGCAGCGCGATACCAGTTAGGAAGTTCGGCGCGAGGCACTGGTGGATTAAATTTCACAACATCATCAATACCCAGCCAAACAACAAGTTCTTTTAGACGTTCAACTTCGCTGCCATTTGCACCAGATGCCCCGCCAACGATGTAAACGCGAAGCTTTGGGCGCAGCTGTGGAGAGTGCAAAAGCATCTCGGATGTTGCGCGGATCAATAGCTCTGGGCCTTTATGTGGCTGGATACGCCCAACAAAAGTTATTACATGCGCATCGGAATCAATACCTAAAACTTTGCGAGCGGCTTGACGACCCGCACCCGGTGTGAAGTTATATAGATCAACACCCGGAGTAACTACGTGAACGATGTCAGGGCAAGCTTCATATAGCGAAACTAGGCTCGCTGCTTCTGCATCGGTATTAGCCGTTAACGCATTTGCTGCAGCAACGATCTGTGTTTCACCTTGCACACGGATCATCGGCTCTGGCGTTTCACCTTCAGCGAGATTTAAATTCTTGACGCGCGCCATCGTGTGCATTGTGTGAACTAACTGCAATTTCAGGTCTTTCGCAACCGGCATAGCAACTTTTCCAGATAACCAGTAATGCGAATGGATCAAGTCATAGTGGCGATCGCCAGATAGCGCTTTCTTAAGTTCAGCACTTAGCTCAGCAAAGTGTTGTGGAACTTGCTCTTTAGTTAAATGAAGATCATGGCCAGCATCTAAGTGATGGACATTTACGCCAGGAGAAAGTTCAACTACTTCTGGAAGATCTAAGTGATCGCGGCGCGTGAAGATATCTACTTCAACGCCTTGCGCCGCCATACGGGCTGCACTTTCAGCAACATAAATATTCATGCCGCCGGCATCACCAATACCCGCTTGTTCTAGCGGACAGGTGTGAACCATCAACATGGCTACGCGGCGTTGCATACTCGAAGGATACGTCAGTATGCCGAGCGAAGGAATTGCAGGGTAGGCCGCGTTAAATCGTTGCGCGAATAGTGCCGATTACACGCGGGCCGCCCATGACTTTTTCTGGGGTTAGCGGTGTATCGATTCCAAATTCATTTAAGCAGGCATGCACGATCGTGCGGAATGCACGTAGTGAGCCATCACTTACCTTAAAGACAAAGGTGCGCCCATCTGCAAGTGAGCAAACATTGACCGCTTCTGCGCCATCTTTCATAAATAAGCCAGGTACTTCCTGCATCATCTCGGTGTTATGGCGACCTAAGCCACCAACCATTTCAGGGAATTTGCGCGCTGCATCCATAACATCTTGATGGATTGGATCAGTTGAAATAGTGATTGCTCGGATTGCGCGCGCTAAACCAATTACTGAAAGCATAAATAGCGGTGCTCCACAGCCATCGGTCGAAGTAAAGGAAATACTCTCTCCCGCTAACTTTTCAAGTTCTTCCTTGATCGCAATTTGCAGCGGATGTGACTGTTCTAAATAACTTTCAATAGGCCAACCGTTTTTCACACAAGTTGCCAACATTGCAGCATGTTTTCCGCTGCAGTTCATGGCGATACGAGTTGGTGGGTTATCTCCCCAGGCACGACGTTCATTTTCTCCAAGTGGGCGATCTAGCGCACATTGCAGCGCACTTTCACCTAGTCCAACACTCGCCAAAATTTCGCGTGCACCATCGATATGCATTGCAGCGCCTGAATGGCTAGATGCAGCAAGTGCCAATAAACGTGGTTCTAACTGCAGACCATGGCGCACCATCGCTGATGCTTGTGCGCATTTAACTGTGGAACGCGGAAAGATCTGAGTGTCGATATCGCCCAATGATTTAAAGAGTGAACCATCAGAATTTAACATCGCCAAGAATCCGCGGTGTTCGGACTCTACAAATCCATCACGAACGTATTCGGCAAGTACAGCGTCGTTAAACATATTGATTTACCGTTTACTCGGACTGACGTTCGAGCGATGACCAGATATGCGCCTGAAGTTCTTGTCCTTCAGCGGCCATGTCGTAAGCAAAGAAGAGCTCGCCCGCAACAAGACCGTATAAACGCACGCCCGCTGTAACAATCTTTGCAGATGGCGCTGAATAACCTTGATCAAGAACTAGCTGAATCTTTGGACCATCAAACTGTCCAACCCAACCTTCAGTGATTCCGGTGTTATGCGAAATCAAAACTTCTAAAACATTGTTTGGCTTAACGCGCCAGAAACCTGTTTCAGATGCCGCCGGGCGAATAATTTCGCCTTCGGCATCAATGATCCAAGAACGTGAGTAATAGTTTAGAAATGGGCGGCCATCGTGGTTAAAGACAACCTCGTGTGCATATTCAAAGCCTTCGATATTTGGGTATTCGCCGCGACCTTTACCGCGCCAGGTGCCAACCATCCACGCAAGTGGATTTAAATCTGGATGGAGACCTTCGGGAATTGTAAAAGCCACTTAGAGTCTGCCCCTTCGATATGTACGCGCATCACGTGCTTGAGATTCGCGACGTCCTCGGAAACCGTAAATCAAAAGGCCAACGCCAATTGCTAATGAGATTAAACCCAATAAAACGGCGCTAACGATTTCCACGCCGTAATCTTACGGCCTTTAAAGCCTGCTAACCGTCCAGATAATCACGAGCATCGCCGCCAAAACAACTAAACCCTGTGCAATCGTCTCCATTTATGCGGGCACAATCACTTGTTGGGATGCGGCCACGCCTTCGACAGTTAACTGCGCATCAACTGGCGTATTTCGCTTAACAATTGCTAGAGCGATTGGCCCTAACTCAAAGTGACGTGCAACTGTGCCAAGAAAACCTACTTGAACTTCACCATTCATAACCGGAGTACCTGGCGCTGGCATAACAACTTGGCTGCCATCTAAATGCAGCAGAACTAAACGACGTGGTGGATTTCCAAGGTTAAAGATCTTCGCGACAGTTTCTTGGCCGCGGTAGCAACCCTTATTCATGTGTACTGATTTGTTAAGTACACCAAGCTCATTTGGAATTGATTTATGGTCGGTTTCAAAGGCAATGCGTGGGCGACCTGCAGCGACGCGTTCGGCATCAAGTGCCCATGTGCCAACCTGCATCGCGGTTGCGCCAAAAGTTTCCTGCATCTGAGCCAGCTCTGCGCGCGGAACCAGTGCGAAAGGCCCACCGATTTCATTTACCAACCCCGGTGCGCGCAATACAACGTATTCGCTGGATGCATCGCGAACATCTACACGCAACATAAATTTCATCTTCTGCAGGTAGGCAATCAAAGTTTCAATGTATCCAGGATCCAAAACCAGCCAAGAAGTTTCACCATCATCAACTAAGTTAAATTGATATTCGACGTGGCCTTGCGGATCTAAAATTAGCGCTGAAGTCCATTGGCCAACCGGAAGTTCAGATAAATGCTGGGTTGTTAAATCATGTAACCACTTCAGGCGATCAACGCCACTGACTGCGATTATCTGCAGGTGCGAAAGATCAGCCCACGCTTTGCCTTCAAGCAGAGCCTTCTGCTCTTTATTCGGTTCGCCAAAATGCCAAATGGCGCCCTTATCGACGCCATCTTCGACAAATACCGCAGTCATATTATTTAACGCAGGCTGCGCAGGTGCCGTAAATTGCAAAGTGAGTTACATCTGTTTTAAAGCCGTAATCATCAGATAAATTCTGAACGAAGTTAGCG
>Ga0315901_10002208_pt1 | contig 27238 bp, 17 predicted proteins | sample LakEriMetagenome_10_FD_203761 | JGI IMG/M metagenome (GOLD analysis project Ga0315901, IMG submission 203761) | Freshwater fungal communities from buoy surface, Lake Erie, Ohio, United States - Buoy 2 MA116 | ecosystem: Environmental > Aquatic > Freshwater > Lake | place: USA: Lake Erie, Ohio...
GGAGTTTCGCGAGTCGGCGCAGCAGTGTCGTCTCTTGAGCCGTACGGTCGTTGTTGCCGACGGACTCACCGGAGTGGACGCGCTTGCCGCCGGTTGGTGGACGAGTTTCTGGCAAGTGCCGATCTTGTTGCACAACGGCACCGACACGCTTCCGTCGCCGACTGCGCAAGCACTGCAGACGCTGCGCGCCGAGAACGTGATCGTATTGGGAGGCACGTCGCGCATCAGTGCGACGGTGCTCGAGCAGATCGCATCGGCATCGAATGGCGCGACGGTGATTCGAGTCGCCGGATCCGATCGCTACGCGACGAGCGTGGAGATGGCGCAGAAGCTGGGTGGCTGGTGGCCCACCGGTCGCGGCACCGAGTTCGCGGGTTCGATGGTCTGCATCGCGGCCTCGAGTGGCGGTTCGACGGGCAGCCCAGGAACTGGGTGGGCCGATGCGCTCTCGGCCGGACCCTGGTGCGCACGCGCCAATGGTGCGGCCAGCAATCCACTCCCCCCGGTCCGTGCGTTGGCCCCCACATCGGGCGGGGCACCGACCGTCAGTGCCATTGCGGGCCCGCTCAACCGACCAGCCCACGACGCCGTGCCCGTGTTGCTCGTGCCGACGGGCGGCTCAGGCCTCCCGACCAGCGTGTCTGACCTCCTCGCTGGGTCCTTTCCTTCATCGAGCACCTGGTGCAGCAGCCTGTCGGCCCCACTCGGGTGCCTGTCGCCCGGCTTCGGTTTGGTGTTTGGCGGCTCATCCTCGGTCACGAATGCCCAGGTTGATGCAGTATCGCGGGTTCTTGGAGGGTTTGGTGGCGCCGGCCCACTCGACCGATCACCCCGCCTCGACTCGGTTTTCGCGACCGCCCTCGACATGAGCCCGGTTTTCGATGACCCGATGGCCGTTTCCGCTGCTAGCGGTATGTTTCGGATGTGTGCAGCCAGGGGCGTCTACGCAAATGCACGTTGGATCACGGTTGGCTCTGCCTCGATGGACGTGATGCTCAGGGGTCGGTACGTCGCCGACGCCGATGGAGTTGTCCGGAGCCCTTCCGTGGGGTCGCCCGTTTGTGTCGGGGTGCCATCGAATTCTGAGAATACGGTTGCGAGCAGGGCTTTTTCCTTGGCCGGTCCGGCGTCCACGCCTCTCACTGCTTTGCTTGGTGGCGCACATTGGTTTTCGCTGTCGTCCACAGTCTCGGCTTCGGCACCCCAGAGCTCCGACGGAGTTCTCTCCGAACTCGATACCCCGTCAGGCGGGTCTACGACCTGGACTTTTCCAAGCGAGACACCCGTGAGCGCCACGAGTCGAGGGGTGTCGAGCCCCGTGTCGTCGTCAACTCTGAATCTCACCCTCGTTCGGGGCGCCAACTCGGTCTCGGTGACGAGCCCCGACACCTTTTCGGGCACGTTCACCCTGGTCACCGCCCTGGGTTCGGTATCAGGCTCGATTTCGGGCGAGGCGATTCTTGCCGGGGGGACCTGGCGCCTCCGAGGAACGGCCGTCTTCAGCGGCGGTTCGTGGAATCTTGCAGCGGGGCGAGGCGGGTTCTCGGCCGACGTCTCGGTCGAGTCGCCGGGGACCCTGGCCGACGATTCGGTGAGTTGGCGCCTCGATGGGGTTCTCGGGTAGCCGTTGGTCGCCGGGTCGTGCCGTGAGGGTGGAACACGAAAGTCCTGCGTAGATGTTTGACCCCGGTTCCGAGAATCCGTAGCATGGCGGATGGCCATGTGCCCGCGTGTCACAACTTCGGTTGGGGTGCGGTTACAGGGTGCAGCGGTACGCATGCCGCGGGGACGGAAACGCCTCCGGTCAACGCAAGCCGATATTCATTCCAACAACCAAGGAGGAAACTCTTGAAAGACCAACGGAAGCGAGTAGCCAAGCGCCTCGCATCCGGCCTACTGGCCGGTGCACTGGCCCTTGGTGGGCTTGCGATCTCCGGTGGAACGGCGTCAGCAAAGACGCCGCTTTCGCCGTCGACAAACCGCATCTCAGGTGCGGACCGCTATGAAACCGCTGTTGCGATTGCACGCAACATGGCGGCTGCTTCAGATCCCTCAGAAGGCCTCGTGATTGCCTCTGGTGAGACCCCGTACGACGCTCTTGCGGCTTCGGTTCTCACCACGAACAAGCGTCCGATGCTTCTCGTGAAGAAGGATTCGATTCCTACAGCTGTTGCTGATTTCCTCTCTGACTACAAGGCCGTGTGGACCGCGGGTTCACCGAAGGTCTACGTGGTTGGAGGAGAGAATGCCATCTCGAAGGCGGTTCTGACCGCAATCACGTCGTCAGTCGTAACTGCGAGCGATACCACGCCGCCGGTCATCAGTCGCATCTCGGGCGACAACCGTTACGCAACTGCTAAGGCAATTGGCGCTGTAGCCGGTATCACTTCGGCTGGCGACACGATGATCATCGTGAACGGCGAAGACGGCAAGTGGGCCGATTCAGTGTCGGTCGCTCCGCTCTCAGCTTGGGCCGGCTGGCCAGTGACAACCACGACCGGTGCCTCACTGTCGGCTGACGCCCAGGCAGCTGTTGATGCGTATCTTGCCATCCCGGGTTCGGAGAAGAAGTTCCTCATCGTCGGTGGCACTGCTTCGGTGTCAACCGCAGTTGAGGAATACCTCACAGTCACCAAGGCTGTTCCTGTTGCCAATGTGCGTCGTGTTGCAGGATCGGATCGCTACATGACGAACGTGCTCTTCAACTTGTACATCACCGGTGTGTCTGCGGCCGGCAAGGCCGACATTTGGTCCGGATCCGAAATCGCGCTGGTTTCGGGTGAGAGCCCGTGGGACGCCTTGACGGCGGCAGCGTGGGCCGGCACCGGAGCGGTGGGGCGCCATGTGGTTCTCACGCCGTCTGCGGGTGGAAACTTCTACGTCGACACGCTCGTCGGAGCCCTTGCGGACATTGCTCACGGTGGACTCACCGTGAACACCGCTTCCCTTGACGCCGCCGCGGGTTCAGTCCCGGCCGGCCTGAATGCTCTGGTGGCCGGAAACGTCAACGGACTCGGAGCAATCAACGGAAGCTACGGAACTTCGGCATCCGCGGTTGCGCTGACTGCCTCGCAGGAGGAAAACCGTTCGGTCAACCTTGCGGCTATCGCTCTCGGAGGCTTCAACCAGATTGACAAGGTCTGGGTGGTCGGCGGAACGTCCGCTGTATCCAATGGTGCCAAGACCGGTTATCTGGCGAAGGCCAATGGAGACCTCACGGCAACGATGACCTGCTCAGCCGGTTCGCCCTATGTGTCAATCAGCTTGAGCGGTACCCTTACTCCGTTCGAAGCGATGGCTTTTGCGGGCGACCTCAACGTCGCTCGCTTCACTCTCAATGGCGCTGCGCTTGCTGCAGGCAGCGATATTGCTGACGACCAGACCTGGGTCAATCAGAACAGTGGAAACTCGTACACACTCACTCTTCCGGACAAACTGACTGCCACAAGCAGCCTGAAGTTCCTTGGTTGGGAAGAGCGCACGACGTTGATTCGTTCTGAGGGAGCTCTCGTCTCCCACGCCGCACGGCGTTCCATCTCGTCGGCGACGTGTGTGCCTGGCGCGGATACTGTGGTGCCGACAGTGACAGCCATTCGCGCGGTCTCGGGTAGCGCGGTTGCTTCAGCAACGAATGCCTCGCAGTCGGTCACGCACTCGATCCTGATCAAGTTCAGCGAACCGATCACGATCGACGGCGTTCGTGCCGATGGCTCGATCGCGGCCAACAAGGCCCCGGTCACTGTGGGCGCTACCGCGGTGACGCAGCCGGTCAGCTTCTACTACCAGAACGCTTCGCGTACCCAGGTGGTAGTCAAGTTCGCCAATAACGACACCGCTATCCACTCCATCTTCGGACAGCCTGCGACTGGGTCACTTGTTGCCACTCTCAACACGACATTGTTCGTAGATGATGCCGGCAACGCAATTCAGTCCGGTCTCGAGGCGTCAGTTCTAGCTGACTCCACCAAGCCTGTAATCACATCAGCGACGACTGAGTGTGTCGTGGAGAGTGACAAGTTCCTGGGTCGAGTGGAGACAAACTCTACGATGACTGCTGGTTCACTGGTTCTCGTGCCGGCGATTGCCGCTTACAAGGGCGCCAAGGCAGCCGGTTGGACTCTGACAGTCGTCAACCAGCGTGGCCTTGCAGCTCCGAAGATGGCGGTTGATGCGGCGGCCAAGAAGGTGACCGTCACTGTCGACAGTGGCTATCACGTGCCGGCCGACCTGGCTACGGTGCTCGACAACACTCTGCAGTCCGATTCGGGCTTCGGTGGTCTTGTTGGCGGTGGATGGGACGTTCAGTCCCTGGCTCTTGGCGCTGCCGGCTCAATCGCCTCGACGGTCAAGATGACCCCGACGGTGACACCTGCGGCAGCAGTCGGTGGAACTTCGGTTTGTGCGTTGGTTCTCTCGGGTAACGAGCCGTTCAGTGTGGGCAATGGTTTGACCGTTGCGGTTGCCGGCTTGAGTGCTGGCTACACGACTGAGCTCCTGAATACTGGCAACAACACCAGTGTGACAGCGAGCCACACCCAGCGGGCTGGCCAGCACCAGACCCACGAGTGGACTCAGGTCGTGTGGTTCACCACAAAGATCCTGGGTACCGGAACGGTTGTGGGTGCCAATAGCAATGCGGGTTTCACCGACGTCTTCGGGAATATCACAACGGAACCGATTGCGTTCACGGTCAGCTGACCGTACCTTGATCCAGCGGATTGTGGCCCCGGGGAAACCCGGGGCCACTACCATTTATGCGACAATTCATTATGCGTCATGTGACGAGGATTTACGCCAGTTCAGTGGTCGTACTGGCGTGCGTGGTGGTGCCACTCGTTTTCATTCGATCTGTTCGAGACTCGTTCGACATCAGCAAGGCATTGGTGGTCTCTCTCACAGGGGCCCTACTTCTTCCCATCGTCCTTCATCAGGTTTGGGGGCATCTCAAGAAGGCTCGAGTGACGACACTAGGCGTCGCTGCCGCAGCGCTCGTCTGTGCTTCGGTTGTCGTCACAGCCACCTCACGTCGACCCTGGAATTCGTTGTGGGGGCAGTATCAGCGCTACACAGGTCTAATCACGATTTTGTCCTGCGCCTCGATTGCATTCGTGGTGGCCGCGGTTTTACGGGCCAAGGAGCGGGACTGGGTGGTCGGGGCTCTGATCCTTGCTCAATTCCTCATCAATCTGTACGCATGGATCCAACTCGAAGGCTCCGATCCATTTCAATGGGCTTCCGATTCGTTCTCCCGATTTGTTTTCTCGAGCCTCGGCAACCCGAACACCGCTTCGGCCTTCTCGGTGATCACGCTTCCTCTGACCGTGTACTGGTTGTCGCAGTTTCGTCATCGCCGGTACCTTGCTGTCTTTGGTGCGACCGTATTCGTCACAACCATCTTCTTCGTTCCGGTCTACAACTCGTTCCAGGGAAACGTCGGTTTGGTCGGATCCGTAGTTGCTTTGATCTGGTTGGTCAGATCGACGTCATACGAGACCGGGTCCTACTTGCTCAGTGCGTCTCTCGTGTGCTCGATGGGTTCTCTGCTGTGGTTTGCTGAATCACGGATCTGCCTCGTGGTGTGCTTGTTGGTCACTTGGCTGGCAATCCTCGCTTTGTCGTCGCCGCAATCGAGCAAGCTTCGCCGACGGTTGCCGGTTCGCTGGCGGGTCGTCGGGCCAGCGAGCTCGGTCGCGGGTCTTCTCGGTCTGGCGATTCTTTGGCCGACTATTCGATCTGGAGTCGAAAACGGCCTTTCGGAACGCCGGTTTTTTTATTCGGCGATGTGGGAACTCTTCAAGCGGAATCCCGTCCTCGGAACCGGACTCGATACGTTCGGTTTCTTCTATCCGCAGTTCCGGCCGGAGGAACACGCTCGTACTCTCGAAGGCTCAATTACCTCGAGTGTGCATTCGATTCCGCTTGGCATGTTCGCAAGTGGAGGGCTGCTTCTCGGGTTGTCCTTTGTCGCGCTCATGATCGGTTCATTGATTCACGGGACGAGGAGGGTCTTTCGCGACAAGGTCAATGGTGATCCTCTTGCCCCGTTTGCGACAGCCTCGTTGATTGCCTTCCTCGTGATATCGACCGTTTCTGTTGAGTCGATTCATCTTTTCTTCCTGGCGAGTGCGGTTGTCGGATTAACAGTCTCGAGCGCTGGCCCGTTGGTCGACTCCGTCAAACCGACCAAAAAGAAGCGTGGAGATGCACGCGCGGTGTCGCGATTCGAGTACGTGCTGCTTGGATCGTCGGTACTGATCGTTGCACTTTCTGCGCCGTTCTTGAGTCGATACTTTCGGGCGGACAAGGAGTTTCTTGGGGGGGTCCAGTTACTCTCGTCACAGGTGGATCAATCCGCTGGCTTAGACAAGCTGCGGAGAGCGGCTCAGATCGCCCCTTGGGAGGCTTCGTACAGAGCCCAGTATGCCCAGGCTCTCGCGTATCTTGGAGATCCGGGCAGGGGCGCCGAAGAGGCACTTCGTGCGGCCAAAGACTCGAATTATGTGAGCACGATGGCGCCAACTCTTGCACAGATCGTTCTAGGTGTCGGCCGATTCGATGAGGGGTTCGAGATACTGGACAACGCGATCGAGCGCGATCCATTCGCCCCGGGGATCAAGCTCGTCGCGGCCGACTTGTATCGTCAGGTAGCCGATTACGAGGTACAGCAGGGTCTCGCGGATGCTGCTGCTCAGCATCGGGCCCGCGCCGACGAACTCACAGCGCTAGCGGGATGAACCAACGTCCCATCACGATCGTCCGTGTGATCGCCCGCATGAACGTGGGTGGGCCGGCGTGGCAAGTCTCGGTGCTCCAGCGTCGTCTCAGCCCTCCAGAGTTCTCATCGACCCTTGTCTGTGGTCGAGTGTCGGGAGGTGAGAGGGACTTCATCGAACTCCGAGACCCCGACTTGGCTCATGTGGAACTGCGGACACTGGGGCGGTCAGTTCGGTTGGTAGGCGACGTCATCACGTTCGTGCGACTCTTGGCGCTGTTCCGAAAGACGCGTCCTGACATCGTGCACACCCACACCGCCAAGGCCGGTGTCGTGGGTCGGCTAGCCGCTGTTGCCGCTCGGGTGCCGGTCAGGGTCCACACCTTTCATGGCCATCTGTTGAAGGGTTACTTCTCGCCACAGTTGACGCGTGTCGTGGTCCTGGTCGAGCGATTTCTTGCTCGGCGGACAACTGCGCTGGTCGCCGTGGGTAGTCAGGTCCGTGACGATCTGCTGGTTGTGGGCATTGGTCGACCTGAACAGTTCACGGTGATTCCGCCCGGTGTCGAGCGTCCGCGACCGGTTGACGTGTCAATGGCGCGACAGCAACTTGGTCTCGGCGCCGGGGACGAAGTGATCGTATTCGTCGGTCGGCTGACCGCGATCAAGCGACCCGATCGACTTATCGAAGCATTCAGACTCGTGCTCGAACAGCAGTCGTCGGCGGTCTTGTTGGTTGTCGGCGACGGTGAACTTCTCGACGTCACGCGAGAATCAGCGCGTGATCTCGGTGATCGCGTGAGGTTCGCCGGCTGGCAGGCCGATCTGGCCCCGTACTACGCCGCTGCCGATGAAGTAGTCCTCACATCCGACAACGAGGGTATGCCGGTGTCACTCATCGAGGCCTCGATGGCCGGCCGTCCTTGTGTGACCACAGACGTGGGAAGTGCTCGAGAAGTTGTCGACTCGGGGCGGACGGGCCTAGTCGTGGCCACCAATGCGGAAGCCGTGGCGGACGCTCTCCTCAGTCTTCTGTCTGACCGCGGTCTACGCGAGTCGATGGGAGCCGCAGCTCGTGAACACGCCGAACGGAACTTTGGCGATGAGCGTTTAGCCGAGGATCACCGGCGCCTCTATCGGCGGCTGATGGGGCGGCCTGAGATAGAGTCGGGCGCGTGAAAGTCCTGATCACCGGGGGTGCCGGCTTCATCGGATCGCACCTGGCCGATCACCTTCTCGGTCAGGGTCACCAGGTGATCATCCTCGACGACCTGTCCACCGGACGCCTCTCCAACATCGACCACCTCATGGGCCGGGCCGACGTCGAGTTCATCCTCGGCTCGATTCTCAATGCCGATCTGGTGGACGGCGTGATGGCACGGGCCGATGTGGTCTACCACCTGGCGGCGGCGGTGGGCGTCGAACTGATTGTCGAGAAGCCGCTGCAAAGCCTCATGACCAACATCCGTGGCAGCGAGATCGTGTTCGAGAAGGCCCACAAGCACGGCACCCGCGTTCTCGTCACGTCCACCTCCGAGATTTACGGAAAGAACACGTCCGATCGGCTCCACGAAGAAGACGACCGCATCCTCGGCTCGCCGCTCAAGAGCCGCTGGTCGTACTCCGAAGCCAAGGCGATCGACGAGATCCTCGCTTACACCTACTGGCGCGAGAAGAACCTCGAGACTGTGATCGTTCGCCTGTTCAACACCGTCGGCCCGCGCCAGACCGGTAGTTACGGCATGGTGATTCCGCGGTTCGTGTCGCAGGCGCTTCGCAACGACCCGATCACTGTGTACGGCGACGGACAGCAGACGCGCTGCTTCTGTTTCGTGGGCGACGTGGTGAAGGGCATGGTCGCACTGTGCGACGAGCCGTCGGCCTACGGACGAGTGTTCAATCTGGGTGGTCGCGAAGAGGTTTCGATGCTCGACCTTGCGCAACGGATCGTCGACAAGGCCGGCTCGTCGAGTCGAGTCGAACTCATCCCGTACGACGTGGCCTACGAAGAGGGGTTCGAAGATATGCAGCGTCGTGTCCCCGATACCACTCGGGCCGAAGGTCTGGTGGGTTTCCGTCCCACCGTGTCGCTCGACGAGATCATCGAGCAGGTCATCGCCGAGCAGCGAGGCTGAGCCATGACCGGGGGTTGGGCGCAGTACCTCGCGGTCTTCGCCGGCAGCGCCGTTCTCTCGTTGTTGCTGACGCCGCTCGCCATTCGCGTGGCGGTCAGCCGACGCGTACTCGATCTTCCAGGTGACCACAAGAGCCACTCGACCCCGGTGCCGTATCTGGGGGGCGTGGCGGTTCTGCTGTCGTTCAGTGTGGTGATCGGGGGAGCGGCTCTCGTCGACTCGTCCACGCGCGGTGACACCGAATTGGTGAAGGTTCTGGCCATCGCCGTCGGCCTGGCCGTTTTGGGCCTGGTGGACGACTTGAAGAAGTTGCCTTCTCTGCTCCGCATGCTCGTGGAGATCGGCGCGGGTTTGCTGGTGTGGCAATTCGACCTCGGCGTCGCGTTCCTCTCGAACGACGTGTTCAATGCAATCGTCACGGTGGTATGGATCGTGGGCATCGTGAATGCCTTCAACATGTCCGACAACATGGATGGGTTGTCGGGTGGTCTCTCGGCGATCGCCGCCTTGTCGTTCTTCGCCATCGCGGCTGCCAACGGACAGTTCTTGGTGGCGGGGTTGAGCGCTGGGCTGGCTGGCTGTGCCTTGGGCTTCCTCCGTCACAATGTGTTCCCGGCCAAGATCTACATGGGTGACGCCGGTGCCTACTTCTTCGGTTTCATGATTGCGTACCTCGGTCTGAAGTTGCAGTTCGCCACCAGTCCGCAGAACAACACGTTCATCGTGCCGATCCTGGTGTGCTCGGTGGTCATCCTCGACACCACGTTGGTGACCCTCGCTCGCTTGTACCACGGCATCAGCCCCCTTCAGGGTGGGCGCGACCACACCAGCCATCGCTTGGTGCGGGTGGGCCTGCCCGTGCCTGTGGCCGTGGGCGTGATCCATGCGGCGGCCGCTGCTATGGGCACGGTCGCATTCGTCGTGGTCCGTGTCGACGACACGTCGGGGTGGATTCTGGTGGGGCTGTGTGGCGTGCTACTCGGTGTGTTCGGCGTCTTGCTGGCGATGGTCCCGGTGTACGCGACAAGTTCGCATTCGCTCTATCAGGTCACCAGAGTCGACGACACCGCTGCGCCGTGAGCACGGCACAGTCGTCCCCCCATCGCGCCGACGTACAGGGCTTGCGGGGAGTGGCGGTCCTGCTTGTCGTTCTCTACCACTGCGACATCGTGTTCGGTTCGGGATACGTGGGCGTCGATGTGTTCTTCGTGATTTCGGGCTTCGTGATCACGACGATGTTGACGAATCAGCGAGCCGCCACGGGCTCGGTGTCTCTCCGATCGTTCTACTCCCGTCGAATCAAGCGGATCCTCCCCGCGGCCGCCTTCACAACGCTCGTCATCTCTGTCGCGTCGCTGGCTCTGCAGTCGCCGAACGGTGCCCAGCAGACGACCGCCAAGGTCGGGGTAGGGGCCGCGACGATGCTCGCCAACGTGGTGATCCCCCGCGAAGCCGGCGGCTACTTCGCCCCAGCGGCCGACCTCCAACCGTTCCTGCACATGTGGTCACTCGGCGTGGAAGAGCAGTTCTACGTGGTGTTCCCCGTTCTGATGGCCGCCATTGGTCTCGGTGGAGTGGTCTTGGCACGGTGGAAGGTGCGAGCCCGTCGTCTGCTCGTTGCGCTGTGCTTGGTTTCTTTTGGGTTGAGTATCGCTTGGTCATTCGAGCGTGTCGGTTCGTTCGTTGGAGTGTCGGCGCGTGACTCGGCCTTCTATGTGATGCCGGCTCGCATGTGGGAGTTCGCAGTGGGTGCTCTCGTCGCGCTGACACCGAGCCTGGGGCGTGTGGTTCCCTCGTGGGGGCGCTTCACTGGTCTCGTCGTCATAGGTGTGAGCGCAATCGTCGTGCCGTCGTCGATGGAGTTTCCGGGCTGGATCGTCCTGATGCCGGTGATCGGTACGTTGCTGGTGCTGATCACACCGTCTTCCGCGACTGACACGTTCGGTGATCAGGTCACCCGACGGCTTCTCGAAAATCGCGTGATGCTCTGGATCGGTGATCGGTCGTACTCGTGGTACCTCTGGCATTGGCCCGCGATCGTTTTCGTGAAGATCGTCGAACCATCGGCATCGCAATGGCTCGTCGCGGCGGCGGGAATCGGCTCTCTCGGTCTTGCCGCCGCGACGTATCGGTGGGTCGAAAATCCGATTCGGCACTCGGAGCGCATTCGCGGCTGGATGATCCCCGCACTTCTGATCACGGCGGTGGTCGTTCCGGCGGGAGCGTCGACAGCGGTGGGCATCGGCGCCGAGCGTGGATGGGGACAGGACTGGGCGCTCGGGGCACATCAGGTGAAGCGACGCGATTGCGATGCGGGCGCCTTCGACCCGGCTCGATGCACGTGGAACCCGACGGCAACACGTGGTCGGATCGTTCTGGTGGGGGATTCGCAGGCGTGGGCGCTCGGAGACGCGGTCATCGACGTGGCGAACTCCGGTGATCTGAGCGTCACTGCGTTGGTCCTGAATGGTTGTCCGTTCCTCGACTCGGAGCGAACTCGGGGTCGATTCTCTGGTGCGGCATGCGAGTCGCGGGCCGCGCAGGTGCTCGACTACCTCGCCGGGTTACCTCCGTCGCTGGTGATCATCGCGAACAACACACCCGGCTACATCGGTTCGTTCCCCGACCTCGTCGAGCCGTGGACGGACGCACTGTCGTCGACCATCTCCCGAATCGAGGCCCTCGGGCACCGAGTTCTCGTGGCGCTGCCTCCGCCGGTGGCCGACTCGGAAGCCGGAACGTCGAGCCTGCTGCTCCGGCCCGAGCGACCCCGAAGCACGGAGACCTCACGCGTCCTCGTGGCGCGTGAACCGAGTGTCGTCGCCGACCGCAACGCCGCCGCCGAGCATGGTGGGAAAGTTTTCGATCCGGCCGAGGTGCTGTGCGACTCCGAGCGCTGTGCCACCGCGACCGATGCGGGGGAGCTTTACACCGATGGCAATCACTTGTCGGTGATCGGCGCTCGGCTTCTGGTCGATCGGCTGAGCGAAGTGGTCCGGACGCTCGTGCCAGCCGGCTCCAACTGAGTCGGGCTGAACCTGGTCACGAACTAAGGTCGAATTCCGATGTGTGGAATCGCTGGCCTTCTCGTCGGTGATACCCGACGCGGTGATGCGATCGGTGATCTGGCCCGAAGCATGGCCGACACCCTCACGCATCGTGGTCCGGACGCCGCTGGGTCGTGGGTGGACGAATCCAGAACGGTCGCCTTCGGTCATCGACGTCTCTCGGTGGTCGATCTGACACCGGCTGGCAGTCAACCGATGACGTCACGGGATGGCCGCTGGACCATCTGCTACAACGGCGAGTTGTACAACACCGAAGCGTTGCGGGCCATGGTTGGCCTGCCGACCTCGGGCTATCGCGGTCACAGCGACACTGAGGTCTTGGTCGAACTGGTGGCCGCCCGTGGTGTGGAGTTCGCGGTTCGCGAGGCAATTGGCATGTTCGCATTCGCGATGTGGGATTCGCGTGAACGTCAGCTGTGGCTTGGGCGGGATCGCTTCGGAGAGAAGCCGTTGTACATCGCTCAGGCGCCGGGCTTGGTTGCCTTCGCCTCCGAGATCCGCGCGGTGCGGGCGCTTCCCGGAGTCGACACTTCGATCGACGAAGTCGCGCTCCACGACCTCGTGAAGTACGGCTACGTGGTGGGGGAGCGCTCGATCCTGCGCGGAGTGCGCCGAGTCGCTCCGGGCAGCATTCTCTGCTTCGGTTCCGACCTCACGGCGGGTTCGGCGATTCGGTACTGGTCCCCCCACGAGGCGTCAGTCGAGTCGCATTCACGTGCTCCGTTGTCGAATTCGGAGTTGCTCGATCTCTTGGCCGATGTCGTCGAGTCGCGGATGGTTGCCGACGTCCCGTTGGGCGCCTTCTTGTCGGGCGGTATCGACTCGTCACTCGTGGTTGCTCTCATGTCGAAGGTGTCGAGCAGCCCGGTCAAGACCTTCACGATCGGCTTCGGCAACCGTGATTACGACGAGTCGATCTTCGCCAAGCGAGTGGCAGCTCACCTCGGGACCGACCACCACGAGTGGATATTGGGCGACGCGGACGTGCTCTCGGTGATCCCGAAACTGCCTTCCATTTACGACGAGCCCTTCGCCGACTCGTCGCAGATACCGACGTTCTTGGTGAGCCAGCTCACCCGCCAGCACGTAACGGTTGCGTTGTCGGGTGATGGCGGCGACGAATTGTTCGGCGGATACGAGCGCTATAAGGCGATCGCTCGCTACGAATCCCTCTTCGGTCGAATTCCGAGTTCGATCGGTCGAGGCACCGGTCGAGTCTTGAAGTCTCGTTCTATCGACGAGTGGAATCGCTCCTTTGGTCGTTTGCCTCGCCGGGTACTACCGGGCGCGATCCGCCATCGAAGTGGAGAGCGCATTCACAAGTTGGCTCACATGCTCGAGTCGTACTCCGTGCCGTCGGCCTACGACCAACTCATGAGCGCAAACGTTGATCCAACTTCGTTCTTGGTCAATCCTGCTCTGCGATTCGATCGAGTTCGCACAGCAGGACCGAATGACCCCCTGTCATACGCGATGCTTCACGACACGACCGTCTACCTGCCCGACGACATCCTCACCAAGGTCGATCGCGCGTCGATGGCCAACAGTCTCGAGGTCCGGGTCCCTCTTCTCGACCCGCGCGTGTTCGACGCGGCTTGGCGGATTCCGCGGAAGGATCTCATCGTGTCGGGCGACGGCAAGTTGCCCCTGCGCAACGCGCTGAAGACGTTCTTACCTGACGATCTCGTCGACCGTCCGAAGAAGGGGTTCGGTGTTCCGATGGCCGAATGGCTTCGGGGTCCTTTGCGCCAGTGGGGCGACGAACTCCTCGACCCCGTGGCGATGAACGATGGTGGCCTACTCGTCGGCTCGGTTGTACTTGAACGTTGGGATGCCCACCAGGCGGGCTCAGCCGACTTCAGCGTCGAGTTGTGGCCGATCCTCATGTTCCAGTCTTGGTTGAACGAATGGAACTGACGGCTCGATCTACAGAGTCTTGAACCAGTCAATCGTCTCGCGCAGACCAGCCTCGAAGTCGACGGGCACGACGTCGGGAACGATCGACCTCAGGAGCGTGTTGTCGGCTTGAGAATGCATCACGTCACCCGCGCGAGCGGGGAGGTGCTCCACGTCAACCGAATGGCCGAGGATGCACTCGATCTGAGTGATCACCTCGAGTAGCGAGATGTTCGAGCCGAAGGCCAAGTTGACCGGCTCGGCGGACGTGACCCGGTTGTCGATGGCCCGGCTGATCACGTCGGCGACGGTGCCCACGAACGTGAAGTCGCGGCTCTGTAGCCCGGATCCGTGTACTGGTATCGGCCGGCCGGCGAGGGCGGCATCGATAAACGTGGGGATGGCTGCGGCGTAGGCATGGCCTGCCGGTTGAAGCGGGCCGAACACGTTGAAGAAGCGGAACGCGAGAACCGGAAGCCCGTACGAGTGGCCCCACGCCAAGGTGTACGACTCGGTAGCGAGTTTGGAAGCCGCGTAGGGGCTGATGGGCCGCGTAGCCAGACTCTCCGACTTGGGAAGGGTGGGATTCGCTCCGTATACCGATGATGACGACGCGACGATCACGTGCGGGCCGCCGGCCCGCCGAGCGGCCTCGAGAACCTTGAGGGTTCCCGTCGCGTTGACTTCGTGCGCGGCTACGGGCTCGGCGATCGATCGAGGTACCGACGGCCGAGCCGCCAAGTGCACGACGGCCCGGCAGCCGGCCAGGGCTCGGTCGAGAAGTGCATCGTCGAGGATCGAGCCCTCGACCAGTTCGACGGATTCGAGGCCGGTGAGGTTCTCTCGGCGGCCCGAACTCAGATCGTCGAGAACTGTGACTTGATGCCTCCGGGAGAGCGTTCGGCAGAGGTTGGCACCAATGAATCCGGCGCCACCGGTCACGACGACTTTCACGACCTCGACTCTAGGGCGCGACGGTGACCCGTCTCGGGGTCCGGGTCGTCACAGGAGCGGCCCGACTAGGGTTCTTGTTCGTTGTGAAACCGTGTCAAGGCTGCCCATGAGCGAGAAGAATCTGGTCGTTCTCGGCCTGGGGTACGTGGGTCTGCCACTCGTGGTGGAGGCCGTTGCACAAGGTCTCTCCGTAGTGGGCCTCGATGTCAAAGCCTCCACCGTCGACGGTCTGAACGCCGGACGTAGCCACGTGGACGACATCAGCGACGAACAGGTCGGCGGCATTCTTGCGCGGGGTTTTCGGGCCACCTCCGATGCCTCGTGTCTCGATGCTGCGGACGTGGCGGTCATCTGCGTCCCGACTCCGCTCGACGACCAGAAGGCCCCTGATCTTCGCGCTGTCCGGTCGGCTGCCGGCATGATCCGCGATCACCTGCATCGGGGGATGCTCGTGGTCCTCGAATCGACCACCTATCCCGGCACAACCGATGGGCCGGTACGCGAAATCCTCGAGGAGTCGGGGCTGAAGGCCGGGGTCGACTTCAATCTCGCCTTCTCGCCCGAACGCATCGATCCCGGCAACCCAACGTGGAACCTGCGCAACACCCCCAAGATCGTGGGTGGTCTCACTCCGGCGTGCACCGAACGTGCGGCGGTGTTCTACGGCCAGATCGTCGAGACGGTCGTACGCACCAAGGGCTGTCGAGAGGCCGAGATGGCCAAGTTGCTCGAGAACACGTACCGCCACATCAACATCGCGCTCGTGAACGAGATGGCGGTGTTCTCCAACGAGCTCGGCGTCGACCTGTGGGCGGCGATCGATGCCGCGCGGTCGAAGCCGTTCGGCTTCGCGGCGTTCTACCCCGGGCCTGGAGTGGGTGGTCACTGCATCCCGATCGACCCGAACTATCTGTCGCACCAGGTTCGCGCCCTTGGCTATCAGTTCCGGTTCGTCGAACTCGCGCAGGAGATCAGCGGGCGAATGCCGGCCTACGTGGTGAGCCGTGTGCAAAATCTTCTGAATCAGCACCGCAAGCCGATGCGCGGCTCGAAGGTCTTACTTCTCGGTCTCACGTACAAGCCCGACATCAGCGACGATCGCGAGACACCAGCCCGTGAAGTCATTCGCCATTTGCGAACATTGTCGGCCGAGGTGATCGGTCACGATCCGCATCTCGATTCGTTCGAGGTGGATGGCAAACAAGTCGTTCTGGCTTCCGACCTCGAACGTGCTGTCGCCGACGCCGACGTGGTCGTTCTCCTCCAGCACCACTCGGCGTACGACCTCGGCGCCATTGCCGCATCGGCGAAAGCGGTGTTCGACACGCGAGGACGGATGAGCGGGCCGAACGTCGAACGTTTGTAGCGCCATGCACGTGGTCGTCGTTTCGTGCTCGCATCGGGGTGACGACGCGCGCATCATCCACCGTCAGGCTCGCTCACTGTTGAGTGCCGGCCATCGGGTCACGGCAGTCATGCCATCTGTTGAACCCGACGCTTCAGCCGCCGACCCACCGGGGCTCGAGCGGGTTGTGGTGCCACGAGCTGTGGGCCGCCGTCGCATGAGGTCGTGGTGGACGACTCGCCGAGCAGTCGCGGCCCTTGGCCGCGATGTCGACGTGGTGATCGTCCACGACCTCGAACTCGTGCCCTGGCTACCTCGGCGCCGTGGAGTAGTGCGGGTGTGGGACGTGCACGAAGATTTCGTCGCGTTGGTGGATGACACACTCTGGATTCCGCGGCCGGTGCGCGCGGTGGCCCGTGTCGTCGTCAAGGCGGTCGAACGAATCGCCCGGAGCGCCTACACCAACGTGTTGGCCGAGGAGGCGTACCGGGTGCGTTTTCCGGGCTGCGCCGTGGTTCCCAACACGACGTGGGTGGACGAAGACTGTGCGCCTCCCGACGAGCCGGCGAGAGTGGTGTACATCGGGCGGTTGTCGTTCGATCGGGGAGTGCGCGAGATGATCGAAATCGGCGAGCGGCTCCGTGATGCGGGTGGGCCCCGAATGGTCCTGGTGGGTCCGACCGATGGCGATTGCCGTGACCTCATCGAGTCGGCTCACCGCGATGGCTCGATCGAGTGGCGAGGCGTGCTTCCGAACCCCGACGCGCTTGCGGTCGCCCGTGGGGCGACCGCGGGTCTGTCGTTGCTTCACGATGTCCCCAACTATGCGGTGTCTCGACCCACCAAGGTGATGGAGTACTTGGCAGTGGGCGTGCCGGTCATCTCCACGCCGCTCCCGCTGGCCCGCGAGATGATCGAACAGTCGATTGCGGGTGTCGTGACGTCGGCTTGGACCGGAGAACCGCTGGTGAAAGAGGCCGCCGACGCAGTGCTTCGATTCGCATCCAATCGTTCGGAGCGGGAGGAGGCGGGCCGTCGCGGTTGGAGCTACGCCTCGGCCGAGTGGAACTGGAATCGTGACGGCCGGCGATTCGTCGAACTGATGGAAAGCCTGGTCAGGAAAGGTTGTTGACTCAGCGCGGAGCCGAGTCGAGACGATCGCGAGCGGCAGCCACACTCACCTCGGTGAGTCGCCCATTCTCCAGAACCAGCGCCCGATCGCACGCCGCCAAGGTGGAGGCCTTGTGAGTCACGACGAGCACGGCGACATCGTTCTTGAGCGCCGCGATCGTCTCGTTGAGAACGGTCTCGGATTCTTGGTCGAGGGACGCGGTTGGTTCGTCGAGAATGAGCAACGACGGCCGTGTGACCAAAGCGCGCGCAATGGAGACGCGCTGTTTCTGACCGCCCGAGAGCGATTGTCCGGCCGGGCCGAGCAGTGTGTCGATGCCATCGGGCAACGAATCAACGAACGTCCGAAGATTCGACTGGTCGATGGCCCGCCACACATCCTGCTCGGTCACATGACTACGCAGGAAACCAATGTTGTCTTCGATTGTTGCGCTGAGTAGGCGGGTCTCCTGCGGCACGTAGGTGACGAGCCGGTGCCACGACTCGCGATCGACGTGGGCGGTGTCGGTTCCATCGATAGCGATGGAACCTCGATCGGGGAGTCGCAAGCCGAGAAGCAATTGAACGAGAGTTGTCTTGCCGGCACCGGACGGTCCGATCAAGGCGACGGTCTCACCTCGCCTCAGGGAGAATTCGATCCGATCGAGGAGCAGAGGTTGATCTGGGTATGCGAAGGAGACTTCTGACGCCGTGAGTCGCTCGGCGGTGGTGACTTCGGTATCGCCGCTTGGACGTCGAGCGGCAAAGAACTCCTCCCGCTTCTGGATGAGTTTTTGCGCGTAGGGGCCGTACTGGCCGATCGCTGTGAGGCCCCCTTGGATCTGCTGGCCGTAACTGAGTGAGCGCAACATGATGAGCATGACCGCGCCCACTTGGTTGATGTCGTCGCTCCCAATGGAATTGAGAGCGTAGAGACCCACGAGGACGGCTCCGTAGGCGAGAGACATGTAGACGGGAGACACCAGTCCAGAGGTGAGACTGACTCGAAACTGCGCGTCGGCGTCTCGTTCGATGATTTGCGCGAGTCGCGTGGAGGCTTCATCCGAGATTCCGAGTGCATTGATCTCAAGACTCATCTCAGCAACCTCGGTGACATTGTTGGCAAAAGCAACTTGGGCGGCGATGGCCTTGCTACTTCGGATTCGCATCATTCGGCGGAAGGGCTCAAGAACGAGAGTCAAGGTCAGCAGCGCGGTGACGAGAATCAGGGTTGATGCGACATCGATGACGATTGCGGTGCTGAGAAGCGCCGCTAGACCAAGGATGCCTGCGAGTGAGATGCCCACCTGGCCGACGAAGTATGAGATCTGCGAGGGAAATTGCACAACGATTTGTTGGAGAGTGCCGCTTGGTTCGCGTTGTTGGGTCTCCCATGAAGCCCGAAGGAAACCTGTTCCGAGTTGTTTACGGAATGTCGTGGTGATGCGATATTGCAGGCCGACCTGCAGACGAGTCGTGACGTAGTAGAGCGCGAATCGGGCCACCAGAAGCGCGGCCGAAATCAGCAACGATTCCGAGATCGTGACTTCCACGTTGGTCGTGAGTCCGACGGCGGACTGGCCCGAGGCGATGGCCAGCCCGGTGCGGGTGACCGCAACCAGGAACACGGCCTCGAGAAGCCCGACCATGAACGTGGAGATGCAGAAGACGAGGACCCTCTTCTTGAACGGTCCGAGGACCCAGCGGATGGCCAGCCGACTCGAGATCTGATCGGGGGGAGTGGAGCGGGGCGTGTCGGACATCCGCTGGTCAGGCTAGTGATGCCGAGGCGTTCGGCTGCGTCAACGGCGGCCGACGAGGAAGCCAGCAGCCCACGACATGTGCATCGTCGGAAACACCAGACACAGGCTCATGAAACGCGCTCTCCGGTCGCGACGCGCGAGGCCGATCGTGAAGGTGACGATGGCGGCTAGGTACGCGGCCGGCACGACCAGAGCCCACGGGAGCCAAGGGCTCGCGACGACGGCCGCAACGATGCTCATTAATGCCACCGGAGGGACGAGTTGTCGTGGGCGAACTGATCCGGGATGGAGACGCAGGACGTGGCGCTTCCAGGCTCCGTATTCGAAGAACTGTCGCGCGAGTTTCGACACCGTCGGCCGAGGCCGGTAATCGACCGACAACTCCGGATCGAACCAGATGACACCCCCGGCCTTGCGTAACCGGACGTTCAGTTCGTAGTCCTGGTTTCGGATCAACGACTCGTCGAAGAGTCCGACGGCCTCGATGGCGTGTCGGTCGAAGACACCGAGATACACCGTGTCGGTCGGACCTTCGGTTCCTCCGGTGTGGAACTTCGCGCCTCCCATGCCGAACGGTGACGACATGGCGACCGCGACCGCGTGTTCGAACGGTGTGGTGCCGACCGCTCTCTGCGTACCGCCCACGTTGACCGCTCCCGTGCGACGCAGAGTTCGCACGGCGCGAGTGACGTAGCCGAGGGGGAGTAGCGCGTGCCCGTCCACGCGTACCACGACCTCGCCGTGCGTGGCCCGAATGGCGGCGTTGAGGCCCGACGGAGTGCGTCCACTCGGGTTCGCGACAGTGCGCACCGATGGGTGATCGACAGTGAGGCGGTGGGCGACGTCGTCGGTGGTGTCGACCGACGGACCGAGCGCGAGACAGACGTCGAGTTGGCCCGGGTAGTCCTGAGCGAGGATCGCGGCGACGGCGGCGTGGAGGTGTTCGGCTTCGTTGAGAACCGGCATCACCACCGACACCGAGGGCCAGTGTTCGTCAGACACGGCGGGCCAGCACCACCCAGATCGTGCGGAGCAGGATCTGTACGTCGAGAGCGAGCGACCAGTTGACCAAGTACTGCAGATCGTGGCCCACCTTGAACGCGGCGTCGGTCTGGTAGCGACCCTGCACCTGGGCGAGCCCAGTGAGGCCGGGCCGGAGTTCGTGACGCCGCTCGTATCCCGGAACCTGTGGCGAGATATCGGCGATCAACTCGGGTCGCTCGGGCCGTGGTCCGACGAGCGACATGTCGCCCTTCAGGACGTTCCAGAACTGCGGAAGCTCGTCGGCCCGCGTGGAGCGCATCCATCCGAGACCGCGCACGACTCGCGGATCACGATCGGCGGCGAGAACGGCGCCCGAGGTTTCGGCATCGTTGATCATGGTGCGGAACTTGAAGAGCGTGAACTGCCGCCCGCCGAGCCCGACCCGCTTCTGCGCGTAGAAAACCGGTGCGCCGGCGCGCATTTGAATGTAGACGGCGAGAGCGCCCACGGCGACCATGACGATGGGTGCCGTGACGACGACGAGGAGGAGGTCGAAGCCGCGCTTGAGCCGTGCCTTGTGGGCGGGCAGGGCGTGTGTTCGGAGCCGAACGAAGGGCATGCCCGCCAATTCGCGGACCGACTGCAGACCGAGGAGAGTTTCGTGGGCCCCGACTCGCTGCAGAAATCCGACTCCTTCGCTCTCGAGCGAAGCGAGAGGTTCGGGAAACACGTGTCCGAACGCGTCCACGTCGAGGAGAAGGACGTCGGTTGCCCGGGCGCCGTGGACGACGTCCACCAAGTTGCTCGCCGAATCGAGCTCGGCAACAACCGTGGCGGCCCGTGAGTCCTTGGCGAGTTGTTCTCGAACGATCGTCGCCACCTGAGAGGAACCAACGAGCACCACGTGCGGTGCGCCACGCCAACGGAGACCGAAGCGACGGCTGAACTGACGGCTCATGACGAGCATCGTGGATCCGATGATGAAGAGCAGCGCCAGGTTGAGGCGCGGCATCAGGTAGCGATCGAGAAGAACGAAGGCCACACCATCGACGCCGATACCGATGCCCATGGCCAACACGACTCGGGGCAACCACGGACGTTGACCGAGTCGGGGTTCGCGTTCGTAGAGCCCAGCGAAGTAATTGACCACCAAGTGGATGACAGTCGCGACACCGAATCCGAACCAGTAGTGGCTCGGGGGATACGTGGGCCAGGAGGTGCCGAAGCGAGCCAGGTTGATGAGCACCATGAGGGCGTAGAGCGCGACGGCATCGAGGACGAACAGCATGCGAAAGCCGCGTCGCCACAACGGAATCAGGCGGGGCGACAGACGATTCGCGAGCCAGTCGGGACCGGGGGTCGCGTGTTCCGCGCCCGGGTGGTCGTGCGGGACGTTCATGGCCGACCTCACGGTAGTCGGGATGTCCGACGGCATGGGTTCCTGGCGAGTCAGGGTCGGTCGGTGACTCGACCCTGGTCGACGACGACGACCCTGTCGCAGGCGGTGAGTGTGCTCTCGCGGTGCGACACCACGATCACTGCCACCGAGCCACGTAGGCGTCGGATCGTCTCGACCACCGCTTCGTCGGATTCGGCGTCGAGAGCCGACGTCGGTTCGTCGAGGACGAGCAGAGTCGGGGTGGTCGCGAGGGCTCGGGCGATTGCGAGTCTCTGGCGTTGCCCTCCGGACAACTCCCGGCCGGCTGCGCCCACATCGGTGTCGAGGCCCTCCGGGAAGCGCTGAGAATCGAGCCTGAGTCCGGCTTGCTCGACTGCTCGTTCGACATCAGCAGCAGAGATCTGCGCCCGAAGGAATCGGACGTTGTCGGCGATCGAGCCGTCGAGCAGACGGGACTCCTGCGGAACGTAGGCCACCAACTTGCTCCACGATGCGGGGTCGATGGACTCGATCGACGTCGAGTCGACCACGATTGTTCCCGAAGTGGGCTCGAGGAGACCGAGCAATAGGTTGACCAGTGTGGTCTTGCCGGCTCCCGATGATCCGACGACGCCGACGATCTCGCCGCGCGAGATCGTGAGTGAAACCTCGTCCAGCACACGTCGAGCATCGTCGTACGAGAAGATCACGTTACGGAATTCGATTTTCGAGAAGGTTTCCAACGTCGTATGTCCGCGGTCGCGACGTTCGTGGACGAGTTCGGCGCGATGGGTTTCGAGTCGTTCGAGAGCCGGAGCAATCTGCGCGAGCGCGCTCGCACCGTGTTGAAGTTGCTGACCGTAACTGAGGGAGCGGAGCATGATCAGGAGAACTGTTCCCGTGGCCTGCAGATCGTTCCTTCCGAACTCACGTAGTACGACGACGGCCACGACGATCGCTCCGAAGGCGAGGGTCGTGTAGATCGGGTTCACGAGGTCGCGGAAGAATCCCATGCGCCGCTGTGCTTGAGCCTCGTTCGACACCAACCGATCGAGGCGTTCAGTTGCCTGATCGGCCACGTACATCGCGTTGACTTCGAGGCTGAGATCAGCGGTCTCCGACACCGATGTTGCGAAGCGCATCTGATCGTCGAGAGCGTGGGCGGCCCGCCGTCGGACGGCGCGACGAACGGGCAGGAGACAGCTGGCCAGCAGAATGACCATCCCGAACACCACCAGGGCCGTGACCGGCTCGATGACGAAGGCGACCACGAGCAAGGCCGCGAGCGCAAGGCCGCCGGTGAGGGCCGCGACGACCTGGTAGACGAGGCTCACGATCGACGCCGGGAACTGCACGAGCAGTTGCTGCAACAAGCCCCGCTGAAATCGACTTTGCACCGGCCATGAACTGTGGAGGTAAGCGTCCCCGAGTTCGGAGCGGAGGTCGATGAGGAGTGATTCGAACAGTCGGTTCTGTGACCGCACCGTGACGAGCAGTAGGCCGAAGCGGATAGCGAGGAAGATGATGCCGAAAACGGCCGCCCTCGTCACCGAGAACTCGTAGTTGCCCATGAGGCTGAACGATTGGTCGCCCGCAGCGATCGTGAGGATGCTCTGGGTGACAAGAGCCAGGAAAACGGCCTCGAGGAGAGCGGCGAGAAGAGCACACCCCGACACGGTGGCCATTGTGCGGCCATGGCCGGAGAGGATCTGCCGTGTCGCCCGACGAGCCGAGAGACGACGGTCGTCGAGTGTCGTGGACATCGTGCCAAGGTTACCGACTCGACTGACTGGGCTAATTTCGCTAGGTGTTGGATCGACGACGAGTCGTTGCGGTGAGTTGCCTCACGGTTCTCTTCCTCGTGGGGATGCGCGGGCTCGTCTATCGAGTTCGGCTGCAATTCGGGAACGTCGCGGGGAGTCTGCTCGACGACCGACCAACTCAGGTGATCTTCTACGCGGTGTATGCGCTCGTGATCGCAACTGCGGTGCGACCATGGAGTCAGCTACGTAATCGGAAGCTCCTGCCGTTGGTTGGAGTCGTCTTGGTTCTCCTCGTATCGACCGTGTGGTCGATCGAGTGGGGACGGACGCTCAATCAGACGTTGCTGATGATTCTCGGGACGATCGCCACGACCTTGCTCGCACTTCGCCTCCGCCCGCTCGACGTCGTGATGGCCATAGTGGTCGCCACTCAGATCGCTCTGTGGTGGAGCGTGTTCGCAGCGTGGCGTGATTGGGATTTCTCGACTGACCGCCGCGGGTACCTGGCCGGCATCTTTTACAACCGGAACTCGCTCGGCCTCGTGGCGGCATGTGGATTCGTGACAGCTATTGCTCTGGCCTGGTTGATGCGGTGGTCGCCGATACGACTCGTCGCATCGGGGGTCGCTGCTTCGGTCGCGGCAGTCGTCTGGTGGAGAACGGATTCGGCTACTCCTCTGGTGGCAGCCGTCGCCGCACTCGCGGCCGGGGGTTGGGTCCTCTGGGACAACTGGGCCTTAGTGAGCCATCGAACTACCGCACGGATCGTGTGTGCCGTTGCCCTGTCGGCAGCCGTCGTCGGAGTCACTTTCCAAGGCCGTATTGCCCACTGGTTCGGGCGCGACACCACGTTCACCGGTCGGACGAGTACATGGCGTCTCGTGATCGACACGTGGGAGCGGCGCCCGGTTCAGGGCTTCGGCTTTTTCGCCGGTTGGTTCGACGAACGACTGCGACGTGGCCTGGCTGGGATCGACTTCAACCACTGGGAGGCCCACAACGGATACCTCGAGGTTCTCCTTGGTGCGGGCCTGATCGGTGCGGGGATGCTGACATGGTTCCTGGTCGAGTTGGTACGCGGTGTCTGGGGCCATCGACGAAGCGAATTCGGACCGTGGTTCGCGGGCATGCTCGCGTTCGTCCTCTTTATGAACGCAGGAGAGACCGCCATTGGCGCCAATCGACTCGTGTGGACGATGGCCGTGGCGCTATTCGTGGCCACGCGGTCACCGCGGGCAGAACGAGTCGCTGACTAGGGTCGACTCGTGCGTCGGCAGTGGACCCTCTTGATGGCGGTTCTGGTGCCCTTGACGGTGGTGTGGTCGCTCACTAACCCGATGTTCGCATCGCCCGACGAGCCGGCCCACATGGCGCGGGCTCAGGGATTTTCGCGCTTGGATTTCTCGCCTCCGTACGAGACCGACGGACTGCCGATGAACGCTCCCGGTTGCTTCCGGTTCCGAGCCGACGTGACCGCCGACTGCGCCGATCTCACATGGGGAACCGACGGTGCCGAGGTCGAGACCAAGACCCGCGACTATCCACCGCTCTTCCACTCAGTCGCGGCGATTCCGGCGGTGTTCGTGGACGGACTGGGTGGGGCCTACGTGATGCGCATCTGGCTCGGGCTCGTGTGCAGCGTGCTCTTTGCCTGGGCCGGTGCGCTCATCATCCGACCCGGGCGTGGGCGATGGCCGGTGGTCGGTTTCACTCTCGCCCTCACCCCAATGGCCGTGTTCGTGTCGTCGACCGTGAATCCATCGGGAATCACCGCGGCATTCTCTTTGTTGGTGGTGGCGGGCGCAATCGCCCGTTGGGTCCATCGCGATCGATCGCGATGGGTGAGCGGGGCCATTGGTCTCGGGTTGCCGGGATTACTGCTCGTTCGACGCGACGGTGTGCTGTGGGTCGCGATCCTTTTAGCATCGCTCGCACCGATCGCGTTGGCCGACCCGGCCACTCGAACCCGGCTCCGAAGTTTCGATCCGCGCTCGTGGAGCACTCGTGTTCGGTGGGGCAGCCTCGCTGTTCTCGTCGTATCGGTCGTCGTCGCGGCCTTGTGGGTCGTGCCGATTCTGCACCGGTTCTTCACCACCGGCGAGGTGGGCGGTAACGGCTCACGATGGCAAGGCATCGAGGTCATGCGTATCTACTTCGATCACATGATCGGAACATTCGGTTGGATCGACACCTACATCGGCCAGGAGGCGTTTGCGACAGCCGCTGGCGTGTGCGTCCTTCTGGTGCTTGCTGGCCTCGCCGGAGGGCAACGCGAACTCGTGATGGCTCAGGGAGTTTCACTCGCGGCTCTGTTCGCGACGCCAGTCGTGTTCGGCATGTTCTTGTACCCGTATTTCCAGGGTCGCTACATGCTCCCGATCTGGGTGATCGTCGCTGTCGTGTCATCGATGGCAGTCGCGTCGTCCGACATCGGCCCGCGCACGTCGTCACGCCTCGCGGCCGCCGTTCTCGTTCTGTGGTGGGCCGTCCACGTGTGGTCACTCGTCCAGAACCTGCGTCGCTACGCCGTCGGATTCCGAGGCACGTGGCGGTTCGCCTCCGACTACGCGTGGCACCCACCGATGATGTCGAACGCCACTGCGGTGGGTCTCATCGGACTAGTGGCCCTTGGTGCGCTGTTCGCCGGGCGACGATTGCTCGCCGTCACCGACGGCCGCTGATCAGACCTCTTCGGCCAGGCGACGGTCGAGTCGGCGGAACACCCACCAGCCGACTGTGAGGCTCGCAACAGCCCAGAGCGCGAACGCTCCGAGCGTCGACCAGTCAGGAGACTGTGCGTGGTACAGGCAGTCTCGGAAGATGGTGACCACGAGCTTCATCGGGTTGCCCTCGAGAATCGGCTTCATCCATCCAGGGGCTTGTTCATCGATGAGATCGGGGTTGTAGACGATCGGCGTGGCGAAGAACCACACCTGGAGCGCGATGCTCCAGAGATATGACAGGTCCTTGAAGTAGACCGACAGCGCACTGAGGGCAAGTGCGAAGCCGGCCGCGAAGATGCCGAGAAGCACGACCGTCAGCAGCACGACCGGGAGCCAGGGCAGAAACGGACTTCCGAGAATCAAGAAGATGATCGAGAGGAGGGCGAGTTCGATCCCGAATTGGACGGTGGCGTGGAGAACAGCGGCGAATACGAGCACCTCGCGTGGAAACGCCACACGTCGCACGAGCCCGGCATTCGACGAAATGGCGCCGAGACCCATGTTGTTGATCAGCGACCAATAGTTCCAGGGGAGCAGGGCACAGAGCAGGAACCAGGCGAAGCCCTGGAGGCCGCTGTTGATACCAGTGGGGGCTTGGGCGTCGAAGAGAACCCCGAAGACGAAGAAGTAGATCGCGACGTTGGCAAGCGGGTTGAGCATCGACCAGGCCCAGCCCAAGACCGATCGACGGTACTTGGTTCGGAGTTCGCGAAGGGTGAGGTTCCAGAGCAATTCGCGGGACGCGATCACGCTGGACACCGGGTTCATGGCGGTCAAACCTAGTGGCCATCGGCAAGACTGTCGGGGACATGAGTCAGGCCGTCGTCGTCCGTGATCTCTGGAAGAGTTTCCGCCTCTACCACGAGAAGAATCAGTTCCTGAAGGCCGCGGCATTGCGCGGCCGACGGGCGCGTTACGAGGAGTTCTGGGCGCTCAAAGGTGTGTCGTTCGAAGTGCCGCGCGGCTCGACGTTCGGCGTGATCGGATCCAACGGATCGGGGAAGAGCACCCTCCTCAAGTGCCTCACCGGAATCCTTTACCCCGAAAAAGGGTCGGTTCAGATCGAGGGCCGGGTTTCGGCGCTCCTCGAACTCGGCGCGGGATTTCACCCCGAGTTGTCAGGACGCGAAAACGTCTATCTGAACGGGGCGATTCTCGGCCTGACGAAGAAAGAAATCGAGGATCGTTTCGACGACATCGTCGAATTCTCGGGCCTCGGATCATTCATCGATACTCCGGTGAAGAACTACTCGTCGGGGATGTTCGTTCGTCTCGGCTTCGCCGTCGCCGCTCATGTGGAGCCCGAGGTCCTTCTCATCGACGAAGTGTTGTCGGTAGGAGATGAGGGTTTCCAGCGCAAGTGCGCCGAGAAGATCGAGAAGTTCCGCCGCGACGGCCGAACGATCG
>Ga0315901_10002209_pt1 | contig 27236 bp, 29 predicted proteins | sample LakEriMetagenome_10_FD_203761 | JGI IMG/M metagenome (GOLD analysis project Ga0315901, IMG submission 203761) | Freshwater fungal communities from buoy surface, Lake Erie, Ohio, United States - Buoy 2 MA116 | ecosystem: Environmental > Aquatic > Freshwater > Lake | place: USA: Lake Erie, Ohio...
CAAATGACTTCTTCGAGCCAGATCAGGAAAGACCTGATCTGACTTAATGAAAGGAAAAAAATGTCTATAAAGACACTACGCAAGCGCATCGCGCTTGTTGCAGTATCTGCTCTAGGCGTCGGCGTGCTTTCAGTTGCTCCTGCATTTTCTGCAGAAGCGGCTGGTGACGTTGACTTCTCAACCCAGAGCGACCTTGTAAACGTTGGCGCTTGTACTATCACTAACACCAATGCTTACGGAACTACTGTCGGTGTATTCCGAAATGGTTCAGTCGTTCAACTAGTCCGTACCACACTTGGTGCTGCTGGAGATAATACCTATTTCTCCCTATCAGGACCTGCTGTGTTTCTTACTCACACGATAGCCGACGGAACAACTGCCGCGGCAACAGTTACGCCAACAACAATCACTGACGGAACCGCAGTGGCTGGCGATCTAACAAGAATTACACTCACTGGAGTAGGAACTGTAACTATTACTTACGGTGCAGATGCTGCTTCAGCAGCTGTTGACGTAATCACCATCTCATCAGTTGCAGCCTGTGCAAATGGAACATTCTCATCAACTTATTCTGATATTTCAGCAGTTGATTCGGGTACTGACAATGCATGGACCGCAAACGTGGATGAAGCTACAGCTGTAACAGCTGGTGGTTCACTCTATGTCCGTATCGATGGAGATAATGGATACGACGCAAACTTGACCACTGGTACATGGACAGCTTCTGCAACTAATGGTGCACTTGTTGCATACGGAAGCGCGATTGGAACCGCCGTTGCCCTTGCTGGTTCAACTTCTTCAGTGTCAACAACTGACGCTGACGGAGCTCTCGTATTCCGAATTGATCCAGCATCTCAAGCAGCTGGTGGAACTACAACGGTTACCGTTACACACAACGGAACAGCGGTAACAACAAAGACTCTCACTTTCTACGGTGAGGCTAAGTCAATCAAGGTTGTTGCTGTTAAGACCGGTGCTCGCGGCGGAACAATCGCAGCGGAAACCGCAACTGGCTTCTTCCTATACCAATACTCAGATGCATCAGGTAATGCAGTCCCTGGTTCCGGTGCCTCATTTGTAACAACCACAGCTTCCACTCAGATTCCAACAGCGTCAAGCGTTAAGTCTCCAACAATCGCTGCTGCTGTAGTTGCTGACGCTGGGACTGGTCTCGTTGACGCAATTGAAACTGCGATCAGCACCACCACATACGGCGTAATGGCATTCACGTGCGCCTCAACTTCTGGTTCCTCCACAATTACAATCGCACATGCAAATGCGATTACCGGAGATACCATCACTGTGAACCAGGAAGTTTCCTGTGCTGGCGGAATTGATACCTACACTGTAAGTGCTGATAAGGCTTCATACAGCGTTGGTGAAATTGCAACCTTCACAATCACTGCGAAGGATTCATCAGGCAAAGCAGTTGCTGACTCAACAGTCATGGCTACCGACACCGTTTCTGTTGGTGGAGGTACCTTGACCCGAGCAGTTGCAGCTACCGATGCATTCTCAGGTGGCGTACGCACAGTTAAGGCTCAGATGACAACCGCAGGTACATTCAATGTTGTTGTTTCCTTGACTGGTTCAACCACAACTTCTGCGACGGCTTCATACAAAGTCGGAGATGGCGCAGTTTCAAATGCTGAAGTCCTAGCGGCGATCGTGAAGTTGATTGCTTCAATCAACAAGCAGATCAAGGCTCTACAGAAGTCCCTAAAGCGCTAATAACGCTTAGCTTCTAACCGAGGGGGCCGGGTCTCGAAAGGGATCTGGCCCCTTTGGCTTTGTGTAGGAAATGTGGGAATTCCACGGGGATTCACAGATTTGGGCGGGGTTGGCGTAGAGAAAGGGCGAGTAGGCTCTAGCCATAATTCCGAAAGGGGAAATCATGAAGGCAAGACTTTTGGCTGTAGGCGCAGTAGCAGTCCTTGGGGCGTCGATGGTTGTTGCACCTGCGGCCCAGGCGGCGACGATAAAGAATGGCGTTAGCTGCACAAAGGCGAATGCGACTACGAAGGTTGGTTCGAAGGTTTATCGATGCGGAAAGAATCCGTATGTGAAGCCAACTCAATTGACTTGGACCCTTCGTGGTTGTTTTACGGCAAATACTCTTTTGAAGGATGCCAGACAGCAATATGAAGATTGGAAGGATCTTGCCAAACTCGCTGGAGCTGATGGCGAGAAGACATTGAATGAACTGCAGACTTCAATCACAGAGCTTGAGAACACGATGAAGAATGAGGTCTGTAAGAGGGGCGCATAATTGCAATCAGCCCAAATTTGGGTTGCTGGCGAAGCGCTGATTGATCTTCTGCCCAACGGGGAGTCAAAACTCCCCGTTGTTGGCGGCGGCCCGGCAAATACGGCCAAAGCGTTATCTAATCTTGGATTCGCTACTTCATTTATTGGTGGAATATCAAGTGATGAATATGGAAAATTAATTGAAACCGAACTTAGTTCCTATGGTGTTGATTTAAGCGGGGCCTTGCGCTCAGAACTGCCAACCGCGATAGCGGAAGTTGAATTGAGTGGATCTGGATCGGCAAGTTATAAATTTAAACTAGAAGGTACTGCGACCTTTGCTTTTGGTGAATGGTTGCCTAAGGGCGATCCTCTGGTGATCCATGTTGGAACACTTGCAACGATTATGGAGCCTGGGGCGAGCGCTTTGTTTGAGTGGGCAAGTGGATTTTCATCCCCGATTATCTTCGATCCTAATATTAGAAGTAGCGTCTTAGCGGATCGGGGTAAGTATCGGAAGCAATTTGAGAGATGGGCGAAGATAGCTTCGATAGTGAAGTTATCTGAGGAAGATCTTTCATGGCTTGGGTACACCGTTGATGAAATCCTTAATTTAGGGCCGGAATTAGTGGCTTTAACGAGAGGATCAATGGGCCTGAGTGGCTATCGAGCGGGCAGTCGAGTTGATGTTGATGGCATTTCGGTTGAAGTTGTGGACACGATTGGCGCGGGTGACACGGTTGGCGCTGTGATTGCTGAGGGAATACTCAATCATGGCGAATTGAAAGGTGAAGTTCTGCAATTAGTTTTGCAGAGAGCTGCAAAGGCCGCCGCGATAACTTGTACAAGAGCTGGAGCAAAGCCGCCGAACTTTGCGGAGTTAGCTGACTAAATCTACTTTTTTCATAATTTCAAGGACTTGATCCCTTGAATGGACACCTAGAAGTTCATAAATCTTGATTATGTCTTGTTTGATAGTTGATGGGGAGAAATTTAATCGTTCCGCAATCTGATCCGTGGTTAAATGCTCGGAGAAGTACTTAATGATCTCCTTTTGACGAGTAGTCAATGCTTGTTTAGTTAAGTCAAAATCGAGGCTTTCGGGATTATTCAATTTTGATTTCCAATTTTGAAGATAAATTCCACATAAAGTAAGGAATGATTCAGTAACTGGGCTACTAATAAAATTCGGTGAAGGCGCAAAAACTGAAGTAAAACCAAGGGCGCCGATTACGCTAGATCTAGAAGTGATGGGAAAGCTCGATATCGCAATATTTTCACCCACATTAGGATCAGGATAATGCGGATATTTCACTATCATTTCTTCGACGGAGGTAAGCACGATCGGCTTGCCGGTGCGAGTTGCATCTGTTATCGGAAGCGGCGTCCAAAGCGGTATTTTTTTATACGGATCAGTTAATTCATCGGGATAACCGTATGTTCCAATTAAGTCTAGGAAACCTTCATGTCTAATGACGCCGAGGATTACTCCGCGACAATCAAGATGTGCAAGAGTTCGCAGAGCAATGTTAGATACGAGAGTGTTTGGATCTGGGTCATCGCCAACAACATTTACAAAATCACGAAGCGACTCAATGGAGTAATCAGTGGTCACGCTCTCACCTACTCCAATAATATCTAGACATGTTCAGTCATGACTGTTTGAGAATTTTATGAGAAGTTACTGACTAGTCAACTAGTAAATAGTCATGAACAGTCATAACTATGGGGGGGGGGTTATTTATGCGTCTGCAGAAAGGAATTCAAAATTTAGGAATAAAAAAGCCCGGGAGTTGATACCCCCGGGCTTTTTTATTCCTATGAGTTAACTAATTGCTAACGCGTTCTTCTGCGCCGCTGTCATTCGATCAAGAACGGCTTGAGGAATCGCAGTTGCTTGTTCAGGTGAGAGGGCTTGAAGTTGCGTAACGGTAAGGCTTCTTGCCTGGGCGGGTTTGAGAGCGCCGAGCTGTTCGGGCTTCATACCAGCAAATGCTTCCGCCTTAATCGCCTTTAGTTGATCAGGTTTCATACTTCCAACGACCTGTGATGGAAGTTGTTGAACTTGATCAGGTTTCATACCAGCAACAGCTTTTGCCGCAAGATTTGTCATTTGATTTGGAGCCATCGCGCTAAAGACAGCAGGTGGCATTGCACCTAAGTCTCTTGCATCAAAGGCCTTCATCGCAGCAGGTGGTAGCGCACCAATTTGATTTGGTGTCATACCAGCCATTGCAGCCGGTGGAAGGTTCTGAAGTTGTTGAACTCCCATTGCGGCAAATGCTGCAGGAGGCATCTGGGCTAATTGTGTTGGCGCAAAGCCAGCAACTGCTCGCGGATCCAAAGCCTTAACTTGAGCAGGTTCCATCGCAGTAAATACTGCAGGTGGCATAGCTCCAAGATCCTTGGCATCAAAAGCCTTCATCGCAGCAGGTGGTAGCGCACCAATTTGATTTGGTGTCATACCAGCAAAAGCTTCAGGCTTTAAACCTTGAAGCTGCTGAGGTGCCATCGCTTTGAAAGCTTCAGGCGGTAATTGATTAATCTGTTCAGCGCCCATTCCAGCAACAGCCTTTGGATCTAGCGCTCGAACTTGATTAGCAGCCATACCCGCGAATGCCTGTGGCGGCATTGCGCCGAGATCCTTGGCATCAAATGCCTTCATAGCTGTTGGAGGAAGCGCTCCCAATTGATTGGAGGTAATTCCGCCAAGAGCAGCAGGTGGCAAGTTCTGTAGTTGCTGTGTTCCCATTGCCTTAAATGCATCAGGTGGCAATTGATTAATCTGCTGCGCACCCATTCCAGCAACGGCCTTTGGATCTAGATTCTTAACTTGTTGCGCGTTCATTCCGGAGAATGCATCTGGTGGAAGTGCCGCAACTTGTTGCTGATCAAATCCTTTCATTGCAGTCGGTGGAAGTTGTGCAATTTGATTTGGCTGGAAAGCTGCCATTTGATTTGGCGTAAATTGCGCGACTTGATTTGGCGCAAGATTATTTAGCGGACCTTGCGGTAGTGCTGCTACGCCACCAGCAGGTGGCTTGTAATCATTTTGTGGCGCTACGAATACTGGTCCAATAACTCCACCAGGTTGTCCGGGCATTCCCGGCATTCCACCTGGTTGCGCGCCTGGTTGAAACTGTCCTGGTTGCATTGTTCCGCCAGGTGGCATTTGACCTGGCTGCATTGTTCCCGGCGCACCAGCTTTATCTCCGCCAGGTGGCATCTGACCTGGTTGCATTGTTCCGCCGGGTTGCATCTGTCCACCCGGAGCCGTTGCACCTCCCGGTGGAGGAACAATTACTGCTCCTGGTGGTGGCGCCGAGAAAGTTCCACTTTGCGGTGGCGGTGGCGGTGGCGGTGGCGGTGGCGGTGCAAACACTGGAGGCGGCGGTGGCGGTGTGTTCGCAATCGCCATCGTCAAACTTGTTGTTAGTAGCGCGGAAATTGCTGAAGCAACAATCGCTACTTTTATTGGATTAGGTTTCATACCTATTTATCCCTCCGTTTGGCTATTCGACTAGTTATGGCCGAATATGACCGAATAAGTGTCTGAAATCTTCCTCTTTTCTCAGTGAAAATCAAGGTTCGCAGCGAGAGGAGTGCGAAGAAAGTTCGGATTGGAGCGCGCCCCTAGGATTCCTGAATGAGCCTGGGGCAAGCGATAGACGGGGATGAGATCTCACTTGAGATTGATATTGATCAAGGAGCGCGGGTCTCCTCGCTGCAGTTCCGGGGGTATGAGTGCGTGCTTCCTTTTCGCGGCCAAATAATGACCTGGGGTTGGTACGCGATGGCGCCGTGGGCGGGGCGAATAAAGAACGGAATTGTGAAGAATTCTTCGGGGAAGAGCTATCAATTACCAACAAATCTTGCGCCGCCGCATGCGATACATGGTTTTACTCTCACGCATTCTTGGCAGGAGTTAGGTACTGGATATTTTGGAATGGATTTCCCAGAACCTTATGAAGGTGCAAGGTTAGAACAGCGATTTGAGATTTTGGATAACGCGCTTAGGTGGACATTGGAATATGAAAGTGGCGATCTTGATCTGCCATTTTGGATTGGATTTCATCCGTGGTTTCCACGCGAATTAGCACGGGGTGGGCAATCAGAGATTGAATTTTCAGCCGGGAAAATGTATGAGCGGGGAAATGATTATGTTCCAAATGGAAAGTTGATTACGCCGACTCCAGGTCCTTGGGATGATGCATTTACGGAAGTTCGTGGAGTACCGACGGTTTATTGGGAAGATGCAATTTCAATAAAGATTGAGAGCGATGCTCCATGTTGGGTTGTTTATGATCAAGATCCTGAGGGAGTGTGCGTTGAACCACAAACAGCGCCACCAGATGCACAGAACCTGGGAATATCCGGTGATTCTCATTTAGAAGCATTATTCATCTTTGATGAAATATAGGATTAGTGCATGAGAAAAATAGCGATGACAATTTCACTTCTATTAACAATTTCACTTGTGACGCCGATGGCGAGCGCTTCGGATGCTGATGCGGGAAAGAAGTGTAAGAAAGTCGGCCAAACAGCAATGGATGATGGCCAGAACTTGATTTGTAAGAAGAAGGGAAAGAAGAGAGTTTGGACTATCGTTGCTGAAAAGCAACAGGCAAAGCCAACTTCAAGCCCAACCACAACAGCGAATCCAGAGCCAGCTGTGAAAGGTATATCTCGTGCCGAGGTTGCAGCTAAAAACAGCGCATCGAATTGCTGGACGATTGTTGGGAATAAGGTTTATGACCTAACGCAATGGATTTCTCGTCATCCTGGTGGATCAGGTGCAATTACTTCACTCTGTGGCGTTGATGGAACTTCTGGGTTTAAAGGTAAACATGGAAGTTCGGGAAGACCAAACTCAACCTTGGATGGCTATTACATCGGAGACCTAAAGAGCTAGTGGTAGTTTCCCCGAGTGATTAATCGGGCTCGCCTTAAGGAACTTCATAAGAAAGAAGAGGCGCGGTTCTTGGCGCGCACTCCAAGAAGTCGAGAGCGCTTTAATGCGGCGAAAGAAGTTATGCCCGGTGGCGTTCCGATGTCTTGGATGGCCAAGTGGCCGGGGGCTTATCCGTTGTTTGTCGCTAGCGCCAAGGGCGCGCACTTTGTTGATGTTGATGGCAATGAATATATCGATCTCTGTTTGGGTGATACCGGATCGATGACTGGGCATTCACCGGCGGCAACTGTGAAAGCTATTGAAGAGCAGTTATCGCAAGGAATGACGGCGATGTTGCCGACTGATGATGCGGTGGCGGTTTCAAAGGAGTTAGCAAAAAGGTTTGGTCTGCCGTTATGGCAATTTACTGTTTCGGCAACTGATGCGAATCGACATGCGATTAGATATTCAAGGCTGATAACTGGAAAATCAAAAGTGATTGTGATTAATCGTTGCTATCACGGTTCGGTTGATGAAACATTTGCAACTTTAGATGGTTCGGGTAGGACGGTTTCGCGTGAGGGAAATATTGGAGCGCCAGTTTCGCTTGATGAAACGACGCGGGTAGTTGAATTTAATGATTTAGCGGGGATGGAGAGCGCGCTAAAGACTGGTGATGTGGCGGCGATATTGATGGAGCCGGCGATGACAAATGTGGGAATTGTGGCGCCGGAGGATGGTTATTTGGTTACGGTAGGTGAGTTAGCAAAGAAATATGGCGCGGTTTGGATTATTGATGAGACTCATACAATTTCAGTTGGCCCCGGCGGTATGACTAAAGATCTGGATTTAAAGCCGGATATGTTGACGATTGGTAAAGCAATTGGTGGCGGAATCCCAACTGGAACTTTTGGAATGACGCGAGAAATTGCTGACGAAATTGCGAAGCGCACGAGTCGAGAGGTAATTGATACCGGTGGAATTGGTGGCACGCTAGCTGGAAATGCGCTGTCGCTAGCGGCGATGCGGGCGACTTTGACGGAAGTTTTAACTGAGGCGAATTTTAAGAAGATGATTGCACTTGGAAATCGATGGTGTGATGGCGTAGATGCGGCGATAAAGGAGTTTGGCCTGCCGTGGTATTGCAATCGATTAGGAGCTCGTGGTGAATATCTGTTTCAAGTGAAGGCGGCGCGAACGGGTGGTGAGGCTGCGGCAGCTGGTGATTTTGAGTTGGAGCAGTACATCCATCTTCGATTATTAAATGATGGCTTCTTACTTACGCCATTTCACAATATGGCGCTGATGTCACCGGATACAACAGAAGCTGATGTTGATGCCCATAGTAAAGCGTTTCGTGAGATGTGTAGAGAGTTAGTCAGTTAAGCGATATAAAACGTCGCGGCCCCACTCTTTAAAGCCAAGTGATTGATAGAGCTTGATAGCCGGGGAATTTTGTTCATCGACATAGAGCATCGCTGAAAAAATTCCTTGATAGCGAAGGTACTTAAGGCCTGCGATAGTGACGGCTCGACCGATGCCTTTACCTTGTTGGATTGGATCAACGCCCATTATGTAGATCTCACCGATTGGGTCGTGATCATGTTCGGCTTCCTCATTTGAGTGTTTATGGGTATGTCCGCCGTGAACTTTGGTCCAACAGAAACCAGCGAGTTTCTTATCTATTTCTGCGATTAGAAAACCGGTGGGATCAAACCAGCTCTCTTTGGTGCGAATCTCAAGATCGCGCTCACTCCAATTAGATTGCTCGGGATGGCTAGTAAAGGATCGATTGTTTAGCTCCAACCAAGCTTGGTTATCGATACCGGGAAGAAACGAGCGGATATTAATTTCGGGATCAATTTCTGGGATTGAATCAGTAAGTGAGCGACGCATCTGGATAACGGTTCGGACGCGGGTAAAGCCATTTGCGAGTGCGAGATTTTTTGCACCTGGAAGATCGCCATGTGACCAGAGTCGAAGTCGTGGAATTTTAGTTAGAGCTTTTAAAAGTTCGCTGGCTATTCCTTTATTGCGAAACTTTGGTACGATTACTAATTCAGCTGATGGTCCTTCGACTTGATCGGTTAAATCAAGATGGGCGTAACCCGCGACTTGATCTTGATGGAGCGCGATGAAATGAGAGTCAGCTTTATCGCCGCCATGACGGAGATGAAGAAGGACATGCTCGGCAACTGGTGGGATGCCATCAACATCGGTGGCGTTAGCGATTAAATCAAGTACTTCAGATTGAAGCTTGGGGTCGAGGTGATCTTTGCGGAGAATCAAGAGTTCTGGTCTTGAAGGTTTTCACGGTTAACGTTGAAGCGATAGCCCACGTTTCGAACGGTGCCGATAATGGCTTCGAATTCAGTACCAAGTTTGGAACGGAGGCGCCGGATATGAACATCCACCGTGCGAGTACCACCGAAATAGTCATAGCCCCAGACTTCTTGTAGTAATTGTGCGCGAGTAAATACGCGCCCTGGGTGTTGGGCGAGATATTTCAATAATTCAAACTCTTTATAAGTTAAATCGAGGGCTTGGCCGCGGATCTTTGCGGTGTAACTCGTCTCATCGATTACTACTTCACCACTTTTTATTTCACCAGAATATGGATCGGCATCAATGCGAGAGGCTTCAAGTTTTCCGATTGAGGTGCGAATTCGAGCTTCAACTTCAGCTGGGCCAGCGCTATCGAGGATAAATTCATCAAATCCCCATTCCGCAGTAAGCGCAGGTAATCCACCTTCAGTTGCGATGATGATTACTGGGCAACCAGCTCCAGTTGCTGCAAGTAACTTTGCGAGAGATTTTGCAGCGGGAAGATCGCGACGCGCATCAAGGAATAAGCAATCAGTCTCAGGTAAATCAACAAGTACCGAACCAATCGCAGGCAAGATGCGAACTTGATGCTGAAGCAAAGAGAGTGCAGGTAGCACTTCAGCGCTCGCGCCTTGCGAGTTGGTTAGGAGTAGAACGCGTGCCATAAGGATGGAAGAATACTCTCGTGTCGAATTACCTTCCAATAATCGCGATCTTCACGCTCGCTACCGGATATGGAATCTGGTACCAATTAAGCCGCGGGAAGGTGAAGCGGAAAACCAAGCGTGAAAGTAAAGCGCCGCTAGATAAATCAATCTTGGGAAGTGACCTGGGATCGCGTGCGACTTTTGTGCAATTCTCTTCGGCGTTCTGTACGCCATGCCGCGCTACCAGAACTTTACTTTCCGATATCACCTCGGATATGTCTGATGTAAGACATATCGAGATTGATGCCGAAGCAAATCTTGATCTAGTTAGAAAACTTGATATTCGCTCGACTCCAACAACGCTCGTTCTCGATAAAAAAGGTAATGAAATTGGGCGCGCAATCGGGGCGCCGAAGCGAGCTGAGATTGTAAATACGCTCGCAGCTATCAAGTAGTTGCAAATACTTCGCAACTCGCGAAGTTAAAGAAATCAAGTTACCTTTTGCCCATGTCAATCACAAATGTGCTTTCATTTAAAACCAGTGATCCAAAGTTAATCGATGCTCGCGGTCCACGTTTTGGCGCAGTCATCACAACGATTGTTTTAACAGCATTTCTTGCAACGGGAAATCTCTTGCTACTTCACTGGCAGCTCTTGGTATTTGCACTCGGTGCCTTTATCGGACTTGGCGTTGCGCCATATGGATTTATCTATTCGAAATTAGTGAAGCCAAGACTTAAGGGCGAAGTACCAGTTGAAGATACCCGTCCACCACAATTTGCCCAGTTAGTTGGATTCTTATTTGCAATCTCCGCAACGATTCTCTACGACTTGGGTCTTGAGACTGCCGGAATGATCGTTGTTGGATTTGCGCTAGCCGCAGCATTTTTGAATGCGGCGTTCAATTACTGCCTTGGTTGCGAGGTCTATCTTCTGATCGCACGAGCCAAGAGCGCATTTAGCGCGCGAAAGTAGCGATTGAAACTGCCAGTAGAATTGGCAGATGGCCGAGAAGAAACATGAACTTCGCGAAAAAGGTTTGCGCTTAACGCCACAGCGGGAACTGGTATTAAATGCAGTTCGTGAACTGGGACATGCGACTCCTGAAGAAGTAGCGGAGAAAGTTCGCAGCACACATCCCGGCATTAATCTCTCGACGGTCTATCGCAATTTAGAGACGCTTGAGAATGTTGGATTAGTTCAGCACACTCATTTAGGTCATGGCGGCGCTACCTATCACGCCGCCGAAGAATTAACTCATCTCCATCTAGTTTGCGGTAAATGCGGTTCGGTCGGTGATGCGCCGATCGATGTAGCGGCTTCTTTTGTAAATACCTTGGTCGATGATTATGGATTTAAGACCGATGTAACTCACTTTGCGATTTATGGAACCTGCGAGAGCTGCCAAGCGAAATGACCGCGGTCTATGTTGAAGAAGGTCTAGATAAAGGCGCAATCTGGCACTTCGGGGAAGTTGCTAAAGAGCAACGCGAGTTAAATGCCGGTAAAGCTTGGGCTGATCTATCGCACCGTTCGGTGATTGCAATTAGCGGTGAGGATCGACTTACCTGGCTACATTCATTAACCACGCAACACCTAGAGAAGTTAGCCCCCGGGGAGTGGAAAGAGGCGTTAATACTTGACCCACAAGGCCATATCGAACACCAATTATTTTTAGTAGATGATGGAACAACAACTTATCTACATTTAGATCGAGAGAAAGTTGCGCCGTTATTGGAGTATCTCGAGAAGATGAAATTTACGCTCCGTGTCGATGCAAAAGATGTTTCATCTGAGTTTGCGATTCTTAAAGCTCCGGGCAAGAGCGATTTACTCGGCGGGCCATTTGCTCTGGTTCCAAGAGCTGAATTAGCGGCGACTATAAATGCATTTAATTCTTCGAATCTACAAGTAGGAACTTGGGCGCTAGAAGCCGAACGTGTTGCCGCCGGAAAAGCGCGACTTGGAATTGATACCGACCATAAGACGATTCCGAATGAGATCGGCGCGCTAAATCGCTCGGTCCATATGGCAAAGGGTTGCTATCGAGGCCAAGAGACGGTGGCGAAAGTATTTAATTTGGGACATCCGCCGCGACGTCTAGTTTTATTACATCTTGACGGAAGTTCAGTGGAGCTACCAAAGAGTGGAACGCTTGTTATTTATGATGGCAAAGAGATTGGATTTATTGGAACTATCGCTCGCCATTATGAATTAGGGCCAATCGCGTTAGCGCTGATTAAACGGATGACCCCGGCCGATGCGGTATTAAATGTTGGTGGAATTGCAGCAACGCAAGAGATTCTGGTTCCGGTGGAGTAATGGAGTATCTGACAACGATTTTCTTGATTTTGGCGAGCGCGCTCGCTGGTCTTGCTTCTTTAGGTTTTGCTGCGCGCCAGTATCGTAGATTGAAGCGAGGCGAGTAATGGCATTTCAAATTCCAGAGGGGTTACATCCTGATTTAAATCCACTGGCATGGATGGTGGGAAGTTGGCGCGGTAAAGGACATGGTGATTATCCCGGTTCACAATCTTTTCAATTCGCTCAGGAAGTCACCTTTAGCCATGATGGCCGACCATTCTTAACTTATTTTTCGCGGACCTGGTTGATTGATGACAATAACGAGATTATTAAAACTTCGGCATCTGAGACTGGTTTCTGGCGAGTTAAACCGAATAACCAATTGGAAGTTGTCTTAGCCCATTCCACCGGAATTGCGGAAGGTTGGGTTGGTCGCTTTGATGGACCAAAGATTCAATTAGTAATGGATCAAGGTTATGCCGCCCCGACTGCAAAGAGTGTAGGTGAAGGTCAACGACTTTATGGTCTAGTCGAAGGTGAACTTTTCTTCGCTTATGACATGGCATATGGCGACCAGAAGCTACAAGCTCACGTCTGGTCGACGCTGCCACGTGTGGTTTAAGTACGAGTAAACTTGTAGGTCATGGCAAATAACCGGATTGCATCTTTGATGTTGCATACCTCCCCGCTGGAACAAGCGGGTATTGGTGATGCCGGCGGTATGAATGTTTATGTTGTAGAGAGCGCGAAGCGAATTGCTGAATCGGGCGTTGCAGTTGATATCTTTACGCGAGCCAATAAACCAAATTTGTCAGAGACGATTGAAATAGCGCCTGGTGTAAATGTGGTTCATCTAGAGGCCGGTCCTTATGGCTCGATTACTAAAGATGAACTTCCCTCTCAAATCTGTGCCCTGATGTCATCGTTTTTACGTTATGAATTAAATCGACCACCTGGTTATTACGATCTACTGCATTCGCATTATTGGATTTCTGGCCAACTTGGTTGGTTGATTTCAGAGCGATATAACTTGCCGTTAGTTCATACGATGCACACCATGGCAAAAGTTAAGAACCAAGCGCTCGCTGAAGGCGAATCACCTGAACCACAATCTCGCGCGATAGGTGAGGAACAAGTAGTTAAGGCAGCTTCGGCGCTGATTGCCAATACCGCATCTGAAGCCGCCAGCCTGGTCTCTCTTTATGATGCCTGTCCCGATAATGTTTATGTAGTTTCACCCGGCGTTGATCTGCGAACTTATCGGGTAAATGGTGGCAAGAAAGTTGCGCGCGAGAAGTTAAAGATAAGTAGCGATCAATTGATGTTGCTCTTTGTGGGTCGAATCCAGCCCCATAAAGGCCCCGAAGTTTTAATTCGCGCCGTTGCTGAGATGTTGAGCCATACGCCAGCTTTGAAATCAAAGCTACGTGCGGTGATTATGGGTGGCCCATCTGGAAATGGTTCGAAAGAACCGGAGCGACTTGCCGGGCTCGCTACTTTTCTTGGTGTAACTGAGAACATTATTTTTGTTCCTCCAGTTCCACATGAAGAGTTATCGGATTGGTATCGCGCTGCTGATTTGGTCTGCGTGCCTTCGTATTCCGAATCATTTGGTTTAGTGGCGCTAGAGGCGCAAGCTTGCGGAACGCCGGTTGTGGCAACTGCAGTCGGTGGATTGCGTGCGGCAGTTGCAGATGGAATTTCTGGAGTATTGGTTGATGGCCATAATCCAAAAGCCTGGTCGGCTACTTTGCAACGTCTCTTATTGGAACCAGAGCGGAGATTGTTATTGTCGATTGGCGCGATTAATCACTCTTCGAATTTTGGCTGGGATGCAACGGCGCGCGGAATCTTGGATGTTTATGACAAAGTGCTCTCGCGCGGCAGCAAATCACATCTAAGCGTGGTGTAACGATGAACCGCGCGATGGCGTTAGCAACTATCGAAGAGTTCTTGGATTCCCATGAGATTGAACATGATCGGAGCGATAATTCCTTTTTTCTAACCCTGCCGGGCGAGCGAAAGCTCCAGACTCATTGTGCAATCGTGGTTGGGGATCACTCAGTAAGTATCAATGCTTTTGTGATTAGAAAGCCCGATGAAAATGTGGAGGCGGTACATGAGTGGTTATTGAAGAAGAATGCTTCGATGTATTGCGTTGCTTTTGCCATAAATGAGATGGGCGATATTTATTTAGTCGGACGCCTGCCATTTCATTCGATTTCCGAACAGGAATTAGATCGAGTAATTGGCGCAGTTCTACAGTATTCCGATTCTTCATTTAATCCACTCTTAGAGTTGGGATTTTCCAGCGCAATCCGGCGGGAGTGGGCCTGGCGGGTATCTCGCGGTGAATCGCTAGCTAATTTGAAGGCCTTTGAGCATTTAATCCAGTAACCATTAAAAGGCAATAGAATTACCGTATGTTCAAATTAATCCTCTTGCGCCATGGTGAGAGCGAATGGAATGCGAAAAATCTCTTTACTGGCTGGGTGGATGTCCGACTTTCAGCGAAAGGTGAGAGTGAGGCAAAGCGCGGCGGCGAATTATTAAAGGAGCAAGGATTACTTCCAGATTTAGTACATACCTCGCTACTTCGTCGCGCGATTCAAACTGCAAATATCGCGCTTGATGCTTGTGACCGACATTGGATATCGGTAAAGCGCACCTGGCGACTTAATGAACGACATTACGGCGCACTACAAGGAAAAGATAAGGCCCAAACGCTTGCACAATATGGCGAGGAACAATTTAAATTATGGCGCCGTTCTTTTGATGTTCCCCCACCACCAATTGATGACAGTGATGAATTTAGCCAAGCTCTAGATCCAAGATACGCGGATCTCGGGAATCCTATGCCAAAGACGGAATGCCTTAAGGATGTCGTTGCTCGCATCTTGCCTTATTGGGATGGCGCGATTGCGCCAGATTTGAAAGGTGGCGCAACGGTTCTAGTTGCCGCTCATGGAAACTCATTACGCGCACTTGTAAAGCATCTTGATGGAATTTCCGATAGCGATATTGCCGACTTAAATATTCCAACTGGGATTCCATTGTTATATAACTTAAATCAAGATCTAAAACCGATTGGAAAGAGCGAGTATCTGGATCCGAGTGCTGCGGCAGCAGCAATTGCTGCGGTGGCCAATCAAGGAAAGCGTTAGTTAGAAGAGAACTTTCCAGTTACTAAGTAATAGACGCGGCGCGCAACTGAAACTGCATGGTCGGCAAAACGCTCGTAGTAGCGACCAATAAGGGTGATATCAATCGCGGTTTCGGTTCCATGCTTCCAATCATCTGAGAGCAAAGTTGTAAAAAGTTTGCGATGTAATTTATCCATCTCATCATCATCTCGCTCTAGCTCCAACGCCTTATCAATATCTCGTGAACCAATAATGTCTCCGGCTTTATCGGCGATTAATTTTGCGACTTTACCCATCTCTTCAATCGTCAAAAGAAGTTCAGATGGGACAGCAGCTCCGGGATGTCGGAGGCGGGTAATTTTTGCGACGTGATGGGCCATATCTCCCATACGCTCTAAATCAGCGCTCATTCGAAGCGCTGTGACTAGCGCTCTCAAATCGGAGGCGACTGGTTGTTGACGAGCAATAATGTCGATAATGCGAGCATCTAATTCATGTTGCAAATTGTCAACGCGATCATCAGCAGCAATAACTTCTTCAGCTTCAGCAAGATTTGCAGTTAAGAGCGCGTGAGTTGCCTTATCGATCGCCTGAGAGACGATGCTGGAGAGCTCCACCAGAGTTGCGGTTACCCCATCCAATTCATCCTGGAATGCGCTTCGTAACCAAGTCATTGGGTAAGGGTAATCGTTTTCTCGTGAACCGTCAGTTTGCCTCGTTAACGGAGCCTTTAGTACAAGTAAACAACGCGTGAATCGATGGGAAGTGACCCCTACTCTCTATTTTCGTACGATAGCGCAATGAGATTCCGCCGGGACGCGAGCGATCTGGATGAGCGGATAGAAATACCTGAGTTGCTAATAAAGGCGCTCTCCTCTCTCGAATCCGAATCAATGTTGGTATTGCCTGGTGAAGTGATCATTCACGAGAGTGACGGCTTAGTTAATTTTGGTTTAGTTAGAGATGGGCGAGTTGTTAGCGAAGAATTAATTGCGTTAATTCGAGTGGTTCGCCGAACTAATGAAACGCGTCGCGGTTCAATTGAGATTGCGCGCGGGCCAATTGGTGAGGGAAAACGCGAGTTACGAGTTTCGGTAGCGCCGCTAACTGAAGATGGATTGATATTGGTATTAGTTTCAGATGAGAGTGAAGCCCGAAGAATCGATGCGGTTCGTAGAGATTTTGTCGCAAATGTTTCCCACGAGCTAAAGACTCCAATTGGCGCTCTTGGACTTTTGAGTGAAGCGATACTGGGGGCGAAGAATCAACCAGATGAAGTTGTTCGGTTTGCGACCAAAATGCAGAACGAGGCAAAACGTTTAACTGAACTGGTTCAAGAGATTATCGATCTATCTCGCCTACAGAGTAGTGACCCACTTCAGAAAGCTTTCCCGGTTGAGATTGAAGACATTATTCGAGAAGCGATAAATCAAGCCCAAATTAGCGCTGAGGCAAGAGGCATCTCGATTGAGTTGGGCGCGCTACAGAATGCCACGGTAATTGGAGATCGAGATCAATTAATCGCCGCGGTACATAACTTGGTAGAAAACGCGATTAACTATTCACCGGAGAATACAAAAGTCTCAGTGACTTCTGCTGTCAAAGAAAAAATAGTTGAGATTTCTGTTACTGATCAAGGAATTGGAATTGCTGAATCAGAGTTAGGGCGAATCTTCGAGCGCTTTTATCGAGTCGATCCCGCTCGCTCTCGCCAGACGGGTGGAACTGGCCTAGGGCTTTCTATTGTTAAGCACGTAGCCTTAAATCACGGCGGAGATGTAAAGGTCTGGAGTAAAGAGAATGTAGGAAGTACATTCTCAATTTTGTTACCAATCGCCCCACCTGAGGAGATTAAATGACGAAGATCTTGATCGTTGAAGATGAGAGTTCATTCTCAGAGGCGCTGGAATTTTTACTTGGTAAAGAGGGATTTTCAGTATTAACAGCGGCCACTGGAACTGAAGCGCTAAAGAAATTCGAGCAAGGTGGTATCGATCTAATTCTCTTGGATTTGATGATTCCAGAGATCTCCGGAACTGAGGTCTGCCGCCAAATTCGCGCTAAATCTAAGGTTCCAATCATCATGCTTACCGCGAAGGATTCAGAGGTAGATAAAGTCGTAGGTTTAGAAATTGGCGCAGATGATTATGTGACTAAGCCGTATTCGGCACGTGAGTTGGTTGCGAGGATTAATGCAGTCTTACGTAGGAATGGCAATGAAATTGCAGCTGGCGAATCAGGCTTATTGACTGTGCAGGGCATCCGTCTTGATGTTGACCGCCATCAAGTCTCGGTAAATGGCATTCCCGTATCGCTACCGCTAAAGGAATTTGAGTTGTTGGAGTTTTTAATGCGAAACGCTGGACGAGTACTTACTCGAATCCAATTAATTGATCGAGTCTGGGGAAGCGATTACGTTGGCGATACTAAGACTCTGGATGTTCATATAAAGCGAATCAGAGCGAAGATTGAAGTTGATCCCGCCAACCCAAAGATTATCCAGACGGTGCGCGGCCTGGGTTACAAGATGGAGCTATAGATTCCAGAATTTTCAACTACGAGCGCATCCAGCTCGAGTTTTCCGCCGTTGGCAAAGTAGAGAGCAACTGGCACTCGATAGCCAGGTTTTGCATCCAATATCGCAACTTTTGCCTTTGCATTGGCGCTGTCGCCTTCGAAAATTACCGGACGGTTACGGAGCAGAATTCCATCTCCCTGGAAGAGCGCAGTCTGGTTATTTACCGTGACATTTACGAGTTGGTCTGGGGCATCGCTCTGGTTAACCAGGAAGCCAACCAATGTTGCAGAGCCATCAGGGAGCGCAACGACTTTAACATTTCGCACCTTTATCGCTTCAAGATCTTTTTCAACGCCATCAGTTACTTGTCTAATGTTTCGAGTTTCTGCGCTACCGCCAGCTGCGCAACCAGTTAAAGCCGGAGTAACTAAACCGAGAGATGTCAAGAGGAGTGCAGTTGCGCGAAGATTCATGGGTGAATAATGGCAGAAAGCACGATTTTTCTCGGACGGAGTTCTCTGATAAAATTGCCCTCTAGCGAAAGGCAAAATCCCCACGATGACATTCAAGGTCGGCGAAACCGTTGTTTATCCACATCACGGAGCGGCTCTAATCGAAGCGATTGAGACGCGGACCATAAAAGGCGAAGAGAAGATTTACTTAGTTTTGAAGGTCGCACAAGGCGATCTCACAGTAAGAGTCCCAGCTGAGAATGTTGATCTAGTAGGCGTACGCGATGTCGTTGACTCAAAGGGATTGGACCGCGTTTTCGGCGTACTACGCCAGCCATATACCGAAGAGCCAACAAATTGGTCTCGTCGCTACAAAGCTAATCTTGAAAAACTTGCTTCTGGCGATGTAATTAAAGTCGCTGAAGTTGTCCGTGATCTTTATCGTCGTGATCTAGATCGTGGTCTATCTGCTGGCGAGAAGCGAATGCTCGCTAAAGCTCGCGCCATCTTGATCTCAGAGCTTGCTCTAGCTGAGAACACAGATGAAGTTAAAGCAGAAACAATTCTCGACGAGGTGCTCGCCTCCTAATCGGCTCACGTTATGAGCCAACCAAAGAGCGCTGCCATTATTGCTGGCGCTGGCCTTGGTAATCGACTCGGTGCGAAATTACCGAAAGCGCTACTTCAAATTGATGGAATCTCGTTAGTTGAACGAGCCTTCGCTGCGCTCTCAAAAGTCGTAGATGAAATAGTTATCACCGCTCCAACTGGTTTTGAAGAAGAGTTCCGCAAGATTGTTGGCGATTCAGCAAAAGTCATTACCGGTGGAGTTTTGAGAAGTGATTCAGTTCGATTGGCTCTACAGAAAATCTCTCCGAGCGTTACCCATGTTTTAGTTCATGATGCCGCACGAGGTCTTGCAACTAGCGACCTTGCGCAACGAGTTTTAGATGAATTATATAATGGTGAGAGCGCAGTTATTCCAGTTTTACCGGTGATCGATACCGTTAAAGAGGTAGATAGCGCCGGATACGTTAGAAACACCCTAGATCGAAGCGCGCTGCGCGCAATACAAACGCCACAAGGTTTTGAAAGATCACTTCTAAATCGCGCCCACGAAGCGAGTGAAGATTCCACCGATGATGCCGCGCTAGTAGAAGCGCTTGGAATAAAGGTAAAGACAATTTCCGGAGAAGCGCTAGCTTTAAAGATAACTAATCCTGAAGATATTGCGATTGCAATCTCATTGTTAAATCCGAATCAGCGAGAATTGCGAACTGGATTTGGGACTGATGCGCATGCATTTGATAGCGCGCGGCCGCTCTGGTTAGGCGGAATTCTCTGGGAAGGTGAAGCTGGACTTGCGGGACATTCCGATGGCGATGTAGCGGCTCACTCAATCTGTGATGCGCTCTTTGCCGCGGCCCAACTCGGTGATCTTGGTTCAAACTTTGGAACGAGCGATCCCAAGTATCAAGGCGCCTCCGGAATTTCACTATTAAATGAAACGCTGCAGCGAATTACCAAAGCTGGCTACTCAATAGTGAATCTCTCAGTGCAAGTCGTTTGCAATCGTCCCAAGATCGGTGCTCGCCGAACCGAAATGATTGAAACTTTATCGAGAGCGCTAGGCGGGGCATCAGTTTCAGTATCTGCAACTTCCACTGATGGACTTGGATTTACCGGAGAAGGTATGGGGATTGCCGCCGTTGCGACCGCTTTACTTTCCAGAGCGAATTAGGATTAGCAAGTGAGCGGCAAATTAAAGTTATACGACACTGCGCGGCGCGAAACCTCTGAGTTCGTTCCTATAGTTAGTAGCAAAGCCTCAATCTATGTCTGCGGTGCCACAGTGCAGGCTGCTCCCCATGTTGGCCATATAAGAAGCGGCGTTAACTTTGACATCTTGCGTCGGTGGTTAGAGGCAAGCGGCTTTGAAACAACCTTTATCCGAAATGTCACTGATATCGATGACAAGATTTTGCATAAGGCGATACATGAGAAAGCGCCCTGGTGGGCCGTTGCGATGAAATATGAGCGCGCCTTTAGTGAGGCTTATCGAGCGTTAAATGTATTGCCGCCAACTTATGAACCGCGAGCAACTGGCCATATCACCCAGATGATCGAGTTGATGGAGAAGTTAATTGAAAATGGAAGCGCTTATGCTCCTGGTAACGGTGATGTCTATTTGGAGGTTAGAAAATTAAGACGATATCTCACGCTCTCAAATCAGAAGTTAGATGATCTCCAGAGCGCTGGAGATGCCGAAGATACTTTTAAGAGAGATCCGCGCGATTTCGCACTTTGGAAAGCAGCTAAACCAGGTGAACCAAGTTGGCCAACTCCTTGGGGAGCTGGAAGACCGGGATGGCATTTAGAGTGTTCTGCGATGGCGGCGGCTTATCTGGGCGATGAATTTGATATCCACGGCGGCGGACTTGATTTGGTTTTCCCGCATCATGAAAATGAAATCGCACAATCCGAATCGGCCGGCCAGAAATTTGCTCGTCGTTGGATGCACAACGCTTGGGTGACTACGAGCGGTGAGAAGATGAGCAAATCGCTCGGTAATTCTCTACTTGTAATGGAAGTTTTGAAGCGCGTCCGTGGCGTTGAATTACGTTGGTATCTCGGTAGCGCTCACTATCGCTCAATGTTGGAATTCTCATTTGAAGCGCTAGATGAATCAGCTACCGCTTTCCGGCGGATTGAGAATTTTCTAAATCGCGTAAAAGAGAGCGGAGCGATAATTGAAAAGAAAATCGATCCTGCCTTTGCTGATGCGATGAATAATGATCTAGCCGTCCCAGAGGCTCTTGCACTTATCTCAGAGTGGCTCCGCTCTGGAAATAGCGCGCTTAGCGCAGGTAAAAATGCGTTATCGGAAGCGAGCGCTATTCGTGGTGCGCTAGATATCTTGGGTTGCGATCCCTTCGATCCAAATTATGGCGCCGGCACTAAGAATCTAGATGCGGCCGTTGATGGTTTGATTGCCCTCTTATTGGAGCAGCGAGAGGCAGCGCGAGACCGAAAAGATTTCGCAGCCGCAGATGCGATTCGCGATCGAATTATCGCGATGGGAATTAATATCGAAGATACACCGAGCGGACCAAGATGGAGCGTAAATGGCTAAGCCACCAAGACGTCGTGGATTACGCGGCAAAGGACCAACTCCGCGCGCTGAAAATCGCCCCGCTCATAAGAAGTATCAATCAAAAGATGAATCTCAACGCAAACGTGTAGAACGTAAACGGATTGATCGAAAGCGCCCAGATCGAAGACGCGATCCCAAAGAACATGTAGATACCGTTGCGGGACGTAACGCGGTTCTTGAAGCGCTTCGCGCTGGCATTCCCGCTAAAGAATTAGTCGTTGCTAATGGCGTTGATATCGATGAGCGGTTAGAGGAAAGTATTCGCTTAGCCCAGAAGATGGGACTTGGAATACGTGAAGTAGAGCGGCGCCAGATCGAGAATATGACTGGTATCGCAAACCACCAAGGTATCGCCTTAGTTGCCAAGCCTTTCCAGTACTCATCCCAGAAAGAAATTTTTGCAAGAGCTAAATCACCTGCGCTCTTTGTTGCGGTTGATGGCGTTACCGACCCAAGAAATGTTGGCGCGATTGCGCGAAGCGCAGCTGCATTTAGTGCCGATGGATTACTAATTCCGGAACGTAGAAATGCACCGCTTACTGCCGCAGCTTGGAAATCATCGGCTGGAGCGGCTGCCCGGTTACCAATCGCCCAGGTAACTAACTTGGTCCGATCGATGCAAGATGCCAAAGAATTCGGTTGTTTTGTTGTAGGTCTAGATGGCGATGCTGATACCTCAGTTGATGCGATGGAGATTGCCGACCAGAACCTATATGTCGTTGTAGGAAGCGAAGGACGAGGACTATCAAGATTGGTTCGTGAAAATTGTGATCTACTTATTTCAATTCCAATGAGCAATACCGTGGAATCGCTTAACGCAAGCGTAGCTATGTCGATTGCTCTCTTTGCAATCGATAGGAAACGGAATGCAATTTAAACGTTTTCTAGCTCTCGGTGACTCTATGACTGAGGGAATGTCAGATGTCATCTTTAACGGAAAATATCGCGGCTGGGCCGATCGCACCGCCGAAGTAATGGCAGCTAATTGGCCAGATTTCACTTATGCAAATTTTGCAGTCCGAGGAAAACTTGTTGGACAAGTTGTGCGCGACCAGATCCCGATGGCGCGGCCCTTTATTGAAGGTAGATCAACACTTGTTTCTTTTCACGCCGGAGCCAACGATGTTATTCGCCCAAAATATGATCCCAATAAAACTATCGCGACCTATAACGAAGGTGTAGATACTTTAACGCGAGCTGGTGCAACGCTCGCACTCTTCTGTGTATTGGAAGATACCGGTGCTAAAACTAGGGCCGCAAAAGTCTGGCAAGAGCGCTTCGCTTATTTCAATGAAAATGTAAGACGCAGAGCCGCAAGCGTTGGCGCAATTCTCTTTGATCCAAACCTTGATCATTTCTGGCGCGATACTCGTTTTATTGATGCAGATCGTCTTCATTTAAATAGCGAAGGTCATCGCCGCGTTGCACAAGCAGTTCTGGCCCGCTTTGAATTACCTCACGATAAAGATTGGCGAAAACCTTTGCCACCTGCCCAACCGATTACACCGTTACAGAAAGCTGCTATCGACTTTAAATGGTTCTATAGCTTCGCAATTCCGTGGATGGGTCGACGTCTGCGTGGACGATCTTCGGGCGATGGCCGAAGTTGTAAATATCCCATCCCAATCCCGTTTAACAATTAAATCTAGAAGCTAAGCGCGGTCCAACTCCACTTATAAGTTCCAGGCTTAATCAAATATTTAGCCAAGGTATCGGGACCGCAAGAAGCGGTACCGACTCCGCGATGAGCAGCATCTATGGTGATTACGGTATTTCCGGAAGGTTGCACAAAAACATTATGAGTTGCATCAGCAAGATCTGTTGATCGCATCGGAGTCACGGTAACCATTCGTGGCTTATCCATCTGTATGTAAATTCCATGATTCGTCCGATTAGCTAGCGAGAACCAACGGACGCCAACATGTCCGCCATTTTCCTGCGGTTTTACATAAGGAACATATTGGTCGGATACGGGTGAATTCCACCGATGCACTTTTCCGATGGCACGGTCTGGCATGGTTTCAAATGGCCCGGTGCCAAAGTAAACGAGTTGATCCAATTCGCCATTCATTTCAAAGTTAGTTCCAATACGTGCAACGTCATTTAACTGCTTGGGAAGTTGTAGCTTTTCGGTTATACGTACTCCATTCGCAACGGTTTCAACAAATTGCTCATGCTTTAACTTAATCCCAGTTCCTGTTTTCCAGGTATTTGTAATTCGGATACCTGTCGATTTGCGAGAAATCTTGCAATTTACTTTTACTAGATCTCGTAATCCCCAACCATCCCATTTTTCGGAGATATGGCCGATGAGGTCGTTATCAGTCGGTGCTCGCCAGAGGGTTAATCTTGGCGGCACAACTGAATTTGGGATTTGAATATTTCCGTCTTGATCAACAACTGCTTGATTCATCTTTTCTAGCCGAGGCTTCGGCAGAGGTTTGCTAGGAAGAGCGAATTGATAGGTACTTACTTCATTACCGGTATGCGCCCACGGAGTGCTCAAGGCATATTGAATTGAGAAGTTTATGAATCGCTCACCTGTTCCGTCGCCGGACTTCAATATTTTCGAGGGGATTTGGATTGCGATAGTTCTGCGGGGCTTAATGTTTGCAATCTTCAAGTCGTGAGTTGAGATCAGCTTGCCGTTTACTGTGATTTCATAGCGGAACTTAAAACCGCGGGAATCAGAAAAGAATTGTTTATTGAAGATTTCAAAGCGACCGGTCTTGGCATTCTTTGCGCGAAATTCAATTGGGGAAGCAATCTGTCGATATTCTTGAAGGGCAGGTTTTGGAGAGCGGTTTGCAAAGAACATTCCGTCGCAGACGAAAGTTCCATCATGTCTGGTTTCGCCAAAATCGCCCCCGTATGCCGATCGGATAGATCCATCTTCTAATCGCTGATTTAAACCGTGATCCCACATCTCCCAGATAAATCCACCCTGCAGACCTTTGGTGTTATGAATAGCTTCCCAATACTCAGAGAGCGTGCCGCTGCCATTTCCCATGGCATGGGCATATTCACACATAATTAATGGGCGATCCGCTTTCTTGGATTTTGCAAAAGAAACTATTGCGGAGATTTCTGGATACATTGGACAGACCACATCAGTTAAATCGTGATTCTTGGTCCAATTTCCTCTAATCGCACCTTCATAGTGAAGCGGTCGGGTGGGATCAAAGCTACGCGCATAACTTGCGGCAGCGCGATGATTTAAACCAGCTCCAGATTCATTTCCCAGCGACCAGAGAATTACTGAAGGATGATGAATATCTCGCTGAATCATTCTTGCAACGCGATCAACCCAAGCGTTTAAGTAGCGCGAATCATCACAGAGAGTGTTCTGGAACGCGTGAGATTCAATGTTTGCTTCACCAACAGCATAGAAACCAAGTTCGTCACAGAGATCTAAAAGCGCTGGATCATTTGGGTAGTGAGCAGTCCTGATCGCATTGAAGTTCCATCGTTTTAACTCCAATAGATCTTGGCGCATATATTCGCGATCCATAACCCGACCAGTATTTGGATGGAAATCGTGGCGATTTATGCCATAAATTGTTACGGGTTGGCCATTTACTAATAATTCATTTCCAATTACTTCGACTCTTCTGAAGCCTAGCGTTACTGTGCTCATCTCAACTAATCCGCCATTTGGATCCAATAGCTCGATCTCAAGATCATAAAGTTTTGGCGATTCAGCGCTCCACGGTGAGACGTTTGGAATTTTTAAATCAAATTCGATTGGGCCCGGAATTATCGGTTCGGTTGCGAGAAATTCTTCATATTTCGCTTTTGGCATGGAGCCATCCCAATATGTGCCCAGGAAATACTCGCTTCCAGCCGCCTGCTCTTCGGCAGTTTTCTCGGTCCACTGTGGCGCATTACGGGCAATGACTTTTGCCGTTTTGCTTAAACTTCTTAACCCGGCGAGCCTAACTCGTACTTGGTAATTCTCAATCGGCGCATCATTTATTGAATTTATATGGGCCCGAATATTTAGCGTACCTGTTTTATTGTCGGGCAATAAATTCGGTGTTGCATAGAAGCGCTCGAGAAATACCTCTTCGGTTGCATAAAGTTTTACCGACCGAGTAATTCCACCGTGCCACCATTGATCCTGATCCTCAATAAAGCTTGAATCTGACCACTTAATTACCTTGATCCGTAACTCATTTGAGTCATTGGTAACAAAGTCCGTAATATCAAAATCAGCGGCAAGCCTTGAATCTTTTGCAGATCCAACTTCAACACCATTTATATACACAATAGCAACAGACTCAAAACCGCCAATTGAAAGAACAATTCGTTTGTTTACCCAGGAAGTTGGAACAGTAAATTCACGCTCGTAAATTCCAGTTGGATTATTGGTTGGAACGTTTGGCGGCAGTTCATCAAAAGGCATCTGAACATTTGTGTAAATCGGTTTATCTCCGAAGGGTTGTTCACCTTCAACCATGGTCCAAAGACCGGGCACAGGTATTGTGCGCCAGCGCCTACTTGGTTCTTCATTGGGGTTATCGAGAAGTTGGAAATTCCACTCACCATCTAGCGAGACAGTAAGCACCCGCCGCAGATTGTTCATCGGAAGGCGATTTACCGAAGTGGTCTCGGGATTCATCCAAATAGGAGCGCTCATCAGGACGCGAATCTACCGCGCATTGCTGCTCGAGTTTGCTGTCATAATTCTCTCTCGCGCCTCCCTAGCTCAGTGGTAGAGCATCCGCCTTGTAAGCGGAAGGTCGTCAGTTCAATCCTGACGGGGGGCTCCAGTTCTTCGAGTTGTTGAATTCGATTCTCTAAATAGACTTCGCAGAATGAAGAGAGTTTTGACTTTCATTGTTGCGATTTTCCTGTTGAGTGGCTGTGCTTCAGATACTTCCCAAAATCAAAATGAATTTAGCTCTCAGGACGCTATGTTTGCGGAGATGATGATTCCTCATCACGAACAGGCAATCGAAATGTCGAATTTAGCGCTCGCTAAAAGTAAGTCAGACGAGATTCTTTCGCTCGCAAAGCAGATAAAGGAAGCTCAACAACCAGAGATTGAATTAATGAGAACTTTTACCGGCGAGAACGCTGGTATGCACGCCGGTCACACGATGATGGGAATGCTTGATGAATCGGAAATGGCTGAGTTGAGCGCCGCAACTGGTGACGCTTTTGATCAGCTCTTCCTAAAAGGCATGATTGAACATCACAAAGGCGCCATTCAAATGGCTGAAATGGTTGTTGGATCTGCAAATTCGACCGTTTCGGATTTGGCAAAATCAATTATTTCTTCCCAAACCGCTGAAATAGATTTTATGGAAACGCTCCTCAAAAATTAGTTTGAGAAGTCCGTCCGGCACATGGAATCATGGGCGAGTGCCAAGAGTTGATGAGAGCGCTTCACTTCGCGGTGATGTTCGGCGCCTGGGCGATCTACTCGGCCAATCCCTAACAAGGCAAGATGGCCAAGAACTTCTAGATCTTGTTGAGTCGGTTCGCAAATCGGTTCGCGAGGGTCGCGGTAAGGAAATTCTCGATGGAATTTCCACTTCAGAAAAAGTAA
>Ga0315901_10002213_pt1 | contig 27228 bp, 25 predicted proteins | sample LakEriMetagenome_10_FD_203761 | JGI IMG/M metagenome (GOLD analysis project Ga0315901, IMG submission 203761) | Freshwater fungal communities from buoy surface, Lake Erie, Ohio, United States - Buoy 2 MA116 | ecosystem: Environmental > Aquatic > Freshwater > Lake | place: USA: Lake Erie, Ohio...
CTTGGTCTGAATGATGAAGCTCTCGTTGTGCGTGACCATGCTTTAAGAATTACAATTTCTACCAAGCACTTTGACTCGAATGAAAAGCGTGCAGCCGCAGAACGGATTTTGAATGACAATCGGAACTACCGAAAAGGGCGTCCTTTTTGGATTGTTGATCGAGCGCGTGCTTTTCTTTCTGTCGAAGTACTTCCGTCAGCGGCCCGGTGAACGTAAGGCCAATTTTAGTTTTTGTATAATATCCTTCAACCAGCGCGAATCTTTCACGCCCTCAAAGGTCAATTCGACTCTTCGATTTCGTGCCCACGCAATTTCTGTTTGTGAGGGGTCGATGGGACGTAGTGGTCCAAATCCAATAGCTTTCATGCGATTTGACGGAACACCCGCCCGAGAGAGTGCATCTTTGACCGAAGAAGCCCGTGCCAGAGAAAGCTTGTTGTTGTGTTCAAGAGTGCCACGTGAGTCTGTATGGCCTTCGATGGTCAATGTGTTCCAACGGTCTTGATTTTGTGCAAGCACGAGACCGAGTTCTCTCAGAAAAACATCTGATCTTTTGAGCAAGATAGCCCTATCAGTTTCAAAGTTAACGGACTCAGAGTCCAGAAGAAATCGAATATTTTCTTTAACGACAGTTCTCTCAACCGTTTTCTCAACAGGGACCTTCTTAACGGTCTCTTGAGTCGTTCGATTATATACGTCTTTGATAACAGATTTGGGGGCTAAGAGAGCGGTTCCGAATTGAAGACTCAGCATTCCAATATGAACTTGACGTTCATGGATGTTGATGTCTGTGAGATAAGACAAGATCAGTCGCGTCTTAAAATCAATTCCAAATTCCAGACCAAGCTGGCCGCCCAAGAAAAATGATGAATAAAACTTATCAAGGTCAGGGCCAAATGATGAGTTCGTTCCAAGAAAAGCCACGGCTGCAGGGCCGATAGACCAAACTCCGTTACCGTCGGAGCTCTCGTTGAGTCGAAGCCTGGCGCTGAATTCAGCTAGTGCTGATTGAGTCTTTATCTGCACATTCTCAAGCCTTTCGTTTTGGCCAGGAACGTCTCCTTCTACGATATCGGTTGACCCTTGCAGCAGTGACGTTGCATATCCGGCGCCCCCTTCGATTTCAAGGTCCTTGTTCACGAGTGTGAGAAGTCCTTTTCCGCCAAAAAGCATTCCTTGCTTTGAACTTTCATCAGGGTCCAAAGATGAGGTTTTAATGAATGCGCTGTCCCCAGCAATGAATAGATTGAGACCAATTCCACTGGGCCGAGAAAAATCTTCTGATGTTGATGAGGACTGAGTATTGGACGATCCGGCATTTGCATCTTGCCTGCATAAGACCATCATTGCAGCAACAATTGTCACTGCTAATCTTTCAAAAAAAATCATCTGCATTTTTCCCCTACGCAAGTCTCAGGATTACCTCTGCGCTGGAAAAGACTATTCAGTTCGTCCGTAACGGTGTCGGGGTTCGACAGTCCTGTGAAGGAAAGATCGACAATAGTGATACTGCGTAGTCCGATTGGTTTGTTGTCGAGCGTTGAGCGACCACCGAGTCCCTTGGCAAACACGCGTTGAGGATTGAGACCAGCGCTGACAATGGCATTGCGAATCGCATGCGCTCTGCTTTCACTCAGCCTTTGGTCAATCAGACGATCACCTGTTGTTTTGACGGCAGTTTCAACAGTGACAGTTTGATAATTTCCCTGCGTTTGACGCAGAACCCTCGAAAGCTCCAAGAGAAAGGACTGATCCTTGGGCTGGAGAAGCGAGTGCCCTTCGTTAAAGTGAAATAAATCATGAGGGAGCGAATACTTGCTGACATCTTTAACGACAGTGCGAGTTATGATTTTTTTAATCTCAATTTTCTTAACTTTTTCTTTACGAATTAAGACATCGGTTCGACGGAGAAGGGTATCATAGCCTCGTAGAGGAATTCCAAACTGAAGACTGAGCCCATATTGAAGAATACGTCGGTCGTTGTTAGGGATCTCGCTGAGAATTGTTGCTCCTATTCTAAAGATCCCAGTTTCGCTGAAAAGGTCAATTGCTGCCATACCGCCAGCGAGAATCATATTGCGAACAATATTCTTACGCTGGCTGAAGGTGAGGTCAGTGCCGAAATGGTCCTGAGTTATTAATCCAAGGTTAAATTTATCTGAAAGTCGGAATCGAAGTCCGAGTTCAGCAAAGCCGGCCTGTGTGTAAACTCGGTGTCCAATCTCTTGTTCCGCTGGGTTTTCCGATGCCGTCTTTCCATATAGAGCAGAGTAACCCCATCCAGCTCCGCCCTCTATAATCCATGAATCGAGCATGAGAGATGCGAGGGCCTTTCCGTTCAAGTACATTCCAGAAAATGGACCCTCACCTATAAAGGTCGTTGAATGGTTCATGAGGCCGCCATCCAGTCCCATCTGAAGGACAAGGGGAATGGCTGCTTCACCTTTTTGAATCTGCTCATAGCTTTTTTCTGAGATTTGCGGCTCCCGAGCGTGAGCAGCAGGGTGGAAAAGGAGGCAACCGATGAACATTGCTGAAATAAAGCGCATAAAAATATCAACGAACATCGCTTCGACTCTCCTAGAAATTATCCCATGAAGGAGAGGAGTTGAACTTCGCTTTGAGAAATACCAAGTTTTCGGCAAATGGCGGCAACGTCACGACCTTCATGAATGAGACGGCGCGCCTCTGCGTATTTCTCTGCCTGAAGTTCTTTTAGAACTTCATCAGATGGGATGTTTTCGTCCAAAAAGCGCAGGATTTTTTTGGCTCCGTTCGTGGATTCTTGAAGGCTCGTCTGAGTTTCGCCCGCGATTTGAAGAGCCTTTTCAAGCTGCATGCGCTGCCGATTCAAATGGACAATAGAAGACTCTGTCAATTGATTTAACTTCACCTCGAAGTCTGAGGACAGTGTCTCCAATTTCATCGTCATTTCCGTCCACTCTGCGTGCGCATCGGAGCCGACACGCTTGAGTTTAACAAGAATGTCTTCGGACAATTTGCGGGCTTCCTTAAGTTCTTTTGAAACAGCTTGCTGAAGTTCAACGAGTTCTTGCCTTTCGGAATCCAATCGTACAAATTCCTTTTCACGTGCCCGTTTCCCGCTGGAAAGCCAACGAAAGCAGAACATGAAGAAGAGTGCTTCGAGTAGAAGAAAAACAACTCCAAAACAGGCTAGGATAATAATGACGTTCACAGCATTCTTGCTCCAACACCGAGGTAATCAGCAAGGACTCTCCCATCAACGGGATCAATATTGACCGTTTGAACTGTGATCATGTACCGATTTGGACGCCGACCAACGTCTTCACAAGTAACGACTCGACAGAGCATCTGAAAATGAGACGGAGCATCGGTGTGACGATATTCAACATGCTGAGATTTTCTTGCCCAATAGTCCGGTATTTCAATGTACAAACGCATCAGACAGCCGACGTCGTATGAGAGTGAAGAATAGAAAGTTGCTCCATCGGGGGCAATCGTAACTGTTTCGCCTTGGAGCATTTTGTTGTAATTGTTTGTTATATTGAATTTACAAAAGCGAAGTGGAATTTTTTTTGAAACAAGACGCATTCGCAGCGAGGACAATATTTCCAGTGTCGTGACCTTTTGTGAAGGAGCACTGTCTTCTGTATCTCCTAGTATGTCATCGAACGCTGTTATTTTGTCCGACATAGGTCACCTCCGATTAGCAAAAATCTTTTCAATTTTGTCTTTAAGTGTAGAGGCATTAAATGGCTTAACGATGTAGCTGCTGACTCCTGACTTGATTGCCTCGACAATATTTTCCTTGTCAGCCTCTGCAGTGACCATAAGGAATGGCAATGTTTTGAATGAGGCGTCTGCGCGCACAGATTTGAGGAATTCAATGCCTGTTTTGTTTGGCATGTTCCAATCTGAAATAATAAACTGAACGTCTTTATTCTGTCTCAATACGCTCAATGCCATGTCACCATCTTCGGCTTCGACAACGTTGTTGTAACCGAGTTGTCGAAGCACTTGCTTGACGATTTTTCTCATTGTTGGAAAGTCGTCTACCACAAGAATCTTAATTTCATGAGGCGGCATCGTCATTTGTGTTCTCCATCATTCCTGTAGTAAATTTTTTAACTTGAGTCTCATTTTTTGAACGGCTTGTGTATGGAGTTGTGAGACCCTTGATTCAGTAACATCAAGAATTCGTCCAATTTCTTTTAGATTGAGATCCTCATAATAATATAAGCTTAGAACCAACTTTTGTTTTTCAGGCAGTTCTTCGACTGTCTTCAGTATAATGTCTCTAACGCCTTTTGCCTTCAGAAGGGCAAATGGATTTTTGGAATTTGGATTTTCCAGACAATCAAGCAACGATTTTTTATCACCGGAATGAACTCCGCCGAGCTCTTCAAGTGATAGCATCGAAACGCGTGTACGCCCCGATTTTTCATGAAACTCTTCGAGTGTGATTTCCAGAAAATCGGCAGTCTCTTTGTCGGTAGGTGGGCGTCCGAACTTTTGTTCAAGTTCGTAGCGAGCTCGTTCTTCCCGCTTGTTGGTTTCTCGAACGGATCGCGGGACCCAATCTTGATTTCGGAGTTCATCAAGAATAGCACCACGGATGCGGAACTCAGCATATGTCTTGAACTTGTTGTCACGACTGGGATCGTATTTGTCGATTGCGTCCATGAGGCCGATGACACCGGCCGAAAATAGATCATCTAGGTCAATATTAGAGGGGAGTCTGGCAGCAATCTTTTGTGCAATGTATTTAATAAGCGGTGCATAATCCATGATGACTTGGTTACGCATTGGATCATTTGCATCAGCCTGTGTTTTGATTTGTGATGATGAAGATCTTTTATGCGCATTGGTCTTAGCTGCGCGTTCGCCGCTTTCGCTGTCATACGCTGATTTCTTTGCTGTCACTTGCAGCCTTTCGTCGGAGCTTTCTTGAATTAGACGCTTCTTTGCTCCATTGCCCGTAGTCATGTGTTCCCCCAACAGCATTCTTAGCGTATCATTTCAGCGTGTTGACCTGTTACGAGTCTCTTCCAGAAAAATTGCATTGTGCCCTTAGGTTTCGGTGGCTCGCAATTAAACAACATGTTTCTTGCAATGCTTCGAAGTCCTCTCGAAGCATCAGAAAACGGATAGCGCTGCACATAGGGTGCTCTCTCACGCACCGAACTACGAACCGAATCACAAAATGGAATGTGTCCAACGAAATCGACCCTGACCTGTAGATATTCACTTGCGACAGAGCTGAGCTTTTCGAAAACTCTGATCGCTTCTTCTTCGTTTTTTGCCATATTAACGATAAGTTTAAAATTGTTTTCCAGTTGGGTTTGGCTGAGCACTTTCATTGTGGCGTAAGCGTCTGCGAGGCTCGTGGGTTCTGGCGTAGCAACGATCATAATTTCGGATGCGCTCGCTGCCCAATATTGAACATTTCCGGCAATTCCTGCTGGAGTATCGATGAGGACGACGTCAAATTCGTCTTGAATACTTTCTATTTGGTCCAGAAGCACCAGTTTTTGCATTTTTCCTAGCTCACTGACTTTGGGCATTCCACTCGATGCTGGTATTAGTCTCAGTCCCTCTGGTCCTGTCACAATCACGTCCTTTAGCTCCCGATCACCTGACAGAACATCGTCCAGTGTTGAGTCTGCTCTTAAGTTGAGAACGACGTCCAAATTCGCAAGACCCATGTCACCGTCTATGACTAATGTTCTCATCCCCTCACGTACGAAACACAGCCCCAGGTTTGCAGTGGTCAAAGTTTTGCCAACTCCCCCTTTCCCTCCTGTCACCGTGATGACACGGGGGGCTTTTGTAGGGAAAGAGCCCATCAATTCACGTTGACTGTTTTGAAGTTTTGAAACGGCTCCCGCCGGCGGGGTTGACTGTGCTTCCTGCATTATTCGGCGAAGAGTTGTAGCTTGATCAAACACTCTCATAATCTCCCTTGCATATCAAAGTCTGAAAATTCTCTCGACAACACGTTCCTTGGTTGCTGCTTCAAGATCTTCCGGAACCTTTTGTCCGGTCGTAAAGAATGACAATGGAATTTTGCTGATGATGTTGGTGTTGAGTATTTCGCCAAAGCTCCATGATTCATCGAGCTTAGTAAAAATCAAGCTGAGTGGAGCAAGCATTCGAAACGCTTTTAGTGTTTCATCTAGATCACGCTGTTTCATACTTGCTGAAAGAACCAGATGAAAGTGAACGGGAAAAGCCATCGAGCTCAATTGCTTCAGTTGCTCCATTTGTGCTTGCTGTTTGCAGCTCCGGCCAGCTGTATCGATAAGGATGAGATCGTAATCGTAATACTTGGTAATGAAGTTAGAGAGTTCCTCTCGGTCACTGACTTCTCCAAAAGGGCAATCGAGGATCTTCGAATACGCGCGCAACTGATCGGCGGCAGCAATTCTGAATGAGTCCATGCTTATGAGTGCAACGCGCTTTTTCTCGTTCAGTTGCATTCTTGCTGCGAGCTTCGCGATTGTTGTCGTCTTTCCAACACCCGTAGAGCCAACCAATGCAATCACTTTCTGATTCGCAAAAGTCGAAGGCGGGCTGATGCTCATTTGCCTGAAGAGGTATCTGATACTCTGGTTTAAATAATATTCTTTGAGTCTTTCTCCACTGAGCGGAGTACCGTCACTCTGACATGGTTTTGGTCCCGAGGTGGCGACGTGAGACAGTTCGGAAACAATGGCTTCTATGACTCCGGCTGCTCGCAACTTGATGCAGATGTCATTGAGGCATTCATCATTCAAAATGTTAACGTCAGAACTTGTTTGGTAACGTTGCCTCATGAGATCATGGAGAAGAATTCGAATTTCCTGCATCTGATCAGCGACATTTACTTGAGGAATTTGTTCAATTTCACGGCGAACCTTGACAAGCTCATCTCTGAGTAATCTAACCTCTGACCCTGAATTGCTGCTATTTAAAAGCTGTTCAGGAAGTCCTTCGTTCACTGGCGAAGGACTATAGGATCTATGCAGAAGAGTTTGGTCCTGTTGGCGATGGAGTTCGTCCGGATTTAAGTGAGAAGCCCTTCTGTTTAAGGAAGGCCCTGATGCAATGTCGCCTTCCAGAGCATTGGCAAGCGTCTTCGCCAGCGAGCGGGTTGCTGAGTTTAATTGAGGCAAAGTTGAACTCGACTTTATGACGCTGACATCTGACCTCTGGTCGACGCGTGGAAAGTTCACACGCTGAGCTCTTGCAGCTTCTTCCGGAGAAAGGATTGTATTTTTAGGCTGCATTGATTGACCGCGAGGCTGAGAGCTCTTAGTTGCAGCGGGAGCAGCAGTCACCTCAATCACTCGAACCTGTCTGCCGCGTTCGTCAGTTGTTGAGGTTTTCTCGCGGGTAGACAGAATGACTGCATTTCTGCCAAGCTCTTTCTTTACGAGTTTGATGGCGTCTTGCATACTAAACGCCTCAAATTTATGGACTTCCATAGTTATTCCCCTGGCACAAAAGAGTCAAAGCTCGTCATCTTGTTGTCAGTCGCTGCCAAACCCAATTACGAAATCATTTTCAACACACGAATTCTCACACTGCTTGGAATCTCGTCGTATGATTGCACAGCAACCTGGGGCAGATAGCGAACCATGAGCCTCTGAAAAGGTTGCCGCAATCGTGCCGAAATCAACAATACTGGCTGAGTTCCCTCGGAATCGAAAACCGAAATTCCCTGCATCAACTTCTGGAGGACATCCTGGGCTTGTCGGGCATCTAAATTCAGGTAAGAGCTTCCATTGTCAGCTGTTACCAAACCGCCGCTCAAGATATCTTCGATAGTCCGGTCAAAAGTAACGACCACTAATTCATCCTTGTCATTCAGATACTTTTGAGCAATTCCCCGCCCCAATGCCTTACGGCAGTGTTCTGAAAGAACGTCTGTGTTCTTAATCATCCTACAATGGTCAGCTAGGCACTCGAACAGTGAAAGAATGTCTCTAACTGACACATCTTCACGCAGCAGATTTTGCATGACCTTCACAACGTCACCGATATTCAGCCGTTCGGAATGAATCACTTCTTCAACAACTTTCGGATTTGTCTCCTTGAGCTTTTCGACAAGATACTGAACGTCTTGCCTAGTCAGCAGCTCGGCAGCATGTTCCCGCAAGGCCTTGGTGAGGTGGGTTGCGACCACCGTTGCGCAGTTGACAACCGTATATCCCCTAAATGCCGCCTCATCTTTGTCTCTTTTATGGACCCAGAGAGCGGGAAGGCCATATGCTGGATCAACGGTGGGTTCTCCGTGTATTGGCATTTCGACATTTCCGGGATCCATTGCGAGAAAATAGTCGACCATAAGGTGTCCTGTCGCAATCTTACTTCCCTTCAAAGAAATGGTGTACTGACCTGGTGCGTTGTTGAGCAAGTTGTCACGTAATTGAATTTGCGGAACTACGATCCCAAGATCTTGAGCAAATTGTTTACGAATGCTCTGGATACGATCGATGACCTCTCCATCTTGCTGCGGGTCGATCAGGTGCACAAGTGCGTGACCTACCTCTATCGTGAGGACATCCAATTTCATGAGATTTTCTATGCTCTCGGAGTCCTTCTTTTCTTTTGAACTGCTATCGTTTTCTTTAGCTTCTTCCTCTTTGACCTTTTCTGCCAAGATTTTTTTATCCGCAACTCGGCCCAAAAAAATCAGCAATGCAGCAAGAGAAAGAAATGAAAACTTTGGGAATCCTGGGATAATCGCAAGCAGGATAATAATTCCGGAGGCGACGTAAAGGGCTTTTGGATGGACCCTGAACTGCTTAGCAACCTGTCCACCTAGATCTCCTTCAGAGGTCGAACGCGTAACGATCAGACCCGCAGCCGTAGAAATCATCAAAGATGGGATAGCAGCAATCAGTCCATCACCGACAGCCAATAGTGTAAATGTCTTAGCAGCCTCAGCTGCCGACATGTTGAACTGAATAATTCCTATGACGAGACCAACGATCATATTGACTAGTGTGATAATAATCCCTGCAATTGCATCGCCGCGAACGAATTTGGAGGCACCATCCATTGCACCATAGAAGTCAGCTTCCTTTTCGACAGCCGTTCGGCGTCTCCGTGCCTCTTCAGCGGTGATGTGACCGGCATTTAATTCGGCATCGATGGCCATCTGCTTTCCGGGCATGGCGTCAAGTGTAAACCGGGCAGCAACTTCGGCGATACGACCGGAGCCCTTTGTGATGACTACGAAGTTAATCACAGTCAAGATAATGAAAATGACAACCCCGACACCTATGTTATCTGCGATAACAATATTACCAAATGCCTTTATAAGGCCACTCATTTGTCCCGTCGTATCTCCTCCGTGTGTCAGGATAGAACGCGTCGTCGATACGTTTAGAGCCAAGCGGAACAATGTTGATATCAGCAAAATTGTTGGGAAGACCCCGAATTCGAGAGGTCGTGTGATGTAGATTGCTACCAGCATTATGACAAGAGACGTCGAAAGAGAAAGTGCAAGGAGAAAGTCTAGCAGCATAGCGGGAAGCGGAAAGAGCATCATCGGCAGGATGCCGACAACTGCAACCGCTATTAGGACATCAGGACTCTTCAACCAGGACAGTGAACGTGATGCCGCGTTGCCATCGGTAACGGTCCCACTCAGAGTTTGTGTTGATGCCATGGATGCAAACCTCGCCTTTTGTTCTGCGTTTCGTCTTAACGATTCATCGAATAAGAGCTAGTCACGCATCTTATCCAACAGCACCCTGCAGGTTGTATCGCTCAAAATAATCACGCCCCCTTGCTTGATAGATAAATTTCATCACCTCAATCACAGATGCATATAGGCTTGGAGGAACTTCCTGACCAACCTTGACTGTCTTGTAGAGGGTTCTTGCGAGAGCTTTATTTTCAACTAACATGATGTCGTTTTTCTTAGCTATTTCTCTGATTTTGAGCGCTAAGAAGTCTTGTCCCTTTGCGACAACAACCGGAGAAGACATTCCGCGTACATAGCGGACTGCAACTGAAAAGTGTGTTGGGTTTGTTACAATGAAAGTGGCAGTCGGCACAGCTGCAATATTTTTTCTCATAATGAGCTCTCGTGCCATTCGGCGTCGTTGACCTTTCACAAGAGGATCACCCTCCTGCGCCTTGTTTTCGTCTTTGATTTCTTGTTTGCTCATCATCATCTGCCGTTCAAGTCTAAATAAGCTGTAGCCATAATCAGCAACGGCGAGAATTCCGACAGTCACGGAGGTCCATATCATTAGCTTCATAATGGAAGAAAATAGGTTAAAGCTGTATGATTTTAAATCTTGGAAATAAGCAAGAGAGCTACTGTCTATCTCTCGTTTGAGAAAAATAAAAAGAACAGTTGAAAGCGTGACCCCTTTTATCACTACTTTGGCAAATTCCTCTAGCCCTCCGGTGGACACCATTCGTTGAAGTCCCGAGACAAAGTTTAGTTTGTCTGCTGTTGGCGTTATTTTCTTCCATGACCAATTGAATCTTGTAAGGGCAAGACCAATTATAGATGGCAAAGCGGTAAGTACAATAACCGCTGCGGTGATTAATGGAACAATAGGAGCGAGGATTTGCGAGACGATGTCCATGATTGCAACTGAATCACGACTTCTTTCAGCGATTGCTGCAAACGTTCTCTGAAATGAAATTTTTAAGGCGCCTGTAAATTGTTCGCCAATCATGAAAAGGCCGATCGTAACAGCAATTAAGGCGACGGCAGCAATAATCTCTTTTGGACTGGCAATCTGGCCTTCTTCTCTGAACTGGCGTCTTTTTTCTTCAGTCGCCTCTTCTGTCTTGTCCTGTTGATTCTCTTCTCTTTCTTCCACAGTTCACCTCAGTGTCTCTGCTCGAAAGCTTTTTTGATGTTGGAAAAGGCTGCGACTTCTTGAATGCCGGCATGTTCTCCCATCAGTCGAACGAACGCTCCCGCGGAAAAAAATAAAACGGCCATACTTAGAATGAAGCTGAGTGGAAAACTTATGATGAAAGCATTCAACTGTGGTATTGCTCTATTGAGCAAACCTAAAGCGAGTGTTGATGCTAATTGAATGAGCAGAAGGGGGCCGGCGATTCGAATTCCGACTTCGAAGCTAATTGTCACTGTTTTTAGGATAATGCTTAACAGTGCCTTTGGATCAGCTTCTTGAGCGAAGGGTATCGTGATGAAGGATGAGATTATTCCTTGGATAAAAGTGTGATGGATATTGAAGACAAGAATAAGAACAGTGATAAGCCAGATTTTTAAAGAAGCAAATGCGGATTCTTGTGTACCTGATTGTGGTGAAAAAAGTGTTGCCGTCTGAAATCCCATGTTGACGCCAACGATGTTTGCAGCGATTGAAGCAGCAAATGTTAAGATTTTGGAAGCGAAACCGACTGCAAATCCGAAGAATACCTCTCTCATTGTTGCGAGTCCAAGTGCAATCGGACTCCACTGGATAAAACCAGAACGCGCATGCAAGTGACCTTCAACAACTGGCCAAATACAGATACTCATCATCATCGCAAGAAGAATTCGAATACGCGATGGGATATTAGCATCACCAAAAATCGGAAGAAAAAACAGAACGCTCACAATCCGCAAAAAGAGCATGATCGCGAGCGGCCATACATTTGGATTGAGTTGAAAGAGTGACTCAAAGTTCATTTTTGTCTCGTTAGCTCTGGAATCTTTTTGAAAATGTCCTGGGTATACTGACTCATTCTTCGAACCATCCATGGGCTCATGATAGCGAACACAACAATCATGGCTGCAATTTTAGGTAGAAATGAAAGTGTTGCTTCGTTTATCTGTGTTGCAGCTTGAAAAATGCTGATGAGAAGACCAACGACAAGTGCAGTGATGAGCAAGGGTAGACTGAGTTCTGCCGTTGCGTAGATGAGGTTCATAAACAGGTCGATGACTTGCTGACTATTCATGAGAAGCTCCTGATAAGTGAACCTGCCAATAAATTCCATCCATCAACGATCACAAACAAGATGATTTTTAAAGGCAAACTAACAACCGTCGGTGGTAGCATCATCATACCCATTGCCATCAAAACACTGCTGACAATCATGTCGATAATTATAAAGGGCAGGTATACAAGAAACCCGATTAAGAATGCGCTTTTGAGCTCACTGATAACAAAGGACGGAATGAGTACCCTCATGGGAATGTCCTCAGCCTTTTGCGGCTTAGGATCATTTGATAGACTTAAGAATAAGCGGATATCCTCTTTTCGAACTTGAGCCATCATAAAGTCACGAAGCGGTGCTTGTGCTTTTTCAAATGCGACATCTGCGGAAATAGTCTTGGCCATGTATGGCGCGATTGCACTGTCATAAATCCTGGTTGTTGTTGGCCCCATAACGAAATATGTCAAAAAAAGCGAAAGACCGATGAGTACCTGGTTTGGTGGCATGGATGGTGATCCAAGTGCCTGCCGCACAAAACCAAGAACAATAAGAATTCGTGTGAAAGCGCTTGTCAGCAGTAGTATTGCTGGCGCGAGTGTTAAAATTGTGAGGATTGCCACAATCCGCAGAGCCGGAACAAGGTCGTCTGAATTTTCAGAATCGGCAATACTCAGTGAGAAGAGTGGAATTGAATTTCCTCTGAGGGTTGTTTTTGATGCAGGGAGTCCTGATCCGCTCACTGTCGGAACTTGCGGAATTCGTTCAGAGGGGCTTGCTGTATTTTGGAGGTTTGTCGGGTTGTTTTGCTGAAGCTTTTCGGAGGTTCGATTTTGGTTTTCTAGTTGACTTGATTTTCGCTCAGACTGAAGGCTTTGGGCGCGAGCTGATGACAGAGGTGAAAGGCAGAGCGCCAGCAACACCATAAAGGCTGTGACGAGAGCTTTTACGGCGATTCTGCTCTCTGAAATTCTTGAGATTGTTGTCTCATTTTTTGCCGGAATTTGTCGCATTCTCTCCGCCTTTCGGGTGGAATAGTTTCCTCTGCATTCTCAGGCTAAAGGTCGCAATTCTTTGAGCCTCTCACGGATCATGTTGGTAACATTTCCTGCTTCATCGTTTCCCTGTGTTGTCCTTTGCTGCACGTTTTGTGCCTGATTTTGTGCGTCCCTTGAAGCCAATGTGCGTTTGCTTTCCTGCGCAAAAGCATTTGCAAGGTATTTAGGGAATGCAGGCTGAGGTATGCGCTCTTCCGATTGATCTTGTTTTTTGCTGTTGTCGAGCCGATTCAAGACCGTTCTTTCAGCGGCTGTGTTTTGCACGATGGGCGGAATTGAACGATCAGAGTTCGCTGATTCCGTTTCAACGGGCTTGTTTTTCAGGTTCTTGGCTCTCAGATTTTTGAGCGCGCCGACCAGCATTTCAGAGCGGGCAATGCCCGTTTCTTGTCCAACGGTTTCATCAGCCCTCGGGCCCGACGAAAGCATTTTCATCTGATCATCTTGAGCGAGGCGTTGCGAATTCTTTAGGCGATGATTTTCATTAAAGGTATCGTCATCCTTCAACTGACTGGCAGATTTGAGGCTCTGTTGGACCTCCGTTAGCATTGTAATCCCGTGCTCCGTAGCGGCCAATGCGATCTCTTTGTCTCGAATTCTGACCAATAAAATCTGTCTTTTGGGTGAGAGCGCCAATGTATTAATCAGCTGCATCTGCTTTTCATGACGCGCTTTTGAAAGACCGCGTCCGTTTTTGAATCGCACGATCAGCAGACCAGATGCTCCGAGCCCTAAGATAAGGCAGCCCACTGAAAGGAGGGATGTGAGGGGAATGGATTCACCTTGTCCAAGTGCCGGCGTTTGAGCGGTTGCTAAGTTCGCTTCCGTGGAAAGAGCTGCTGGTTGGGGTTCGCTTTGTGAGTTGCTTGACGGCTGAATGGACGGCTTGTCAGCCGTAGTATTCGGAACAGTGGCGTCAATAGTCTGAGTGTTTTTTGGATTTCCCATGTCTTTAGTCTGTTCGCTCGTCTCGATGCCCTTTGTTATCTGTTGCTCGTTGTTGAGTGAAGATGAAGGGATCGGCGGAACAGTTGTAGATGTTGCTGTGGCAGTATCAGTTGTCGGAACTGGCTGTGACATGGCGGGTGCATTGATTAATTCTCGTCCGATAGATGCTGCTGGTGTCGAAGAATTTGCTTGTTCGTTTGTGACAGTAGCCGCGTTCGCGACAGGACTCGTCAGCACAGCGTAGCTGAGAGTGGCAATGATACGGGTTGCTTTTGTGAGTTTCTTGGTCTGCAGAAGAAGATTCATTGTATTACCTCTGGATTGAGCAGTGTTCACTCTCTTTAGACAGCTTCAGGAGGTGGCACGTCTTCAATGCCTAAACCGCTCATAACATCTGTCAGTCGGATGCCGAATTTCTCGTTCACGACGACAACTTCTCCCATGGCAACAAGTTTGTCGTTGACGTAGATCTCCATAGGTTCGCCCGCCATCTTGTCCAATTCGATCACCGAACCTTGGCCGAGCTGCAGAAGGTCATTGACAAGTAGTTTGGTGCGACCGAGCTCAACCGTGACCTTTAACGGAACATCGAGAACCATTTTCATCCGTGACAAATCAATTCGACTCATTGGACCCATGTCACCAAATTTTGCTGTTGATGACTGGTCATTCGCGTTTGATTCAGAGAGTGATTTCGTGTCGAGGCCGAAATCTTCTGGGCTAAATCCCTGCATGTTTTCTTCCATTATGCGTCTCCTATTGACTCGGTGATTTTGATTGCTCTGTTTCCTCTAACAACTCCTGGAATGCCGCGAAATTTGTGGATTCCCTCGATCGTTAGGTCCAACGGCTTATTGGCTTCGTGGTCTAGTATGATGATGTCGCCAACGCTCAGCTCCATCATGTCTCTAAGGTTTATCCATGCGGTTCCAAGGGTGCATGAGGCATTGACGTGAGTTCCAAGAAGCTGACTTTTAATTCGATTAATCCAGATATGGTCGACCTCAAGTTGTTCATTTTGAAATCCAACACTAAGCTTTGATTTGATAGGTTCAAGAGTTGAGTAGGGAATTACAAGCTTAATTGACCCGCTCATCTTTTCGAGCTCAACGTCGAAGGTTGTCGAGATGACAACATCAGATGTTGGCACAACTGCAACGAACTGCGGATTTATTTCTGTTCGAGAGTAATGAATTTTTAGCGGAAAAACAGGTGCCCATGCGCGTTCAAGATCATCTATCGCCGCCATGACTATTCGACGTGCTATTTTTATTTCTATTTGAGTAAAATCTTTTCCTTCGATTTTTGTATAGGGGACGTCACCTCCACCAAACAAACTGTCGACGAGTCCGTACAAAAGCTTTGCTTCGATAACCATAACGGCCGAGCCACGGAGTGGATCAACGCGCAATATGTTTAGACAACTAGGAAGTGGCAGGCTGTTCATAAATTCACCGAATTTAATCGGACCACTGCTGTTGACGCCTATGTTTGTAACTTTACGGAGGGCAGCGGAGAGCGAGACTCGGAAAAGTCGAATGAATCGGTCATGAATAATATCGAGAGTCGGCATTCGGCCGCGAATGATTCGGTCCTGGTTTGTCAAGTCATAGCGGACAAAGTTCGAGTCTGCTCCTTTTTCCTCATTTTCAGCGCTATCAATTCGGCTGTCTGATACCGCATTGAGCAATGCATCGACTTCGCTTTGACTGAGTACTTGTTGCTCCATGAGGTCACTCCACCAAAAAATCAGTAAAGTAAATTGTCTTCACTGGGCGTTCGAAAGTTTCGTTGATTTTGTTTACAAGCTCGCGTCGAAGCTTTTCCTTGCCGCGATCAGTGAGCAATTCAAGGCGTGTTCGAGAGCTGACCGCAGTGATTATAATGTCCTTTAACTGAACCTCTCGTTTTTTAAGCTCTTCACCTTGGGTTTTACCACCGGTGTATTCAATAGATACGCCTATTCTTAGGTATCTGTTTTCGAGAGGGTTTCCGAGATTCAAATCCATTTTTGGCAATGAAAATGTTTCTCCGAAAGTCTCGTCAGACTTGAAGAGCTTAAGGTCCAGCTTATCGTCTTTTTTTCCGTCCTTTTTATCTTCGCTTTTGTCGTCCTTCTTATCAGTCTGGTCTCCTGACTTTTTGTCTCCCTGGGCATCGTCCTTTTTGTCACCAGGAGTAGCGTCTTTCTTTTCTCCCTGGGCATCGTCCTTTTTATCACCAGGCGTAGCATCTTTCTTGTCTCCTTGGGCATCGTCCTTTTTATCGCCAGGAGTTGCGTCTTTCTTTTCTCCCTGGGAATCGTCTTTTTTATCGCTAGGCGTAGCGTCTTTCTTGTCTCCATGGCCATCGTCCTTTTTATCGCCAGGAGCTTCATCTTTCTTTTTTTCGTTTTCTTCACTTTTACCGTCTACTTTGGCTTGGCCTTCCGCTGCAGCCGTGTCTGATTTCGCTGCCAGCGTTGTTCCCTTTTGCAAAAAGGTCTTATAAACAAAAAATCCCCCTGCTAAGGCAGCTAATGCGATGACAGTCGCTAGCCCGCCAAAGAGCACGAGCTTTCTTTTCTTCTGCGTTTGAGCGATCTCGTCTGGAGGGCCTTTTTCTTTCTTTTCTTCTTCTTTTGTACCTTCTGCAGGCTTTTTTTCTTCTTTCTTCGACATAGCTTCTCCCAAAGGCAGACTCGAGTAATCAGCACGAGCATCTCAAATCCGTGGTTTCATAACGGTGTAAAAGTGGCCGTGCGTCGCGATTCCGCTCGGCAACATTTGCCACAGGGTTGGGGTTGCGTGGTTTTGCGCATAGATTTCGCTGATGAGCGTCATTTATTTGTTGCAGTTTTTAGCCTATGCACATAGTGAAGAGACGCGCATCGCAAGGAATCTTTATGGAATTGTCGGAATTTGCCCGCAAAATTTTGCTGTCTGAATCCCTGTCGGAAAAAATGACTGAGGTTGGGGTTTTGACGGATCTTAGGCCATATGAATTTGAAGGGCTTCCTTCAAAACCAGCTCGCTCTGAAAAATTATCTCTCGATCGATGGAAGACGGCGTCAAAGGTTTCATTTCCTTCGCGTAGTGAGCTTCTTGATCCTCAGCACGTCGCGGTGCTTCTTCATTTCTTTGCCAACCACGAGTTGCTGGCATTGGAGCTGATGGCGCTCGCTCTCTTGAAATTTCCAGAAGCTCCCTCTGCTTTTCGTTTGGGTGTTGCCCACACGATGCGGGATGAGCAACGTCATCTTCGCTCTTATCTCAGGAGGATGAATGATTTTGGTCTCGACTTTGGTGATATTCCTCTGAACGATTTTTTCTGGTCCCAATGCTCAACAATGGCGAGCCCCATGGACTATGTCTGCCGAATGAGTCTGACATTTGAACAGGCAAATATCGATTTTGCAGCTTTTTTTCGCGACCTGCTGGCCGACCTTGGTGATTCAGAGACGGCTGCTTTGATGCAGCAGGTTCTGAGCGATGAACTGAAACACGTGAAGCATGGTTTAGATTGGTTCAAGCGCTGGAAGCATGAGAACGTCAGCGATTGGCAGGCCTTTTGTTTTGCTCTGGGTGCAGAAATTAACCCATCGCGCGCCAAAGGACAGATTCTTCGTGTCGATTATCGCCAAAGCATAGGATTCAGCGATGATTACATAAACTCCTTGAGGGTCTACAGTCGCTCGAAAGGACGCTTGCCGCGGGTGATGTTTTTTAACCCAGAAGCAGAAGAAGAAGTTCGCCTCGGCGGTTCTCAAATGCCGCATTTGGCAGAGCGTTTGTTGTCGGCCCGAGATGATTTGGCACCCGTCATGTTATTTGCAGCGTCACCAACAGATCTGGTTCTGGTTGCGCACGATCTTCCGTTGCCTTTTTTGCTTCAATTGCGGGATTGCGGATTTGATCTACCTGAAGTGCAAACAACATCGCTGACAGAGAAGAAACTGATTGAGCTTCTTCGGTCAAGAAAATGTTCGAGTGTCTATGCTTGGGCGGTTTCGCCCGCGGTGCTTCGTCTTGAGAGGGATTTGGGGCTAAGTGATGACAGTTGTTTTCAGGGTTCTCCTCAAGCTTTGCGCGGTATGTATTCAAAGGTCACAGCATTTGCGTTCATGAAGGAGATATTGGGAGACCCTGCCTTGTTTCAAACAGCAGTCGCCGATGAGAAACTTGTAGAGGTTCAATCAGTCGGACGTTTGGTACATCAGCCAAGTGATTTCGATAAGTTTATTCTTGAATCTATCGTGCATAATTCACATGCTGAATTTGTAGCCAAAAGGCCATGGAGTGCTTCCGGCAGACATCGCTTTTTTGGTGCGCTTGCTGATGGCTGTTGGGAACAGCAACCGGATGCTGTTCGTCGATGGTTCCAAAAATCATGGAGGGTAGGTGAGGAACCCATTGTTCAGCCATATTTTAAAAGAGTTATGGATTTGTCTATTCAGGGGCGCATTGATTCGAACGCCAATCTGAATTCACCCGATGTTCACGTCTTGGGATTCACTCGTGTTTTAAACAACCCGCGCGGTCAGTACGTTGGTTCCTGTGTTGGACGTTACTTAAGCGGTTGTGATTCTCGATTCATGAAGTTCTTTCATCAAAATTTTGAATTTCAGGGTCAGACGGTCGAGGGTGTCGAGGGTTACATGGAACTGCTTGCAGTGTGGACTGGCAAGAAGCTTTTCGAACGGGGCCTTCGAGGACCCTATGGAATTGATGCATTTGTTTACGAAGATCATCTGGGGCAGTTGAGGCTGTACCCGATGATTGAGATTAATCCGCGGCACACTATGGGCCGGATAGCGCTCGGTTTAGGGCGTCGCATGATGCCAGGAAGGGTAGGTGTATGGCTTCATGTACCTCGAACATGGTTGCAAGAACTTGCTGTAACCAATTTCGTTGAACTTCGTGAGCGATGGAAAGCAATTCTTCCGCTTCAAACGTATTCAAGAAGCGGGGGAATTGTTATACGACATGGGCTTTTGGAAACGACTCCAGCCGAGAACTGTCAGCATGTTTGGACGTGTTTTTTAGTCGGAGATAACCTTGAAAATCAATTACATCAATTGGGCATTACGCATCTGCTCGATATAAGTCCAAAGGTTTTGGTTGATAATTGATTTTGTCGCTTCCCATGATTGCTGCTTCGATCGGTTTGACGACCACGTGTGCCATAATTGTCCGTTCGGGTTCACGTCCAACAAGTCTCTAAGATTAAGTTCTATACAGAAATTGCAGATGTAATCTCTTATTCTACTGGCTCTGCTTCGCGGATAATTGATAAGCTTGAGACGCGGCCTTTAAAGCCCACATATCGTTTTGAAGTTTAATAGTGTCAACGTCCTGAGAGTTTTTTGATTTTCCTTCAACCGAGTTGTTGTTGTTTTTTATGGAAGGGTCTGCCTGCTCCATCCATTGCATAATCGATTGGCGAATTCCGAAATCATTCGCTGCAGTCATGGCCTTTGAGTATTCGGAGTCTAGCATTCCTTGATAGACATCCTCGGCGTTTGATGCATCTTCAGGACGAGCCGTTTCGCGCATGGATTTAACCATCATGTCAACAAACATAGTTTCAAAATCCTGCGCTGCCTTTTCTGCATCTAATCGTTTTTGCTTTTCTCTCTCATCAGGCACAGCTGCTTGTGTTGATTCATTCGCTCTTTCTGATGCGCGTGAATTTTTTCCGGATTGATTCTCAGGTAAGATTGGAAGCAGGCTATCCAACGAGGAAGACGAGCTCTGGATTTTCATGATGTCTTTACCCCCATGCGTTCACGCAATCGCAGTTATTCACCATGCAAAAAGCCCCTCATCACATAAATTTAAGCTGGGCCTTGAGAGCATTTGCAGCGTCGAGCGCTTGTAAGATTGAAACCAAATCCTTGGGCCCGGCTCCTAGTTCATTCAACGCTCGGACCAAATCACCAACGGTCGATGATCTTGGGATTTTGTTCACGAAACGAGTTTCATCTTGAACAGAGATTTCCAAATTGCCGTGACTGATCGCCACCGGAAGAACAACAACCTGCGAGCCGCTTATAATTGTACCTGTCCGTTCATTGATGACCACAATGGCACGTTCATCTGGTTCGACACGAATTTGCTCGAGAACTGCCATAAAATCCACAGGTGAAAAGCTGTCGGTTCCGCGTGCCTGTGAAGGCATGCGGACTTTGACCAGTCCACTGTTCTGAGCAGTGGCAAGAAACTCGTTGAAACGGATATTCACAGCGTGCGCAATGCGATGAGCTGTTGTGAAATCAGCATTTTTAAGAGAAAGTTCCACGTTTCCGTTGTTGACAAACGATGATAAAAATTCCCGTTCGACAGTGGCTGATTGACTAATGGCCACGGTCTTCGGAGCAGTGCTGCGGTTATTTCCAGATGCTCCTCCCTGTGCACCAGCCATGGCGCTACTCAGGCTGACTGGCCCCTGCGCAACCGCATACACTTGACCGTCTGCAGCCGTGAGTGCAGTCATGAGGAGCGTTCCGCCTTCAAGACTTGAGCTGTCCCCGATTGCGGAAATCTTAATTTCAAGCCGATCTCCAATGCGTGCAAAAGGTTGAAGATCAGCAGTCACGACAACAGCTGCGACATTTTTTGTGACGACTTCGTTGGCTTTAACCTGAGAGCCCAGCCGAGTGAGCAGAGTGGCGACTGATTTATTTGTTGCAAGACTTGCTTTGCTATCTCCCGTGCCAGCGAGGCCTACAACAAGTCCAAAACCAACGAGCGGATTGCTCCTAACACCTCGAAATTCGACAAGGTCTTTTAAGCGGACAGATGTTAAATCGTCTCTCTCGCTATTGGGAGACTGGGCGTTGATATTCGTTTGAACAGCAACTGTGGGGGCGGCAAAACCCGATATTGGCAAAAGTCCCAGACTGAGCGCTGCCGCTAACCGCCGCAAACCAAGAGCGAAAAAGAAAATTTTTGATGATCTTTGTTTGTTCTTCCGCATGTCAGACGTCCTCATTCTTTTTCTTTGCGCTCTGTGTTTGAGCGAGCGGAAGAATTTGGGGAACTGTCATTTCCGCTCGAGTCAGTCTTTTTTGCTGCCGAAGACTGTTTTTCCTCTGAAGAGGTTGACTTTGCATCGCTTTGACTGGCTGCGGATTGAGCAGCCATGCGATCGCGTTCTTTGCGCATGCGCTCCCTCTCCATCTCATTAGCCTTAGACTGTTCTCGCAGAGCTGTTTGGGCTGTTTTAATCTCTTCACGGAGTGAATCGAGGCTGGACATTTCTGAGTTGATATCTGGCATAAAGCCCGAGAGACGACGTGAGACCATATCATCCCATCCAGACGCTGAGTATTCGCGTGAGCGATTTCCGAGACCCTCATTGATAACGACATCTGTCAGTTCCCGTGCGTCCAGTTCGAATCCATTGAGCGCACGGCGTGGCACCTTGGCCAGAACCATGGTTGTCTGTTCTTCACCATTTTCGCCGGCATACTTGCGCATACCCCGCAGGAAAACATCTCCGGATGGTTCAAAGCCGACGATTTGCATCTTGAATGTCTTGATAGGGCGTTGCGCGATCTGCAGAGATGGACTCGATTCATAAGGGTCGCTCAAATTCAGACCCTGATTTTGAGGACTGTCAGCATTTGCCTTCTTGGAATCGGTGTCTCCACGTGCGTTACCTCTGTCGTCTTTTCCAGCTTGCTTTGCATTTTTGTCCCTCGATGCTTGAGTGCTCTGATTTCTGGGATCAAATTGCAGCTCCTCAGGAATCATAATGGTGATTGTTTGGCCTTCTTTGTTGGGTGTTGCCTCGAACAACAAACTCCGCGGTTCGCGCGAGTCAGCCCAAATAGAACCGGTTGAGGAACCGGTTTCTGTTTCTTGGATGACCAGTTCGTCCTTCTTGAGATAAAGTCTCTCAAGTTCTCTCTTTGAACCACCATTGTCCCATCTTTTGGCTGCTGGCGTGTCCAAGGCTTGTGGAGGCGTAACTCCGGGTGAGACGAGAGCAGCATTGGGATTTTCTCCCTGAGGTCGTTGGATTGTCTGGCAGCTGAGCAATAAAATTGTGAATGAAATAATGATTCCCAGCATGGTTAGCTGAAGAAGGGTCTTTGAGCTGTCTTGACTGAAAAGCACGTGATTGAGAAATTTATTGCGGCTGATGTGTTCCTGGACAATCTTTTCTCTGAAGTTATTATAGCTCGTCCGGAGAAGCTCTGAATTTTTAAGACGGCTTGAATGCGCAGTGTCGACCTTTAACAGGTACCACTCGACAGCACATTCCCATTTGATAGACACTCTGTCCCAAATATTACCGAACAATTTCAACCTCTCCTTCACCAATAATTGTGGCATTAAGAAGTTTTCTTTGTTTGAAGCTGCCACTTGAGGTCTCTAACTCAATTGGAATGATGTCGCCGATAATTCCATTTTTAAGAGCTTTTGCCGCGGTTTTTATGACTAATGTTGTGCTCTTTGAAGTCATGGTCGCACGCACATACGACTGAGCTCTAACGTCACTCACAAAAGGGATTTTTTCAGACAAGATGTGTGCTGATTCCTGGGATGGAAGATTTGCCGAAGCTACATCAATCTTTCGACCCTTCCATTGGCTAATTTTCATTTTAACATCGGCGGCTGAAACCGAGAGCTTTGTCTTTGGGCATGAGACATCACGGATGCATGTTTCAATGAGGAAATTTTCAGATGACAGGCGTCCGCTGGCCCGAATTGAATCACCTTTCAACACTGGAAAAAAAGCGATTTTTCGCAGGCCAATATCAATTGTCCAGGTTTGTGTCGGTTTGCCTGTGGGAGTGATGTCAATTTTAAATTGAGAACTGTTTGAAATGCGCTCACTGCGAATGAATTCAGAGGATTGAATTCGGATTGTCGACTGGGACAAGTCGCCGTTAAAGTCACTTCTCAGATCGCATTTGATGCAGCGGACGTATATCCCTGGGCCGGCCCTTTCTTCCGAGAGCTTCTTTGCTTCGCTTGCCTCAATAATCTCTCCCGACCTTGGCAGGATCTCAGACAATGCTCGCCGCAGCAGATCCTTCTGCATTTCGGATGAATGGTAGGATGGGGCCAGGCCAACATATTCAACCGTGATCGTTTCATGAGGAGGCAAATCAAAAGCCAGCATGATGCTCATCTCATTTGGTTGGTTGTTGCGAGCATGTCATCTCCTGTCTTGATGACTTTGCTGTTGAGTTCGTAGGCGCGCTGACCAGTGATCATCGACACCATTTCTTCGACGATATTGACGTTGCTTGACTCCAGCTCACGTTGTCCGAGTTGTCCAGTTCCGTTTTCGCCGGGAGTCGAAACAACCGGCTCGCCAGACGCAGGGCTGGCTGTGTATAGGTTTCGCCCAATGGAATTCAGTCCAGCCGGATTAATGAAGGCTGAGATCTGTATTTGTCCGAGATTTCTGGGTTCGTTTTCGCCTTGAATTGTTGCAGAGACGGCGCCATCTAAACCAATTTGAACCCGCAGTGCGTTGGCGGGAATTACGATCTCAGGCACAATCGGCAGTCCTTCGCCCGTGACAAGACGGCCTTCCGGTGAACGCTTAAAAGCCCCATCTCTCGTGTAGGCCAATGACCCGTCACTCATTTGGATGCGGAAGAACCCACGTCCTTTAATCATGACATCCGTGTCATTATTGGTGATCTTGACACTGCCTTCCTCAAAGGATTTTTCGATGGACGCCACGCGGACTCCATTGCCGATCTGTACACCCGATGGAGCGACAGCACCGTTGGCTGAACTGAGTCCCGGAGCTCTCAGGTTTTGATAGAGAAGATCATTAAAATGCACACGCCCGCGTTTGAAGCCGTTCGTATTGACGTTGGCTATGTTGTTTGACAGTGTGTCGATCAGCTGTTGCTGTGCTTCCATACCTGTGGCGGCTGTTTGCAGGCTGCGGAGCATAGAACGTCCCCCGTCTGATGGTCGTGATACTCTTTGCTCATGCTATGTTGGAATCTTGAATTGCGGGTTGCTAAACTTTTCCGCTCTTCGCCAATCTCTTACGCGGAAAAAATGTATCTCAGGGAGTTTTGTTGTTCATGACTGTCGAACGTACCGAATATCTCAGAAGTTTTGATGGCACTGAACTTTTTTTCCGGTGTTTTGCACCGGCGGGAATTGCCGAGTCAGAGTCAAAAATCGAAGGGTTGATTCTTGCCGTGCATGGTTTTGGTGAACACAGCGGCCGATATGCAGACCTGGCTGCGGAAGCATGCGAACGAAAGATGCTATTTGCGACTTTTGATTTACGCGGTCATGGAAAATCCGGGCCTCGGCGCGGTGACGCAGAAAATCTGCATGCGTTTGTGCTTGACGTATTGTTCGTAGTGAATCACGCGCGGTCGATTTTAGGCATTGAACGTAAAAGAGATCTGTTTTTTGGGCTTTTTGGACACAGCTTTGGGGGGCTTTTGGCAACTTACGCGGCATCTATTCTTCAGAGTGCTTGCCCACCGCTTTTCCTGAGTTCTCCATGCTATCGTGTTTCACAGCATGTTCCTGCCTGGAAAAAGTGGGCTGCTGCAGCGCTTCCTCGGATTGCACCACTCACACCTGTACCAATTGAAATTGCTCCCGAGAATATTTCGACCAATCCTGAAAATAACGCTGCCTACATGGCAGATGAATTGAATCTGTTTTCGATCTCTGCCCGTTTAGGATCTATTTTTCTGGGCAGCATGCAGGATGATATGGTCGAGCGTGCCGCTCAAAACCTTCGTTCTGATGTCACAGTTGTCTTTGCTGGCGGGGATACTCTTGTTAATCCTGCGCGGACAAAAGCAATTATGCCCCTGTTTCCTAAGGGACGAACACGCGTGATTGAGATTGCGGGAGCTGGGCACGAGATTTTCAATGAAGTTCCAGCATACAGGGAACAGGCCTTGGGTGAATTCAGGCGTTGGATTGAGTCTCGAGGACAAAACGGGTGATTCGCATCGAGAATGTCAGTAAGTCTTTTGGGGCGCGTGTCATTGTTAAAGATGCCACTTACCACTTTCCAGCTGGCGAACGTATTGCTTTGGTGGGCGCCAATGGTGCCGGTAAAACCACGCTGTTAAATATGATATGTGGTCTTGAGGAATGTGATGCAGGACAAATTATTCGTCCGCGTGAATGCGTCACCGGTTATTTGCCGCAGGAGCCGAATCCTCGGCCTCAGGCGTCGATCCTCCTTGAGTGCGTGGACGGCCACGCTCGTATTCGTGTGCTAAGACATCGCTTGGATGCTGCTCAGGCGGATCTGGTCGCAGGTGGTCGATCCCAAGCCTTTGACGCTTTTGAGCGCGCTCAAAAAAATTATCAGGACGCTGGCGGCCTAACAGTAGAAAGCAAAGCGCGCAGCATTTTGACTGGTTTGGGCTTTGCAAATGCGCAGTTTGAGCAAGATCCAAGGACACTGTCAGGTGGTTGGCGGATGCGCTTGGAACTCGCAAAAGTGTTTCTCAATGATCCGGATTTTTTGGTCCTCGACGAGCCAACAAATCATCTTGATTTGCCGAGTTTAGTCTGGGTTGAGGGATTTCTGAAAAGCTTTCGCGGATGCCTTTTGTTTGTGTCACATGACCGTGGTTTGCTCAACAGGCTTTCGACTCTGACAGCTCATCTGTCGCGTGGTCAGTTTCGAATCTACAAGGGAAATTTTGATGCCTTTCTGGAACAGAAAGAACAAATCGAACTGCAGGATCAAGCAAGAGCTGAGTCGATTGCGCGGCGAAAGGCTGAGTTGACACGTTTTATTGAGAGATTTGGTGCTAAGGCATCCAAGGCGCGTCAGGCACAGGCCCGAGTCAAAATGCTCGCACGACTTCAGGATTTGGAGGAGGATATCGACACCCCTCAAAAGGAGGATGGAGTCGCTTTTTCCTTCAAGTGTTCTCTACCCAGCGGTCGGGAAGTTCTCCGTCTCATGCAAATGTCGATTGGTTACAAAAGCTCGATGCCCTTGTCGAAGAATCTGAATCTCACGATCCAGCGGGGACAGAAAATATGTGTGATCGGCGCAAATGGTATTGGCAAATCAACCTTGCTAGAAACATTAGCCGGTCATCTGAGTTCATTGGGCGGATCTTTTGAATATGGATATAATGTGTCCCACGCTTATTTTGCACAGGATCAAATGTCGGTTCTCGATCGTCAGTCAACAGTCATTGAGAATGTTTTAAAGAGAACGCATTTGTCGGAAAAAGAAGCCCGTTCACTTTTGGGACATTTTCTTTTTCGCGGTGATGACGTTTTTAAGAAGGTCGATGTTCTCTCCGGTGGAGAGAAAAATCGTGTGGGTCTGGCGATTTTATTGTCTCAAGATGCCAATCTGTTGATTCTTGATGAGCCCACTAATCACCTCGACATGTCGAGCGCTGAAATTCTGTCGGATGCCTTGCAGGATTTTGAAGGCTCCATTCTTTGCGTCAGTCATGATCGGGAATTCATAAACTCATTCGCAACTCATATTTTTGTCATGTTGCCTGATGGGCAGAATGCTCTGTTTGAGGGAAATCTCGATGACTATCCGCGACTGGCGGAAATTTCAGGATTTCCGAACATTCTCTCCGCTGCTGCAAAAACCACGGGAACAGCTGCTATGACTGCTGTTGCGAGCTCTATGGGGGAGGCAGGAGTGACTCAGGAGTCGCGATTCCGCACCCGCGCAGATGCTCAAGCGGAAAAGCGCGAGAGACAAAAATTGTCACGAAAAATTTTGGACCTAGAAACACGGATGCACTCTCTGCAGGAGACGATTTCTCATTTGGATACAGCTCTGCTCGACACGGGAAGTAATTATCAAAGAGCTCAGGAGATTGCGTCTCAATTGGAAAAACTGCGTCATGAACAGTCTGAGCTGGAAGCTCTTTGGTTTGAAGCCAACGAGGCCCATGAAGCGTTGAACGAAGGTTGAGAATGACCCATTCAATTGAATACTCACAGTTGCGCGTTTGTATTGTGTCCGCATGGTGGCCTGAACAATCCGAGCTCGCTGCCCGTCTGGCAAATCGCCACCCTATGATTGTTGTGAGCCACTCATTGCGAGTGGTGGGTCCATACGCTTTTCTGACCACCGGCATTGGAACACCACGCGCCGCAGCGGCCGTCAGTGCGGCATTGATGCAGGCAATCGAACGAGGAGCGCGCATCGAGTCACTCTATTTTGTGGCGACAGCCGGAGCTTATCATCCTGATGTTGCCCTCAATTCTGCCTTCCTAGTTTCATCTGCGCACTGGGCAGACTCTGATTTGGCGTCTGGTCGTTCCTATCTGCCAAATGTTGAACGTTCAGAGAATTTAAACGCAACTCGTTTCTGCCAAAACGCGAATCAAAATCCTTCGCAGCCAGCAAT